>PPCM01000461.1_pt1 | contig 37748 bp, 30 predicted proteins | sample 1555541 | NCBI WGS metagenome assembly PPCM01 (sample SAMN05284479, study PRJNA326546) | Marine sediment metagenome, whole genome shotgun sequencing project. | isolation source: marine sediment | place: Germany: Wadden Sea | collected 2012-09-05
TCCTTAGAAAGGAGGTGATCCAGCCGCACCTTCCGATACGGCTACCTTGTTACGACTTCACCCTAGTCATTGGTTTCACCTTCGACAGCTTCCTCCTTACGGTTGGATCACTGGCTTCGGGCGCCCCCAACTTCCATGGTGTGACGGGCGGTGTGTACAAGACCCGGGAACGCATTCACCGCGGCATTCTGATCCACGATTACTAGCAACTCCAACTTCATGTGGGCGAGTTGCAGCCCACAATCCGAACTGAGATCGGCTTTAGAGGATTCGTTCCAGGTTACCCTTTCACTGCCTGTTGTACCGACCATTGTAGCACGTGTGTAGCCCAAATCATAAGGGGCATGATGATTTGACGTCATCCCCACCTTCCTCCGGTTTATCACCGGCAGTCTCTCTAGAGGGTCCAACATTACTTGATGACAACTAAAGACAAGGGTTGCGCTCGTTGCGGGACTTAACCCAACATCTCACGACACGAGCTGACGACAACCATGCACCACCTGTCACTCACGCCCCGAAGGGAGATCATGGTTAAATGATGGTCATGAGGATGTCAAGACTTGGTAAGGTTCTTCGCGTTGCTTCGAATTAAACCACATGCTCCGCTGCTTGTGCGGGTCCCCGTCAATTCCTTTGAGTTTCACACTTGCGTGCGTACTCCCCAGGCGGAATACTTAATGCGTTAGCTGCGGCACCGAGGTTCGACCCCCGACACCTAGTATTCATCGTTTACGGCGTGGACTACCAGGGTATCTAATCCTGTTCGCTCCCCACGCTTTCGTACCTCAGCGTCAGTATCAGTCCAGTAAGTCGCCTTCGCCACTGGTGTTCCTCCTAATATCTACGAATTTCACCTCTACACTAGGAATTCCACTTTCCTCTCCTGCACTCAAGTTTGACAGTTTCAAAAGCTTACATTGGTTGAGCCAATGCCTTTCACTTCTGACTTGTCAAACCACCTACGCACCCTTTACGCCCAGTGATTCCGGATAACGCTTGCCCCCTACGTATTACCGCGGCTGCTGGCACGTAGTTAGCCGGGGCTTCCTCCTTAGGTACCGTCATTGATTCTTCCCTTAGGACAGAGCTTTACGACCCGAAGGCCTTCATCGCTCACGCGGCGTTGCTGCATCAGGCTTGCGCCCATTGTGCAATATTCCCCACTGCTGCCTCCCGTAGGAGTCTGGACCGTGTCTCAGTTCCAGTGTGGCCGATCACCCTCTCAGGTCGGCTACTGATCGTCGCCTTGGTAAGCCGTTACCTTACCAACTAGCTAATCAGACGCGGGTCCATCCCATACCGATAAATCTTTGACATTCGAATCATGCGATTCAAATGTGTTATCAGGTATTAATCATCGTTTCCAATGGCTATCCCTGTGTATGGGGCAGGTTACCCACGCGTTACTCACCCGTCCGCCGCTTTCCAGTTAATCTATCATCCGAAGAATCTATCATAACCTTCTCGCTCGACTTGCATGTGTTAGGCACGCCGCCAGCGTTCATCCTGAGCCAGGATCAAACTCTTAAATAAAAGTTTTTCCTATTTTGACCAACTGCCGAAACAGCCAATCCACTCAAAACAAAATTTCACTAACTTTGTTGTTTGCGTTTGTTATCTTTAATTTCACTTTACGCTTAGGAATTTCAGGAAACATAAGTTATGTTTCTTGTATTTCTATTAACGTTTGTGTTAATTTTAATTCTTACACTATTCAATTTTCAATGTCCAGTTTTTCGACTTTGTCAACCGCTGTGTCTCAGCTGGCGACTCATTTATAATACCATGAATCGTTTGTTGAAGTCAATACTTTTTTTAAAAGTTTTTTAAGTTTTTTTCGATTGTTTTCACATCGATTTAACTCAATATTTATCTTATAAAAGAACCAACTCTCTTCATCAATTTGTCATCTCCAACAGTTAGCTTTTATTCGATTTTGTGTGTCGCTGTTATCGGCGACTTCTATATACTAACACCTCACAATACCAGTGTCAACAGCTTTTTTAAAGTTCAAATTTTCTAAAAACTCACATAGTTTTTCCTTATTCCTATTTATAAGAAGAAACAGGTTTTTATACACGAACAGCCACTGACATACACGTAATAAATCCCCTAATCACCGTAATTCTATCAGTATATTCTCCAATAATGTCAACTCTCCTATATTTTACTTGCCCTGATTATATTCAATATTTATTGTAAATCAAGTCGAAACAGTGACTGTATATCATGATTAAACTGCAAGAACAGCCAACAATTCTTCGAATTGTTTGGCTCGCGTTGCCACCCTCCTCATAAACAAAGTAACTGAACAGCCAACAATTCTTCGAATTGTTTGGCTCGCGTTGCTTCGCCAATGGAAATAGACAGAAGGACCACCCCATGAAAAAATCTCTCTCATGGGGTGGTCCTTCTGTCTATTTCCGCTGTTCTTGCTTATCACGTAAAAAACCCATCGCCCCCTCTTGAACCTTTGGAGAAAATGGGTTGTTACATTCGACGCTAAAGCACCTCATTACGAAACAAGTGCTGATGTCTTTGAGTAGAAATACTCTTTGTTGCCAATTGAATAAACGTCATACATTCCTAAAAATTGTCGTTTATGAACGAAAAGTTCTTCACCATCTTGCTCAAATACGTAGCCTCTGCCATACTTTCCAACAAAAGTCCACGAAATTTTTTCCATTTCAGCAATGAACAGCTCGTCTTCTTCACTTTTCTTTGATACAAATAATAGATCACGATATTTCACTTTTACAACCGGTCTGTTGCTAGATTCTAATTTCATTACCGCATCTAATAATGAGAAAAACTTCAATTGCTTAAATAACTTCAACATCACTACCATAAATACAATGATGCCTACCAACTTCATCATTTCACGTTGTTTTTGTCTTCTTAATTGTTCTTGTCTGCTTTCACGACAAGAAAATAAATGTCTTAACATATCGTGCCTCCTTCTCATTTCATAGATTATAAAAGCTGCAACCTTAAGATCGCTTTTAAAACTAGTTATACTATTTTATCATAGATGTGTACTGAATGTGCTCAATTGGATCCAATCCTTCGCCTGACATTGGTACTCTTACTATTCTAAAACGTTCAACATCTTCAAAAGTAACTTCCTCCGCATTGAACATTTCTGTAATAAGACTTCCTTTTCTCATTCTAAAGGCTTGTATACCACGGGTATTCTTTGTTGATTTTTCTGGAATCAGATTTGAATTAATAACAATTGCTCTAACCTCATCCCCATAATTTCTAAATAACATAAGATCCTTGTTATCCTTTAAGAATATACCCCGAACAAGCGGTGCGTAATCGGAATATGCCTTAACAAGTTTTTTACGTCTTGTTTTCGTTTCATAACTTTTTAAAGGTACGCGTGCAATTTTACCGTTATCAAATGCGAAGACAACATGACCTGCATAATCTCCAGTCACAACAGAGAAAAGAACACCTTCGCCTTCTTCCATCTCAAGTACATTTGGCAAGTATACCCCTAAACTACTAACTTTATGATCATCCATTTCATGAAGCTTCATCTTATAGACATTACACTTATCCGTAAAGAACAAGATATCATCCTTATTAGATCCTTCAATTTCCTGAACAATAAAGTCATCATCTTTCATTTTGTGGTCACCACTACTTCTTAAAGAGACTAATGACACTTTCTTGAAGTAATTATGATCTGTTAGGAAAACTTTAAGATTGTAATCCTCAATCTGTTCAACCTCATCATGCATTTCAATTGTATCTAAATCTTCAATTGTTGTCCTTCTTGGTGTGCCGTGTTTCTTTGAGACTGCCTTTAATTCTTTAACAATTAGTTGACGAATTTTCAAATCACTATTCAACAACGTTTCCATCTTTTTCTTTTCATCTTCAAGATTACTGATTTCTTTTGTTTTGTTAAGGATGTACTCCTTGTTAATGTTACGTAGTTTAATATCTGCTACATACTCCGCCTGGTCTTCTTCGATATTAAAAGCGTCCATTAGATTAGAAATAACCAATTGATCCGTTTCCGTATTCCTAATGATTTCAATGGCTCTATCAATATCCAGAAGTACTTTTTCAAGACCTTTTAATAGATGCAAGCGCGCCTCAATTTTATCAATATCAAATCTTAATTGATTCTTGATACATCCAATTCTAAATTCTGTCCAATGTTTCAAAATCGGTTTGATTCCAAGTGTCTGAGGACGTCCGTTGATAAGCAAGTTAAAGTTACATGAGAACGAATCCTCAAGTGGCGTATATCTGAAGAGTTTCAAAATGACTTTTTCAGGATCTGATCCTCTCTTAAGATCTAACGTTACCTTTAAACCACCTAAATCAGTTTCATCTCTGATATCTGAAACTTCTTTTAGTTTGTTAGACTTCACTAATTCAACCACTTTGTCGATAATCTGCTCAACAGTTGTCGAGTAAGGTATCTCTACAATTTCTATACAGTTATCTTTTTTATTATACCGCCACTTGCCTCGAACCTTAAAACTACCGACACCGGTTTTATAGATTTTCTCCATTTGAGCTCTTGAATATAACAATCGTCCACCCGTTGAAAAGTCAGGTGATTTTATATATTCCAGCAAGTCAGCTTCAGGATTGATAATATATTCCGCTGCCGCTTCACATACTTCCTGTAAGTTAAAACTGCAGAAATTACTGGCCATCCCAACAGCGATCCCCTTGTTTGCATTTACGAGAACATTCGGGAAAGTCGTCGGCAATAACTTTGGTTCCATTATACTACCATCATAATTTGGCACAAACTCAACTGTATCTTTGTCGATATTTTTAAAGATTTCTTGGCATATAGAATCCAATTTTACTTCTGTATATCTTGATGCTGCAGATTGCATATCCCTCGAAGAAACTTTACCAAAGTTACCCTTTGAATCGATATACGGATGTAAAAGTGCGTCATGACCTCGTGTCAGACGTACCAATGTTGCATATATTGCCTGATCCCCATGGGGATTCAATTTCATTGTCTGCCCTACGACATTCGCCGATTTTGTTCGCGTTCCTGTTAGAAGTTTCATTTTATACATTGTATAAAGTAATTTTCTATGTGATGGTTTAAATCCATCAATTTCAGGTATTGCCCGGGATACAATAACACTCATCGCATATGGCATATAATTTGTTTCCAGGGTTTGCGTTATCCCCGTTTCATTAGCTTGTACCATGTTACACCTCAATTTATAAGTTCATTTTTTAATTGTTAGCTTAAATCTAACTCTTCTAAGAATCGCTCACCGTGCTCAACGATAAACTCTTTTCTACCTGCCAAGTCATCACCTAATAAAATATCGAATATCTTTTTTGTGTGCTCTTCGTCATCCGGTAAAATTTGAATCAATCGACGTGTTTCAGGATTCATCGTTGTATGCCACATCATGTCTGGCTCATTTTCACCAAGTCCCTTTGAACGTTGAATAGTAAATTTACCATCAATGTTCTCCAATATTTCAGCCTTTTCTTGCTCGTTATAAGCAAAGAACGTTTCTTTACCTGCCGATATTTCATAAAGGGGTGATTCTGCTATAAATACTTTTTTCTCGTCAATTAAACTTGGCATGAGTCGATAGAATAATGTTAAAATTAACGTCCTGATCTGGAAGCCGTCAACATCGGCATCGGTACAGATAATAACTTTATCCCACGCCAATTTATCCAAATCGAAGCTATCAAAATTCTTGTTGTGTTTAGTTTTGATTTCAACACCACAACCAAGAACTTTAATGATATCTACAATGATGTCACTTTGGAAAATCTTTTCATAATCGGCTTTTAAACAGTTCAAAATCTTACCTCTAACCGGAATAATCGCCTGGAATTCTGAATCTCTTGCCAGTTTACAAGCACCAAGAGCCGAGTCCCCTTCCACTATATAAATCTCTCTTTTAGAAAGTTCTTTCGTTCTACAGTCAACAAATTTCTTTACTCTATTATTGATATCAATTTTACCGCTTAATTTATTCTTTAAATTGAGTCTCGTTTTTTCCGCTTTTTCACGGCTTCGTTTATTAACTAAAATTTGATCCACAACACGTTCTGCCAAAGTTTTGTTCTCGATAAAATAAACTTCCAATTGGCGTTTAACAAAATCACTGATAAACTCTTGAATAAACTTATTCGTAATCGCCTTCTTCGTTTGATTTTCGTAACTTGTCATCGTCGAAAATGAATTCACTACAAGTACTAAACTATCTTGAATATCTATAAAAGATACTTTCTTTTCACCTTTTGTGTATTTTCCTAAACTTTTGATGAACTTGTCGATTTCATATACAAATGCTTGTTTGATTGCCTTGTCCGGCGAACCACCATGCTCTAGATAACTGGAGTTGTGATAGTATTCTAGCACATTGACTTCATTGTTAAAACAAAAAGCAATCTGTGCCTTCACTCGATATTCAGGCTTATCGGCACGATCTCGACCAGCACCGTTTTCTTCGAAATAAACCAAATCGGTAAAATTCTTCTCAGCATTCATTTCATTTAAATAATCAACAATTCCATTCTCATAATAGTATTCATGGAATGTCTCAGTCGCTTCATCTTCAAGAACAAACTTCAAACCAGCATTTACAATAGCTTGCTTCTTTAATGTATCTTGAAAAAAATCCAATGGTATATTAATGTCTGTGAATACATCTAAATCTGGACGCCACTTGATATGTGTACCAGTTTTCTTGTAGTTTGATTCTTCCTTATGTAGGCCATCTCTTACATTTTTACCTTTTTCAAAATACAGTTTATACTCATATCCATCTCTATGGACAACAACATCCATATACTCTGAACTGTATTGTGTCGCACAACTACCAAGACCATTCAATCCTAAACTGTACTCATAATTTCCTGCAGAACTGTTATTGTCGTACTTTCCACCTGCATATAGCTCGCAGAAAACAAGTTCCCAGTTATAACGTTGTTCTTTATTATTGTATTCAACAGGACAACCACGACCGTTATCAATTACCGAAACCGACTGGTCACTGTGTCGAATAATCTTTATTTCATCTCCATGTCCTTGACGACCTTCATCAATTGCATTGGACAATATCTCAAAGAAAGAATGTTGACATCCTTCTAAACCATCAGATCCAAAAATAACCGACGGTCTTTTACGAACTCTATCTTCACCTTTCAGAGACGATATACTTTCATTATCATATTCATTCATTTTTAATGACAATTTTATCTCTCCTCAATCAATCTTAATTACCCTAATTATTCTATCATACTATAAGTAGCTTTTGTATGTAAACATACGTTCTTATACAACATAAAGTGTATTTGAGGATTATATTTTCTAAAATAGTGTTGACAAGGCTTGCATATCTGTTATAGTTATTATTAAAAGTTTTCGAAATAAAAACACATGTCCTTCATTCGCGGACAAGGAGGGAATTATGGATAAGAGCAAATATATTATCATTCACGTTGATGCATTGCCTGATGTTTACACAAAAGTAATTGAAGCGAAAAGACTGCTTAAAGATGGCGATGTCGTTGGTGTCACCGAAGCCGCAAAAGCTGTTGGCATCAGTAGAAGCACCTATTACAAATATTGTGATTACGTATTCTCTTTGGCTGAAAGTGATATCGGAAAGAAAGTAACCATTTCTATGTTGCTTTATCATGAATCCGGCGTCTTATCAAACTTACTTGAATTAATTGCAAAGCAGAATTGTAACGTCTTGACGATCAGTCAAGATAGTCCAATAGATAGTATCGCAAATGTGTCACTGACATTTGACATCAGTAATATTAATACAACATTCAACGAGTTATTAGAAAAAATGAAAAAACTAAAAGGGGTAAAAAAGCTAGACCTAATTGCAATGGAGTAGCTTTTGAGGAGGAATAAATGAAGAAAGTCGCGTTACTTGGGTATGGTACTGTTGGATCTGGTGTTTACGAACTTATCCAAAAAAACCATCATAAAATCTTAAAAAAATACAACAAGAATATAGCATTAGAAAAAATACTTGTACGTTCACTAAATAGATACGATAACTTGGAACACTACAACCTCTTCACCAATGACTTCGAAGAGATTGTTGCATATGAACCTGAAGTTGTCATAGAGGTAATGGGTGGCATAGAACCTGCATATACTTATATGAAATACTTCTTAGAGAAAGGTGTTGACGTCATTACTGCCAACAAAGACTTGATTGCAGAACATGGTGGTGAATTGTTAAAGCTAGCAAGAGACAATGGTGCTCTTCTAAAATACGAAGCTAGCGTTGGTGGTGGAATACCAATCATAAAGGCAATTCAGGAGAGTCTGCGCGGTAACCATTTTGAAGGCATTCAAGCAGTTATAAATGGCACAACAAATTTCATTCTGACTAAAATGCACAACGATAACATGGCATATGAAGAAGCATTAAAGATTGCACAGGAGTTGGGTTTTGCTGAAGCGGATCCCACAGCAGATGTATGTGGATTTGATGCAGGGAGAAAACTTGCGATTATGTCATCCCTTGCTTATGAAAAGAATATCAAATGGTCTGTTATACCTATTGAAGGCATTACAGAAATTGAAAGTATCGATATAGCAAATGCCAAATTACTGAATTCTAAGGTCAAATTAGTGGCCCTAAGCAAATGTGAAGATAATCAATTTTATGGCGCTGTAAGGCCTGTTTTCGTTGATTCCAGTTCACCATTCGGACTGCTGGACAATGAGTTTAACGGCGTTCAACTTACAGGAGACGCCGTTGGTGCTGTTCACTTCTTAGGTAAGGGTGCAGGTAAATTACCAACCGCCAGTGCTGTTTACGGCGATTTAATCGATGTCATTCAAGACATCAAGCTAAGACCGGACATCCAGTTCGACAATAACTTTACAACATGTCAAACACTACCATATAAGGCAGAATGGGCAATCCGAATTTCCGGATTGGATTTAATGGAGATCACTCACTGCTTGACTGATGTATTTAGAAACAACCGTCTTCGAATTGAAAAAGGCCATTCTTCAAAAGATATATTGGCCATTGTCGAAGAAAAAAATGAGGACGCATTAATTACAAAGTTAAATATGCTGTTTTCAAATCCTTACGTTGAGACAATCAAACATTTCCTAATGCTTGATTCCATCTAATAGCAGAAAGGAATTTAAATAATGATTAGAATAAAAGTACCTGCGACAACTGCAAATGTTGGACCGGGATTCGACGCAACTGGTATTGCGCTCGAACTTTATAATATATTATCTGTGGAAAAGGCAGCTGAAAGCCAAGACTTCATTTGGCCTGATGGTACTAATCCTTTTCCCGAATCAGACAACCTTGTTTTACAAGCGTGCCGGTATGTACTATCGAAGCATCCGGACAAACAAATTGGCTTCTCCATCCATATGGATGAGTGTAATATCCCTATTTCTAGAGGACTTGGCAGCTCGGCAGCCGCAATTGTGGCTGGTCTATACGCTGCCAATTACCTTCTAGATGAGATGTATTCAGTAGAAGAGATCATTAATTTTGCAACAGAATTAGAAGGTCATCCAGACAATGTTGTCCCAGCTATTCTTGGCGGCATGGTCATTTCAACCCTTGAGGACAGGGAAGTCCTGTACTCAACAGTTAATTTTCCAAAAGACATTGTATTCAATGTGATGATCCCTGATTTTAAATTATCAACAAGTAAAGCACGAAAAGTGCTACCAGAAACGTACTCTCGAAGTGAGTGCATCCAGAACATTTCAAGAGCAAGCATGTTGATCAATGCCTTGACCACCCGTGAATATGATAAAATCCGTCCTTGCCTAAAGGATGTTATTCACCAGCCTTACCGCATTCCTTTAATTCACGATGGCGCTGAGATTATGTGCAAGTCTAAAGAATTAGGAGCACTTGGCGAATTCATCAGTGGTGCAGGGCCAACATTAATCGCTCTTTCACTGAACAATCACGAAAGCTTTGAATCGTCAATGACTCATTATTTAAGTTCACTAGAGCACAAGTGGCTACTTAAACAAGTCACAATTAACTCGTCAGGAACAAGTATCGAGGTGATTTATGAATAATATAATCGTACAAAAATTTGGTGGTACTTCAGTTGGCAGTACCGACTTAATAAAAAAAGTTGCACAGCGTGTTGTAAAAGATAAGCGAAGCGGCAAAAAAATCGTTGTGGTTGTCTCTGCAATGGGAAAATCTACTGACCACCTCGTTAAAATGGCCTTAGATATAAACGACGCCCCCTCTTCTAGAGAAATGGATGTTCTTTTGTCCACAGGAGAGCAAGTGTCTATTTCCCTCCTTGCGATGGCTATTGATGCGCTTGGTGAAAAAGCAATTTCTCTAACAGGTGCCCAGTGTGGTATCATCACTGATTCTTCACATAAAAATGCACGTATTTCGGAAATCAAAACCAACCGTTTATTAAACGAACTATATGAAGACAACATCGTTATAGTCGCTGGATTTCAAGGTATAACTAACGATTTAGATATTTCTACACTTGGTCGAGGTGGCTCCGACACAACAGCAGTAGCTCTGGCTGCTGCGCTAAAAGCCGATTGTTGTGAAATCTATACTGATGTAGACGGCGTATATTCAGCTGATCCACGAAAAGTACCAAGAGCACAAAAGATGGATATGATCAGTTACGACGAAATGTTGGAACTTGCAAAATTAGGAGCGCAAGTACTCCATCCTAGATCCGTTGAAATGGCGAGAAACTATGATGTTCCACTCTATGTAAAACCAAGCCACTCAGATGGCAGTGGGACAAGAATTGCTGAGGTGAATAATTTGGAAAATTATAAAGTAAGAGGCGTTACTATCGACAATGATATTGCACGTCTTTCTATAACAGGTGTTCCTGACAAACCAGGCATCGCCTTCAAGCTATTTGAACGATTAGCTGAAGAAAACATCACTATTGATATGATTCTACAGAACTTAAATCATAACACACAAAACGATATTTCCTTTACAGTCCCCGAGGAGTGTTTGGAAGCCTGCGCTACAATAGCAGAAGCATACAAAGAGGAAATCGGTGCAGATGCGGTTGTTACAAAAAATAACGTTTCTAAAATTTCAGTTGTTGGGACAGGCATTACGAGTAATCCTGTCATCGCTACTAAAATGTTTGGTGCACTGTACGAACTTGGGGTCAACATTGAAATGATTAGCACTTCAGAAACAAAAATCTCTTGTATCATTGAAGAGCAAAACTCAAATGAAGTATTAGAAAGAATACACGCTCTATTCTTCTAAAACTAAGAAAAACAGCCTCCTTCACGCAAGAGGCTGTTTTTTGTTTTGCGTCTACTTAGTAATTCTCACGAATGCCATCAATCATATAAATAACCCGTTCACAAATATTTGTTACATGATCTGCCATTCTTTCTAGATGACGGCCAACAAACAACAAGCGAATAACCTGTTGTTTGGTCTGCTTGTCTTTAACACCGAGTTCAAGAAGTTCGGTGTATATTTCTTCATATAAATCATCTACAACATCATCTAAGCGGGCAATTTTTCTTGCTAAATCCACCTCTTTTTTGACAAAGGCATCTAAACTCCCCTTCACCATTTGCTGTACATGATGCTCCATTTTCGGTAAATCGATAATCGGTTTTATGAATTCTTCCTCATTGCCGAATTCCAAGGTTATTTTCGCTATATTAACGGCATAATCGCCAATTCTTTCAAGGTCGGTGATGATCTTAAGTATCCCGGCGATTTCTCTCAAATCTCCGGCAAGAGGTTGTTGTAAGGCAATTAATGCAATACATTTTTTCTCAATCTCTATCTCCAAATAATCAATTGCCTCATCCATCTTGATAACATTCTGGGCAAGCGTATGGTCTTGATCGATAAAAGACTTAAAGGCCAGTGAAACAATTTCTTCCACTTCAGCACCCATTTTAATCAACATATTTTCCATTTCCTGAAGTTTCTCATCAAATCTTGCTCTCACTCTCATATGATCCCCCTAACCAAATCTACCAGTAATATAATCTTCTGTCTTCTGATGGTGTGGGTTGGAAAACAATTTAGTTGTTTTGCCATACTCAATAAGTTCACCCATCAAAAAAAATGCCGTATTGTCTGAGATACGTCCAGCCTGCTGCATGGAGTGTGTAACGATTACAATGGTATAGTCCTTCTTAAGTTCTATGGCCAATTCCTCAATTTTCAATGTTGCTATTGGATCAAGTGCAGAAGTCGGTTCATCCATCAACAGCACCTCTGGTTCTACCGCAAGTGCTCTGGCAATACAGAGACGTTGCTGTTGTCCACCCGACATGCCAAAGGCATTTTCTTTTAATCGATCTTTGACTTCATCCCATAGGGCAGCTTGACGTAAACTACGCTCAACGATTTCGTCCAACTCCGATTTTTTCTTGATACCATGAGCTCTAGGACCATAGGCAACATTGTCATAGATACTCATCGGAAATGGATTCGGCTTTTGAAATACCATCCCGACCCGTCTTCTTAGGTTAATCACATCTATATTGCCATAAATATTTTCGCCATCCAAGGCAATTTCACCATCAACCTTTGTGCCTTCGATTAAGTCATTCATTCTGTTTAGTGTTCTCAAAAACGTAGACTTGCCACACCCAGAAGGTCCAATAAGGGCCGTAATGCCATTAGGTACGATATCCAAATTAATATTTTTTAACGCTTGAAAATTATCATAGTAAAAATCCAAACCCTTAATACTGAATTTTGATGTGTTCATTTTAATCTCCTTTAATATTTGAACTTGCTCACTTCGTTCTTCAGCTTAGCTGACAATGTATCTAACTGAGTGCTGGAAATAGCTAACGTCTTTGCTATATCCATTTGTGTTTTGATTGTTTTTAATGCTGCCGACGAAGCTTTTGCATTCTGTGTACTAATCGTCGAAAGCGACATAATTTCATCTTCGACTTGTTTTCTCACAGTATCAATATGATTTTGATAGGCGTCAAGATTATTGACAAGGCATTGGATTTCTTTCATTGCCTTATCGATTTCAGTGTATTTCTCCTGTGTTTCCAAAACACTTTGCATCTGATTTTTTGATACATCTGTTAAAGTATTTAATTTCCCTTGAACCTCATCGTTATCCTTACGCATCCTCAATATGCTGTCATTGATCATATTGCTATACTCCTTCGATTGATGGGCAAGTTTTCGAATTTCATCCGAAACGACTGCAAATCCTAGCCCATGTTCTCCTGCACGACTCGCCTCAATAGAGGCATTCAAAGACAACAGGTTTGTCCTTTCAGCAATACTCATCATGAGTTCTGTAACTTTCTCAATCTCTTTAAAACTGCCATGTGAGCGATTGATCCCTTCTATCAAGTCCTTATTCGTATTCATTGCGTCCTGATTAATTCTGTTTAATTGATTCACTATATTTAGGCCCGTACCAACCAGAGATTCAACTTCTTCCATAAATGAAACAACCACTTTTAACGCATTCTGATTTTCACCTATTTTTTCACTTAGTTCCGTACTGCATACAAGCGCTTTGTCTGTATTGACAGCCTGCTCCTTACTCCCATGAGCAATTTCATTCACCGATTCTCCTGCAACTGTTGAAATGTCCAACGAGGATAAGGCATTTATATGAAGTTTATTAGCCGATGCCACGACTTCTTCTGCAGATACATCCACTTCTTTCAGAAGAAGAATTAGGTTATCTGAAATTCGCAATATTGCTCTTTCCAAATGCCCAATTTCATCATGTCGATCGTAGTCTTTCAAAGATTCTTTATCTATATTTAATTCATAATTTGAAATTCTGTTGATTACGCCAATGATGCGGTTTATAGGCACGTTAATGGATCTCGAAATTACTATTGCAAAACTCATTGATAGTACAATAATAATCAGTGCAATGATTACCGCTGTGGTCTTATATCCTTTCAAAACACCAAAAGCCTCTTCCAAACCAACTTCTGTAACAAGTCCAGCGAACTCATCACCGATTTTTGTCACCGTCAACGTCCCGATAACCGGTTGTCCTTCTACATTTGAATATCGAACAGTTTTATTAAAGTCCGTATCCCCGGATTCAATAGCTTCACCTAAGTTTGTCCTTGCTTCAGTCTCTATAACATTCGTCAGCGCCGACTCACTCTTGAATGCCCCTTGAATTGTATTTGTAAGCAATAGACCATCTTTCTGAATCAAGAAGGTATCACCATTTGCTGACACCCTATCAATCCCTTCATGGATCAATTCGTTTAAGGCATTTTGGTTCAAGACCATATTTAGAGTCCCTATTGGAATCGCTTTATTTGCCGATTGATGAGGATAGATAGGCGTTGATAAAACCAATATATTGTCATCTATAAAACTATTTCTAAAAAGTTCTGACCAATTTTGATTACCGGTCATTGATTCTTCCACAAATGTGTTCGAGAAAACCAATGGAGACAAGTCCAGTTTGTCATAATTCAAACTATAAACGACTTCATTATATTTATTTGTAATAAATATATCTGTAAAATCATAGGCCTTGACAGGCGTCTCAACAATGCCTCGAAAATCAATTTCGATACGTCTCACTTGCCCTATATCAGCACTAAAAGAATTTAAAATTTCCACACCCTCACTGATATTAACCGAGGAAGCCAATATCAATGCATCTGTCTCTCTTGCTTTGAAATACTCATGTATTCGTTCGTGTGTCATTTTGATGTGAAGCTGATTCTTAGCATAGACAGCCTCTTCTATTAAATTGATTGAATTGGAAACATTGTAGTACGACACCAAGACTATTGGCAATAAACTAACAACAACTGCCATGATCAGTAGCTTTGTGCGCAATTTATAATTTTTAAATCTGATTTTTTCAAACCTATTCGTCATTTCCACTATAGTCCTCCATCATTGAGTCGTTAGTATCTTCTTTGAAATTTATTACGTATGATAATCGCAATGGAATTCAATAAGAATAAAATTATCAGTAGTACCATAATTGTAGCTGCTGCAAGATTTGCATATTCTGCTGTTAGAACCGTATCCAAAGTCCAGTAATAAATTTGAATTGGCAGTGCTGTAAAATCATCCATGAAAGAACCTGGCGTCTTTAATATAAGTGTTGGGATGCCCAATACAACAAGGGGTGCTGTTTCTCCAATCGCTCTTGATAAAGCAAGAATAGAACCCGTCATAATTCCCGGAATGGCTGATGGCAAAACAACCTTTCTTACAGTTGTCCATTTTGTTGCACCAAGACCATAGGATGCCTCCCTTAAATAGTTTGGTACCGCTTTGATTGCTTCCTGACTTGAAACGACAACATTTGGAAGTACCAAAAGTGATAGCGTCAGCCCACCTGCCAGAATGCTTGATCCCAAACCAAACATCCGCCCAAACACTGTTAATCCCAAGAGGCCAAAAATAACCGATGGTACACCTGCCAGATTTGAGATGTTAACGCTAATCAGTGAATTGAGCAGTCCCTTTTTGACGTACTCTTCAAGGAATATTGCTGTGGCAACACCTGCAAATAATGTTACTGGCGCCACAACCACCATTAACATGGCTGATCCTATAATCACAGACTTTATGCCTGCACGTTCTGGCCGAATTGATAATCGTCCAAACAGGAAATCAATATCCAACCAACCGATACTGGTCGTTATTGTTTCATATAAGAGCAAGCCCAAAACAAACATAATAAACAAAATGATTGAAGTGAATATACCTTCAGCAATTTTATTCCATCTATTCCGCTTTTCAATTCGTTTTTCAGCTTTTACAGGGTCGATATATTTTTTATTCGTATCTGTTTTGAACGAATGGGGATCGCTCGAGAGTGCCGCACTCGATCCTTTATTACCAGGAGCATTAAGTGAATTTTCCTTTAATATACTTGTCACGTCCATCTGATTAATACTCCCTTCTGTATTTCTTCGTAATATACTTAGCAAATAAATTGGTCGTCATAGTAAATGTAAATAGCATTAATCCAACAGCGTACAAACTGTAATAGCCTACGGTTCCACTCCCTGCATCCCCGCTTGTGAATTCAACAATATAAGCAGTCATCGTTTGCATCGGCTCTGTTACATTCATTGTGAAAGCTTTTGAACTTCCACTAGCAATAGTTACAATCATAGTCTCACCAATCGCTCTTGAAATCGCCAGTACGAAAGCTGCTACAATTCCAGAGATTGCTGCCGGTAAAATTACCTTTGTTGCCACTTCAAGTTTTGTAGATCCTAATCCATAGGCGCCTTTTCTTATTGAATCTGGAACAGCACTCATGGCATCTTCAGACAATGAAGTTACAATCGGTATAATCATTATTCCCATAACAATTCCTGGTGACAGTGCATTTTTGGCTTCTATAGTTGGAATCAATTTCATAAGTATAGGTGTAACTGTATTATATGCAAAGAACCCATATACGATTGTTGGAATCCCAGCAAGGACCTCAAGGATAGGTTTAACCACACGTCTTTTGGCTGGTGACATAAACTCGCTTAGAAGCATTGCCGAACAAAGACCAAGTGGCGCTGCAACAAGCATGGCAATTAGAGAAGTCATTATCGTCCCCATGATTAATGGCATAAAACCAAAGGAAGGATCTTTTGCTCTCAAAGGCTCTAGCTTTACGCTAAATACTTCGGCAAAAGATACTTCAGCAAAGAAATGTGCTGCATCCACAAGTAACGTAATTACAATTCCTATGGAGGTCAAAACTGAAATTGATGCAATAATGAAAAGAACTACTGGTACAATCTTTTCAATATCAATATATTTTTTTAATTTGATAATCCTATCAGTCATCATTTAACTCCATTCTTGGTGTATTTTCTCTATACACCCTCTTCTTTCAATATTCTTTAAACCACACAAGACAAGAAGCTATTCAGCTTCCTGCCTCATGTTCTATCTTTTTCACAATATATTTATTCTAATGCGTCAAGTTGTTGTTGGTACTCTGCATACATTGCATCTGGAAGCGGTGCGAAACCATTATCTCCCGCCAACCTCTTCGCACCTTCAAATGACACAACATATTTGGCGAAATCCAGTACCTGAGGCTTCTCCATAGCGTAATTAACATTCAAATAGGTAAATACTGGTCTTGTAAATCCTGCATACTCAAGCTCAGTCCCTATTGTTTCCAGCTTAGGCTCAACTGAACCATTTCCGAAATCAACGTGTACTGCTTGTAATTTATCGGTGTTGGATACGTAGTAACCAAACCCGAAGAACGCAATTGCATTTTTGTCTGAAGATACAAGATCTACTAATGTTGAATACTCCTGCTGTAGGTTGGCTGATCCAACCATATCTTGCTCATCAAGAATTTTTTCGTAAAAGAACTCATAAGTACCATGATTTTCGTTTGGACCATAGAATTTAATCTCTTCCGATGGCCATTCACTTCTAATATCAGACCACTTCGAAATATTGCCTGATGCCAAATACATATTAACAATTTCTTCTTTCGACATTTCAGTCGCCCATGTGTTGTCTTTATTGATGACCATTGTTAGACCGTCATAAGCAAGTACAAACTCATAAACATCTTCACCAAGCGACATGCCTTTTTCCTCTAACTGAGCAACTTCCTTGTCTTTGATTTTTCTTGATGCATCCGAAAAATCGGTTTCACCAGGAATGAATTTCTTGAAGCCAGCTGATGATCCAGCACGTCCAACTTGTACAGAAACGTCCGGTTGTTCATTAACCATATAATCTTCAGCGATATTTGCCATCAATGGATAAACCGTACCCGACCCATCGATAATAACTGCACCTTCCAAGTTTGTTGCTTCTTCAACCGCTTCTACTGTCTCATCCGCCTGTGTTGTTGCCGGTGTTGCTTCTTCAGCTGGTGCACCACATCCTGCTAGAAGACCTAAACTCATTACTGCAACTAAACCTAGTGCAACTATCTTTGATTTTAATAATTTGCTCACTTGTCATACTTCCTTTCGTTTGTTAAGTCATTTGTTTTATTTGTTATTTACAAGGCCAGTATAGCAACGGTAAATTATGAAATGATTGAACCTAGGTTAACTGCGTGTTAAGTTCAAGGCTAGTTTGTTAAGTCGTTTTACGTGTTTCTACTTTGGAAACCACTGGATGTTTTTTGGTTAATCAAAAAAACAGGCTTGGTATGAATACACTCATACCAAGCCTGTTTTTGACATTCTCTATTCCATATTTTCCAAAGGCAGCATAACAATAAACTCTGTCCCTTCGCCTTCAATACTCTTTACATCTATGGTACCACCAAAAGAAATGACCACATGTTTGACTATAGCCAGTCCAAGACCAGTACCGCCGATACTCCTAGATCGCGCCTTATCCACTCTATAGAAGCGTTCAAACAGTCTGTCCAGATGTTCTTCCGATATGCCGACACCGTTGTCTTTAACAGATAATCTAATATGTTTTTTTTCTTTGTTTAGTTTAACTCTGACTTCGCCACCTTCATTGGTATACTTAATGGCATTGTCAACCAAGTTCACAACCATTTGCTTGAACCATCCTTCACTACCGAGTAAGGTCGGTAACGATTCCTCACAATAAAACATCAATGATATATCTCGCGCTTTTGCAACGCCATTAAGCATTTCCATAATATTTTTTGTGGAATGTAGTATATTGATTTCCTCATAATTAGCCACAGTTTCGTTTTTCTCTATCTCGGATAGAACCAGCAAATCTTCTATCAAAGAATTAAGTCGCTCTACTTCCACATCTATTATGCCTAGGAACTTATCTCTGACCACACTTTGTTCGGCTGCGCCATCTAAAAGCGTTTCAACAAATCCCTTAATTGAAGTAAGAGGTGTTTTCAGTTCATGGGATACATTGGCCACGAAATCTTTACGCATGTTTTCTAACTTCTTCATCTCTGTAACATCTTGAATGATTATCACAACACCAATTTTTTCATTCCCAACTTCTGACGAGACAATAGGATTTGAATACAAATTAAATATGCGTTTTTCTGGTTCATCCAGTTCTAACTCAATACGCATCATGATATTATTGCTGATCATGTTATGAATCTGGTCATCTAGCTTATTGTTTCTGAGGACCTTCAATATATGTTTCCCGACAATGTCCGATTCCTTAAAGTTGAACATCTGCTCAGCACTTGAATTAACAAACATAACATTCTTGTTATTGTCTACTGCAATAACACCATTTATCATACTGGATAAAATTGCATTGGTCTTGACGTTCCGCTCTTTTATTTCCATTATTTTTTTATTGACTTCATCACTCATTACATTGAAATTATGCGCTAGCTCGCCCATCTCATCTCCTGATCTAATGTAGATTCTTTCATCATAATGTCCACCAGCCACTCGTTTTGTAATGGCAGTCAGATCCTTTATTGGTCTGGTGATTTTCTGGGATACCCTTCCACCAATTCCAATGGAAAGTAATATCCCCACCAGCGACACAAGTGCAATATCAATAAGTGTTCTTTTATTCGCCTCGGCGATTTTTGATAGAGGCAGTGCGACTCTCAACACATAATCATTTCCAGCATTATTATACGATATCGCAACGTAGTACATGTCCATTCCTATGGTGCTGGAGTATCGTTTACTTATACCAATTTTACCTTCATAAGCCAACATTATTTCTGGCCTATCCTTATGATTTTCCATTTGTAACCAATTACGTTCAGAATCATAAGCGACAAGGCCATCACCTTGTATCAACGTTACACGTACACTACCGGACTCTGAAGCTTTTTCTAAAAATAAGAGTCCATTTTCCGATGTAATGTCATCATAATTTTTAGCGCCTTCTCGCATTAGTTTAACCGATGATATCAGTCTCTCTTGAACATCTTCTACATAACTGGCCTTTGACATATTGTTTTGTAGAAGTCCTGTAAACAGAATGCCAAACACCACTAGGAAGATCAACAACATGTTTATTTTTTTCTGCATTCTCTCCCCCTACTTAATTTTGTAACCAACACCCCGTACTGTTTCAATGTACTTTTTGTCGCTTCCGCCTTCAATTTTACTGCGCAAATGTCTGATGTGAACATCAACCGTACGTGTCTCTCCAAAATAGTCATACCCCCAAATTTCATCCAATAGATAGGATCGAGACAACACACGACCTTTATTCAGCGCTAAAATACGTAATAACTCAAATTCTTTTAGAGTCAACTCAAATACTTGGCCAGCCCTCGACACTTCATGCTTATCAATATCAATGGTCAAATCCTCTACAGATAATGTTCCTTCCAAGTTTACATCTTTCGTTGCATGGTATCTTCTCAGTACAACTTTTATACGCGCAAGTAACTCTCTTACGCTAAACGGCTTTGTTATATAATCATCTGCTCCAATTTCCAATCCAATGATCTTATCAGTTTCTCCAGATTTAGCCGTCAGCATAATAATGGGAATGTCCTTTAAATTCTTGTTGTTTTTTACACGATTGCAAATATCAATACCATCTACTTTTGGTAACATTAAATCCAGCAATACCAAATCTGGTTGTTCACTTTCTATAAGATCCAATCCCCTTTGCCCGTCTAAAGCGAAAGACACCTTATACCCATTGTTCTCCAAATTGAATTTTATCAATTCTACGATATGTTCTTCATCTTCTATGATTAATATGTGACCTAATTGCATGTTCACCCTCCTATATATCAAATTCTTCTACTATACCCAGTATAATGTCTCTATGTTAAGTTCACGTTAACTCAAAGAGCTCTATGTTAACTTTTCTTTAAAGGTGGTTTAAATCCTTTATTTTATTGTGTTAATATGGTCATAGAACACTAAAAGGAGGTACATAATGGTCAATAAAGCCATACCAACAAGACATTTACTCTACATGACATTGATTCTTATTATGCATATAAGCATTGCGTTTACGTTTAATTTTCCAATTTACATAGGCATAGTTGCCAGCATATTTTACATATTCTATATCGCCAAGCTGTATGGATACCAAACAAAGACACTTTTATGTTTAATATATACAAGCTTTCGAACAGTAAAAATAGTATTGTTTATGCTAATCCTAATCGCTGCTATTCTTCCACTCTGGATGGCTTCCGGCACTTTACCGACGCTTATTCATTATAGCTTTATCTATTTATCAAGTCTCAACGTGCCGTTGTCGGCATTTCTAATTAGCACAATACTATCCTTGATGCTAGGCACTTACATAGGAACCTTAAGCATTTTAGGCCCATTATTCATTAGCTTAGCAGTTGGCTTAAATATTCCATTACCACTCATGGCAGGCGCTTTAATTTCTGGGGCCGTTATCGGCGACAGAGTATCACCTATATCATCGAATTTCCACTTAATCTGTGCTTCTTGTGCCGCTGATATCAACACTACATTTATCACTATATTAAAAACAAATACACCTGCATTTGTCACAGCTTGTGGTGCCTATTATTTTTTTGGAAGTCGTTATCAACTCAACGACATTGGTCGGCAAAATATAGATCAAGTTCTACAATTGCTTGATACCCAGTTTTACATTCATATGGTAATGGTTTTGCCCATTGGTTTGTTGTTAATATTGATCATGAGTAAAAAGCTACCAATTACACTTTCATTTTTGATGACGTTTATATTTAGTTTGTCACTATACTTATCGGTGGGACTCCCGATTCAATTGCTACCGAATTTAATTCTATTCGGTTATCATCCCAGTAACGCTACTCTTCACGCCATTATTAGTGGCAGTGGAATCCAATCGATGATTGCGGTCCCAATTATCATTTTATGTTCAGCTTATTTAAATGATTTATTAAAACACATAGGACTCATCGATCATGGTCTTTCGTCTTTTACAAGAAACATCCAATCACCAACAGCACTTTACCGTCGTACAGCCATTTTGAGCATTCTCGTAACGACTATATCATGCAATCAATCATTAACGGCAATTATAACAGGACAGCACTTCAAAAATTATTTTGATGCCCTCAATATTGACCGAAGTTATTTGGCAAGAACCATTTCGGATACGGGTTCAATTGTCATCACCATAATTCCATGGAATTTGAATGCCTTGGTTGCCGCTTCAATAACAGGTGTAGCCACAATTCATTATGCACCTTATGCATTTTACATTTTCATCCCCATAGTGATGACTTTTATCAGTCCGTATGTTTATAAAGGGGAGTCGACTATTCTAAAGGAGTCTATTGATGATTGAAAAACATTTTGTCGATTTAAAAACCATCCGAAAAAACACCCAGCTCATGGATTATTATTTCATGGGCCGATATAGTTTTTCACCATACCATGCTTGTGAACATGCATGTAAGTATTGCGACGGAAGAGCTGAGCGATATTATGTTGAAGGAGACTTCGAAAAAGACATCATCATTAGAAAAAACATTCCAGACTTACTAAAGAAAAAGCTACCCACCTACCGAGAACAGGGTACCATTTTAATAGGATCAGGGGTCAGCGATCCCTACCAACCTGTTGAAAAAGAATTTGAATTGATGAAGCAGTCCCTTGAGTGTCTCAAAGATTATTCCTTTCCTGTTTCGGTTATGACCAAATCAACACTCGCTTTAAGAGATATTGATTTGGTCGACGCCATCAATCAAAAAAGCGGCGCCCTTTTGATGGTTTCTCTTGTTTATCCAAATGACACACATCGAAAAATTTTCGAACCCTTTGCAAGCAGTGTTCCAGACCGCTTAGACATGATTCGTCAGTTCAAAGAACGAGGTATTCCAGTTTATGTATTAGCCATGCCACTATTACCCGGCATTTCAGACGACAAGGCCTCTGTGACTGATTTAATGACACAATTAAAACAACTGAATGTCGATGCTGTAATGCCTGGTTCTCTTACATTACGCCCTGGAAAACAAAAAGAAGTGTACTTTGACACTATTGACAAGCACTATCCAGAATTACTGCCGCTTTATCAAAAAATCTATAGTGGCAATTATCCCTCTGGTAGCCCCGAACGATGGTATACAGGGAAAGTTATGCCGAGTGTTTATAACATTCTAAAAGAACTACAGTTACCCACTTTTTTACCCCACAGAATTTACAAGGGTCAGTATCCAAAGTATGATGAGCTTTATTTCTTACTAAAACACATGAAACAACTTTACACGTATAGAGGCGTTAACATAACAGCACTAAAATATGCCGAAGGAACCTATCTAAAGTGGTATAAAGAGCAACGGAAGACATTCAACAGAAAACGAAGTATGACTCAAGAAGAGTTTGAAGCACTCTTGTGGAGTGAAATCAATCACCCTGAATCACCAATACTGGGAAATAACAAAAGGTTAACCGATTTTATCAAGGTGGCTGTTTTCGGAGATCAACTATTTGATTACACGAAACTAAGTCTAGTAAAACCATAGATACATCCCATCATGTGACAAAAAGCCCTCACTTCATTATTTAGAAGTGAGGGCTTTATTAAAAACATACTAATATGAAACCACTATACCGCCATCATAGGCATAAACACTTGCAATACCTCTTGTAGGTGTGATAATAATTTCCTTGAAATTATACAGTTCCTCAATTTTTTTCTTAACATCTTCAGCACGTTCTAGACAGTTACAATGAGAAATACCACAAGTCAATTGGCTAAAATCTCTTTTATCAGTGCCCATTTCTTCAACTAGACGACGTAAGGCCTTTTTCATCCCTCGATTAGTTTCCACTTTGACAATTTCACCTTTTTTATTCGCTGTCATAAGAGGTTTTATCGATAATAAGTTAGCAATCAAGCCTTCCGCATTACCTATTCTACCAGCTCTAATCAAGTTCTCTAAGGATTCTAACACAAACAATGTGCGTTGTCCTTGAATATATGTATCTATTGTCTCAGCAATTTCTTGGGGTGGTAACTCTTGATCAAACATCTCCTTTAGCTTATAAGCAATCATAACCTCAGCCGATGCGGCAGCCAATGAATTACAGACGTGAACAAACTGGCATACACCGTCGCTTTCAGCCATTTCCTTTGCTACCATCGCACTGTTATAAGAACCGCTTAGTTGATCAGACAACGTCACTACAAAAACTGCATCTGCACCTTTGTACATTTCATAATAATCGTTTGGTGATGGACAAGACGTTTTTGTTGCGACTTTTGATGCCTTCATCAACTTTAGTAAATTACCCTGGTCAAAGGTTAAATCATCTACTATTTCTACGTCTCCTACCTGTATTCTTAACGGCGCTAACTGCGCATCAAACACTCTTAGGGTTTCGTCTGGCAAATCACAACAACTATCTACTACCAATTTATATTTCATTTGTACCTCCTTGCCTCTTCATATATATCTATTCGACATAGGCTCTATAATCCCTTTTAAAAAAGCCTTATCCTTTAATTCCACTCCGTAAAGTATGAATTAAAGGATAAGGCTTGTCAATAGACCTAACGTTCTTCCCTAAAATACGACATACTAAGCCCCTTTGGACCAGCATTGAAATCTTTTCTTACTGAGTTGAAAATCAGCACGAGAATCGTTACGAAGTATGGCAGCATATCGATTAAATACTGGGAAATCGATATATTGAATTCCTGCAATCTAAAACCAATAATATCAAGACCACCAAATACAAAGGCACCAATAAATGCTCTATAGGGATGCCACATGCTGAAAATTACAAGTGCTACTGCAATCCAACCTCTTCCTGCTGTTATATTTTCCTGCCACGCTGGAATATAGACCAGTGATAGATAAGCGCCTCCTAAACCACATAATGCACTCCCTATTAAGATATGGATGTATTTATATAGTGAGACTGATATGCCATTGGCGTCTGCGGCATAAGGATTTTCGCCCACCGTCTTGGCATTTAATCCAAATCGCGTAAAATTAAAATATATGCCTAATAAAATAGTGATTAAAAAGCCTAAGTAGACAAATAAATTTTGTTCAAAAAACACAGGTCCAATAATCGGTATTTTATTTAATACCGGAATACTCATTTCTCTAAAAACATCCGTAAATGATTTTGGAAGCACTTCTCCTACCAAGGATTGTCCTAAGAATCCTGAAATACCTGTTCCTAAAATTGTTATGGATAAACCGGTAACAACTTGATTAGCTCGTAATGTTACTGTTAAAAACGCATAAATCCATCCACCAATCATTGCCGTTAATGCCGCTACAAGCAATGCTATGATAGGACTCCCAGTTTTATAACCAGCCATAAATCCACCAACTGCACCCATTAACATGAGTCCTTCAACACCAAGATTTAGGTTTCCAACTTTTTCAGTTACTATTTCCCCTACCGTTGCAAATAACAAAGGAGTCCCCGCTTGAATAGCAGCATGTAAAAATACGATAAAACTAAGCATGTTGACCTCCTTTAGAACGCCTCTCTGGAAGAGATATTTTATATTTAATAAAAAATTCACCACTTAAAGCGAAGATTAGAATCATCCCCTGGATGATATCAGCTGCACTTTGTGGAATTTGAAACGCTGTCTGGATATAAGATGCACCCTGGGATAAGATTGCAAATAAAAATCCTACAACAGGTACTGCCAGTGGATTCATATTCGATAGCCACGCAACGATAATCGCATCATATCCAATACCCGCTGATATTTCAGCTGTTAATGTATTACTGACAGCTGATGCTTGAATCATTCCGACCAAGCCACACAATCCACCTGACAGAAATACCGCTTTCATGATCACACGACGAACTGTCATCCCCGCATATCTTGCAGTGTTTTCACTTTCTCCAATAACTGCAACCTCAAAACCTAATTTTGTGTAGTGAAACACCAGATAGAGGATGATTGTAGCAATGACTAAGATAATCCATCCAACGTGTAGATTCAAGACTTTGGGAAGAATTGCATTGTCCGTAAAGTTCGGAATCTTAGGGAATCCAAATGCTTTCGGATCTTTCCAAGGTCCATATTGTAAATAGATGATATACTTCAATGCAATATAATTTAGCATCAGTGTAAATACAGTTTCATTGGTACCAAATGTTACTTTGAATATCGCAGGAATCAAGGCCCATAACCCACCCATTACAATGGCACTTATCATCATTATTAACAGGAGCATCGGTTTTGGAAGATCACTGAAGTTAAGAGCAAAATATGTCGCCGCAAAAGCGCCCATCAGAATTTGTCCTTCTCCACCGATATTCCAAAATTTCATTTTGAAAGCCATCATTATACCAAGTGCCGCCAAACTTAACGGAATAGTAAACTTCAAAGTTTCTAGAAATCTATACATGGATCCAAAGCAGCCATCCAGCATTGCTGTGTAGACCATTATTGGATTATGACCAATAACCATAATCCACCCTGACATCGCTATTAGACTGGCAATAATTGCAGCTAGACGAACAAGCCCTTGATGTGTTTTCCGCATTTCTGCTCTTTTTGATATTCTAAGCATCTGTCATCACCTCGTCCATATGTCTCCCTGCCATCATATATCCTAAGTCTTGACGGCTTACCTTATCTGCATCTACGATACCAGTTACCTCTCCATCGCATAAAACCATGATACGATCACAAAAGGCTCTTAACACGTCTAAATCCTCTCCAACGAAGATAACACCTACACCTTTTTTCTTTTGTGCATTGATTAAGTCGTACACTTTATGTGCCGATCCAACATCTAATCCCCTGACAGGGTAAGCCGTAATAATAAGCTCTGGTTGTGTTTCTATTTCACGACCAAGTAATACCTTTTGAATATTACCACCCGATAGCAAGCGAACTTGTGTATCGATTGATGGTGTATCGATGCTCAACTTGTCCACGAGATCCAAGGCTTGTTCTTTGGCATCCTTTCTGGATAAAAACAAACCATGTTGTCTATTATATTCTTTCAACAATACATTGTCGGTAATATCCATCGAGGAGACGAGTCCCATCCCCAAACGATCTTCTGGTACAAAACTCATACTGATACCCATATCTATAATCTTTCTCGGTGTTTTCCCAACGAGGTTTTCTTTATTAAATAGGATTTGGCCATTGATAATCTTCTGTAAGCCAGCAATAGATTCACACAATTCCTTTTGTCCACTGCCTGCCACACCAGCAACTCCTAGTATTTCTCCTTTTTTAACAGCAAAACTCACATCTTTCAATGCATGTGCATTTTCATGATTAAATACTGCTAAGTCTTTTACTTCTAATATATTTTCACCCATTTTTACTGGTTCTCTGACAATCTCTAAATTCGTCGCCTTACCAACCATTTTATCCGTTAAAGTTCTTGGCTCTAAGCCTTCGTTGATTAACGTATCTATATATTTACCCTTACGTAATACAGTAATGCGATCACTGATTTCCAATACCTCATCTAACTTATGAGTAATAATTAGAATTGTACAATTATCGGCACGCATCTTACGAATAATTTTAAATAGATTATCCGTTTCCTGTGGTGTCAATACCGCTGTCGGCTCATCAAGAATCAAAATTTTTGCTCCGCGGTAAAGTACTTTTAAAATTTCCACCCGCTGCTTTTCAGCAATTGAAAGGTCCTTTATTTTTGTTCTTGGATCCACTTTTATATCATAATGTTCACATAAGGCACGAATTTCATCTTCTAACTTATGCTTGTTGAAAAAAAAGGATCCCTTTTGACCCGCAATCATATTTTCCAATACTGTATGGTCTTCGACTAGTTTCAAATGTTGGTGAATCATTCCTACTCCATACCCTATAGCGTCACGAGGAGAGCGCACTGTTGCACGCTCTCCTCTAATTATAATTTCGCCACTATCTGGTTGATAGATGCCACACAGTACATTCATCAATGTACTTTTGCCGGCACCATTTTCTCCAAGTAAGGAATGAACTTCGCCGTAGTTAAAAGAAACTGTTACATGATCACTTGCCTTTACAGTACCAAATACTTTCGTAATATCTTTTAGTTCTACAACTGTATTGTTCATCATAACTCCTATTGTTGAATAGTTCCCACTACATTCTTAACGAAGTAGTTCATACCTAATAATTCACCATCTGATAACGCTTTACCTTCTTCACCAACAGTCGTTCCGTCTTGTAACTCGATTACACCACCGAAAACATGGAAAGAACCATCAATGATTTGTGCTTTATATTCTTCTACTTTATCGTCTGCGCCTTCAGGACCATTCTTTGTAATTGGTGCCAATCTGATAACATCATCTGTCATACCGCCCCAGTAATTGTCAGCAGTCCACTCGCCATCCATTACCTTTTGAACTTGATCTACATAATATACACCCCAGTTCCATACAGGAGCTGTCATATATGCGTTAGGTGCTTTCTCTTCTGAAATCGAGTTGTATCCAATTGCAAACGCACCTTTTTCTTCAGCCGCTTGTTGAGGACCTGCAGTATCTTGATGTTGCGCTATTACGTCAGCACCTACATCTAACAATGCTTTTGCCGCTTCTTTTTCTTTTGCTGGATCATACCAAGTATGTGTCCATCTTACGTCAACTGTAGCTTCAGGATTAACCGCTTGTACACCTAAAGCAAATGCATTGATCCCTCTAATAACTTCAGGAATTTCGAATGCCGCAACATAGCCAATTTTATTTGTTTCCGTTTTTAGTCCAGCTACAATACCGGATAAGAATCTTGGTTCATACATTCTACCGAAATAGTTATTCATATTCTCAGTGCTCTTATATCCTGAACAATGAAGGAATTTAATTTCAGGGAATTCCTTTGAAATCTTCTCTACGTAATCCATGTAACCAAAGCTCGTGGCAAAAATAACTGTCGCGCCTTGATCGATCATGTCTCTCATTACTTTTTCAACTTCTGGACCTTCCGGTACAGATTCTTTATAAAGCGTTTTAACGCCTAATTCTTCTTCCACAGCTAAACGACCTTCATCATGAGCAAATGTATACCCACCATCGCCGATAGGTCCTACGTAAACGAAACCGACCGTTAAGGCTTCATCAGTCACTTCAGGTGCTGTTGTCTCTGTTTCTGTTTCTGTTTCTGTCTCTGCAGGCGCTGAACCACCACAACCAGTTAATACAACACTCATTAGTAGCATTACTGCCAACAATAAACTTAATCTCTTCTTCATCATGCACACTCCTGTGAATTTAATTTTCGAATTATTTTAACTATTTACGAGCAAAATGTTCGTAAACACAAATAAATCATAACAAGAGTCCTTTTATAAATCAACCTTAAAATATTTTGCAATAGTGTTTTTGCACATAAATAGACGAAAAACCCATTGGAAAACCAATAGGTTTTTGTATACTTTCTACAATCGCATTTTACATTTAACATGTTTATCCATCACTTCTTTTGTGATACAACTATAGCTGAAATCGCTACAACAGCCTATTTATAGGCATTTCAACAGGATTGAACTTTTCAAAGCAACAAATATTTCTAAATCCTCGCTCCTTCAATCCTCGTAAAACCTCTTCAAAATTAGCACAAAGCATGTCACCACCATGAGAATCTGAGCCAAGGGTGATAATATTACCACCAAGTTCCTTGTATAGTTCAATAATTTCCCAACTAGGCAATCCTTGATTTATATTTCCTCTTAATCCAGAAGTGTTTATTTCAATACCTTTTTCATCTTTTATCGCTTGTTTCAACACACGTTCTACTAAATAATCATAATTTTTAAATGGTACTTCCATACTCTTTGGATTATAACGCTTATAAAGATCCAAATGACCGAGCACAGAGTAATGCTGAAAACTCTTTAACATTTCATAATACTCTGTGTAATAATGCTTTATTGCTTCTTCTGTTGAATACGTCTTAAAGAAATCACCTAAATAGAAATCCAATCTTTCACAACAATGCATAGACGCCAATGCAAAATCAAAATCATTTCCTTCTATAAAAGCAGCTGAATCTTCTAAAACATGTGGCTGCAAACCAATTTCAACACCCATTTTAATTGTAATCTCACGACCATATTTTTTACGAAAATTTTCTATTGTCTCTGCATATACTTCGTGAGAAAAAACGAATGCTCCTGAACCATCTGTCGAATCAATATCCAAATGATCTGTCAAACAAATCTCATCCAATCCTTTATTAATTGCCGATTGAATAACGGACTCCATTTCAACTGAACAATCCCCTGAAAAATCTGTGTGTACGTGGTAATCAAATAACATTTCTGCCTCCAATCTCTGTCATCTACTGAGGAGATTATAGCATACTCTGTTGTAGATTCCTATAGACTAGAAAGGAATGTCGTCATGAACTTCTATCTCCAAACCTTCCTCTAATTCAGTCAATGCTTGTTGCTTCTTTGGTTCCAAGAAACGTATATTTTTTGCCAGTATTTCTGTCAAGAACTTCTTCTCACCATCAGGTCCATCGTAATTATCCGTTTTCACAGATCCTGTCACACTAATTAAAGAACCTTTATTCAAATAAGTGCAAACAGCATTCGATAATGGACCAAAAATTGCAATTCGTGGGAAATCTGTAGTAGATTTATTCGCTGCAATTAACGCCTCCTTTTTCTCCTTCGACATTCGACGATCTACTGCTAATGAGAACTTCACGTATGGTGTACCACCTGTAGTGGTTTTAAGTTCCGGATCTGCAGTCAACCGCCCTATCATACTTACATTGTTCATTTACTAATCCTCCTTATGGAATTATTTGTAAATAAACTATATCACATTCTTTTGCGATTGGCAATATTTGGAATTCGTTTATGAGTATTGTACTCCTCCACTTATCGTTGGCGCTGATTAAAAGATAGCATCTCTTGAGATAACAAGAACAGCCGAGCAACGCCTTTCAATAATTCGGTAGCTTCTCGCTAAGGTTATTTCCTTGTCTCTAGCGCTGATTAAGAGATAGTATCTCTTAGGATTACAAGAACAGCCGAGCAACGCTACGCGTCGCTCTGGTCGCTAGCGCGCCCAATAGCAGAAAATAGAAATGCCCGGTAATACGAGTAAACTCGTATTACCGGGCATTTCTATTTTCTGCTGCTCTTCTTGTTTTTCACGGAAAATGCGAAAGAGGCCTCTCGGCCTCTTCCTGTCAATGAAGACTTTATGCTAATTAAGACTACAAGGGGAATTGTAGTTCTTAATCGTCAGCATATTAATTTATGAAAACGGTTATGCGATTCCGCCACCGTCTACAACTATATGAGTTCCAGTTACCCAAGACGACAAATCACTTGCTAAGAACAATACTGCATTTGCAACATCATTTACTTCACCAACTCTACTAATTGGTCTTGCTGCAGCATCCTTCATGAATTCATCTTCATTTTCACCAAGTTGCGCACATTCGCTTCTTAACATCGCTGTATCTACATCACCTGGTGCAACACAGTTCACGCGAATATTGTCTTTACCATGATCAATGGCCATTGCTCTGGTCATATTCCATGCGCCACCTTTTGCAGCACAATAAGATATAGCATCTCCTCCGCCCTTAAGCGACCAACCTGAACCTGAGTTAATAATACTACCACCACCTGCTTCTACCATATGTGGTATAGCATAGTGTGATAACAAGTATATTCCTCTCAAAGTAACATTCATTGCAAGGTCCCATTCTTGAATGCTTAAATCAACGGCATTCTTACGAACAGCTACCCCAGCATTATTAAATAATACATTAATTTTACCAAACTTGTCAACTACTTTGTTAATTGCAGCTTCGCAACTATCAGGGCTTGTAACGTCACATTTTACATAAATCGCTTTACCGCCAGCCTCTCTGATTGCACTTGCTTCTTTTTCGCCTAATTCATCTTGAATATCAAAAATTGCAACTTTACCACCCATAGCAGCAAATAACTGTGCCGTACCTAATCCGATACCGCCTGCTGCTCCAGTTACAACCACAACTTTATCATCCATTCTTAAACTATCTAATGTTTTTTGTCTTAATTCCATGGTATATTACCCCCTATATTATTGTTACCATAGTATTTATGCATATCTTGTGCCAATTTCAAACATTCATCCTCAATAATAGCTGTATGTCTGTATAATTCATGTTTATCTTTTTTAAATTTCAAAAATATAGGTAGTTTCTCTCTCTATATTATCTCTTTTATTGCCAATAATGTCAAAGAAAAATCAACAATGACAATTTAATACGTACTAAAGCTGATTGTTTTTAAAGTCTCCCTAACATAATCTAGAGCTTCTCCATCAATCTTATTATCTTTCGTTCTAATAATATCCAAGTACTCTTCTAGGATATTGGATGTTACCATATCTGTATTGTGAATGATTGTTTTATTGTAACTCTGTAGAACATCATTTCTAATCAGATTACTGTTCCTATAGTAAATTGGTGTATCCGGAAGTCCTGTCAGCAAAATATTCAAATACCATTTGTACAGGTCGAAAACTTCATCATACCGAATCGAATTCTCGTATTTCACCAAGTATCTTTCAGCGTTAAGAACTCTATAGGATAACTCATCCCAAGTTATTGTTAAGCCACCATCGGCAGATAAAATCTCAGAGGATTCCCGTGAAAGAATATCAATGTAGCCTTTGATACTATCAGAAACATAATTTTCATAGTTCTTGAGTAAATTATAATCCGGATACAGAGTTACGAGACCTTCATGGTAGTTCAATAAAAAACCATCACGCTTTATGGCCTTTAGGAAATTCATAATTTCCTCACTGTACTCTTTGCTCAGTTTTTCAAGATTATAAGATTTATCATAGGCATCTAACAATGCATTTTGATAAGATGCTATAAATATATCTTCTGAATACTGATCTAGATACTGATTTTGATGATCAACATACATTGTCAACATAATATCCGCATCTAGCTCACTCGCCATTGTAATATACCGATCGACAAACTCTTTTGAATCAGCAGGCGAACCATTGATTACAACCTCATTGAAGGAATTCAACAAATTTGGCAATTTTAAATTGTCTACTGCTATGTCACTTCCTTCATTCATTGAATCGGTTACTACAGCTTCAGTATTTCTCCCTTGTGTCGTTTGTTGACAACCAGTGAGAAGTGAAGCAACAACAACACATATCATTATTTTTCTCATTCAATTACTCCATTACAAAAAAGGATTTTTCTTATTCTCAGCCATCAATATCTTGAACCACTCAGTGAAAAGTTCAGGCATCGTTTCTAACTGAACATACAGCGCTTCAATTGTTATCCACTGAATTGAATCTACTTCATCAGCATTAAACGGTATAATATCATTATAAATCCCCACGAATACACGGTCAAATTCATATTCTGTCAAACCATTTTCAAAAGGGGCACGGTAGATGAAGTGATGCACTTCTTTTAAAGGCACAGTAAAACCCATTTCAGCCATTAAGCGCTCCTCAGCACCCTCTTTATACGCTTCATTCAATTGTGGATGGCTACAACAGGCATTTGTCCACAATCCAGGAGAATGGTATTTGGACAACGCTCGTCGCTGCAGCAACATTTCACCTTTATCATTAAAAATAATGATTGAAAACGCTCTGTGCAATGCACCATCATAGTGTGCTTGCATTTTTTCCATTTCTCCAACTACATTATCTAATCTATCTACTAATACAACTTTATCTCGCCTAATCATATTGAACCTTTCTAGTTTTCCTAAATATCTTTGCAAAATCTATTTCCGCTACTAACATACCACATAGTATCAATACAGCACCAGTCATCCCTCTAGGGCCTAAAACTTCACCAGCAACGATGTATGCAAATATCGCTGCAAAAACCGGTTCTCCTGAGTAAATCAACGCTGTATGTGTAGGACTTGTATACTGTTGTCCAACATTTTGTACGATAAAAGCTATTGACGTACACGCAACCGCTAAGAATCCTATATTTACCCATGATGCCGCCGTCGTCGGTAAATGTGGCGTTTCCATTACTAAAGATGTTCCTAAACTTAAGAATCCAACCACACCAATTTGTACAACCGCAAAAGCCACAGATTCAACTTCAACAGTATACTTTCCAACAAGTATAATATACAACGCAAAGACTACAGCACATAAAAACGTCAATATATCTCCAAAATTCAGACCCAAATTTCCAGAATTAAGTGTTAGCAAGGCCATTCCAACAAAAGCAAAAACAACTCCTAATACTGCCTGTTTTTGTGGTAACCGTTTGATAAGCAATGCAGAGAAAATAGGCACCATGACAACATTGGTACCAGTAATAAATGCTGATTTTGACACAGTCGTAATATTAAGCCCTACTGTCTGAAGTGCATAATGAAGGTATAATACTGCGCCCATTGCTAGACCTAACTTAAAGGTCTTCTTATCTATTGATAATAACTTTTTATGGAAAATCACAGCTGACACTATAAATGCCATCAAAAACCTTACAGCTAAAAAATTATAAGTATCCAAATCTGATAATGCATTCTTACTCAACAAGAAGGACGATCCCCAACCAATCGTTACAATCAGTAACGCTAGATCTGCTTTAAATTGTTTTGTCATATTTACCTCCTCGGTATATCCTTTGTACAGCTCTGCCTTACAGAAGCAGGACGCATCGAGCGACCGTGTACTTTCATCATTGTCTTCTAAAACTCAATCTAAAAAATTAGGAGCTCTCATTTGAGAACTCCCAATCATTATATCTTAAATTTATCAGTTTGTACTTGTAATTCCTCTAAATTTTTTCGTACTTCCTCAAAGGATTCTACAATTAGTTGAATCGTCGCTAATTGTTCCTCTGAACTTGCATTTAATTCCTCTGTACTGGCTGAGTTCTCCTCTGTACTGGCTGAAATATTTGTTACAGCTTCAACAATCTCATCCGAGTTCTTCACTATTTTGTCAGCCCGTTCCTCTATGATATTGACCTGAGTGACAAGGGCTTTTATTTGTGATGTATTGTTTTCAAACATTTCACCAGTTTTAACTTGCTCATCAGAACGGTCGTTTACAAGGGATACAACCGTATTCATTTCGTCGACAGCACTTTTTGCCTCAGTTATAATCCGTGTAATGATGCTATTAATTTGATTTGTTGCTTCAGTCGTTTGCTCTGCCAATTTCCGTATTTCCTCTGCAACGACAGCAAATCCTTTGCCTGCTTCTCCAGCTCTTGCTGATTCAATTGATGCATTTAAAGCGAGCAAGTTTGTTTGTCCAGCGATATTATCGATTAGTTCTGTTATGGAATGAGCATCCATTGCATATGTGTTCACATTGGTAATGACCTGGTCGATATTCTCAATTCTTTCTTTTTCTAACTCACTTTTCATTTCCAAGGACTCAATAATTTTAAGTCCTTCATTACTCAGTTCATAGGTTTGGTCTGCAATTTCAAAAGCAGACTTGATAGCCTCACTTGTTTCACTGATATTATGGCTTAAGCCAACCGTTTGTGAGGATATGTTCTCAGTATCTTCCGCCTGTGATGCTGAACTACTTGTAATCTGTTCAATACCGCTAGACACCTCTTTAACTGAATCTGCTGTATTTTTCAACATGTCGTTCAATGTATCAAAGCGCATCGAAACATTTGACACAATCTCTTTCGTATCACCAATCAAAGTTTTTAACATGACAGTCATATTACTTAAAGCATATTCAATCTCTCCGATTTCATCATGCACCTTCACTTCTATTACTTCATCAAAATGGCCTTCTCCAATACGTTGAATATGTTTGTTCAACACCTCCAACTTCTTAACCATGTAATTACTTAGTATATTTGAAAAAACTAATGCAACAAGTATTGCAAAGAGAAAAGTCCCGACTCTTGCTGTCAATTCGTTGCTTGTGCTTTTATTTAACTCATCTACGTCATAATAGCCTATTAGTTTCCAGTCTGTATTACTATTAGTTGAGTAGAAAACTTGACTATCGATACCTTCTAAAATTGTCAGTCCATCACCGCTAATGTTTTCTGATGCAATTGACCACAATTCACTTTCTGTAACATTTGTTCCCATCAACTCAGGCGTGTTATGTGTAATTATAATACCGTTATTACTCACCAACATCATTTTTCCTGTTTCGCCAATGGTGACGTTATTAATCTTTTCAGCTAAACTAACTAAAGCAATGTCTGCACCAATGACACCGACGACGTTGCCCTTATCAACAACTGCTTTTGCTACTGTTACAACCATCTCGTTTGTAGAAGCATCAGGGTAAGGTTCTGTCCAAACCACTTGATCTGGTGACGCTTTTGCAGCTTTATACCAATCGCGGGAAGTTGGATCGTACCCTTCTCCATTATCATCATAAGGTGCCATATACATCCCCTTTTTATTAGTTCCCATGTATATGTAAAAAATCAGGTCATCTTTCTCGTACATCGTTTCCAACAAGTTCATGGTTTGCATAATGCTTGCATCAGGAGTGCCGATTGCATGGCCCATGTTATCAGAAGATACACTGCCCAGTCTTTCCTTTCTGATAATGTTCTGAAAAGCATCAGATTCAGATAGGTTGATCAAAAGACGATTATAGCCATCTGTAAATTCCTCCAATGCATTGTCAACTTGTTGCACAGTAGAATTAAACTCCCCATTAACTCGCTCTGCTACTAATTTTGTAGTAGAAAAATAGGATGTCACACTTAATACGAGAACTGGTAATAAAATCATTGTTAATACTGAAAAAAATATTTTTGTCTTCAATGATTTCTTCTTGAGATTTTTAGTACTTAAATTGCTAGATTTGTTTTTCATAGTATCCCCCTCTTTATAAGCTCTAAGAACATTGTAGTTCATTTTGGGGCAATTGTGAATATTTTTTATTGACGAGCGTCAGTTAAACTTTTGACGAACATGTTTATTCTCATTTTCTCTAAAATCTGGTACAATTCTTTTGGAAGGGGGCGTTTCAATGCGCTATTTAAATCATGAAGCTATCTTATCAGCGATTACATATGACGACATCATGGATGCTGTCGAGGAGGCATTACTATATTACGAGAACAGGAATTACAACATGCCTGATCGTTTTCATTACACACACGACAACAAAACATTGCTCTATATGCCTTGCTTTTCAAGTGGCATTTTAGGAACAAAAATACTAACAGTTTTTCCCGACAACGTCATGAGAAATCACCCAGCTATTGACGGCATTATGCTCTTGAATGATTACAACACAGGTGCACCAAAAGCCATGATAGACGGCAAGTTATTGACTGCCTTGAGAACAGGCGCAGTTGGATCTATGGGAGTAAAGTATATCTCTCCAGAACATACGTCTAAGCTAGGACTAATTGGAGCAGGTGCACAGGGTATCTACCAAGTCATATTCGCATGCCACTGCCGTCCTATAAAGACCGTTTATGTTACAACCAGAAGTAAAGAAAAACTCCACACTTATATTGATCATCTTAAGGTGGAACTGCCTCATATCAATTTCATCACTGTTGATACTGCTGAAGAGGTCGTTCAAAATGCCGAACTTATTATCACAGCTACAAGTTCAATGACACCAGTTTTACCTGAAAACAAGGCATTATATAAGAACAAGACATTTATTGCAATCGGCTCTTATCAACCAACAATGCGCGAGTTGCCCAACGCATTAATGGAAGTGGCGGAAAGCATTTATGTTGATATTGAATATGCAAAAGAGGAAAGCGGTGACTTGTTCATTCCATTAGAGGAAAACCTGATATCTGAGGACAAGATTCATTCTATTGCCTCATTGATTCATGGAGAGGACACCTATAGGAATAGTGGTAATGGTACCGTAGTATATAAATCTGTAGGCATGGCATTATTTGATGTCATCGTCGGTGATAGGATATTGAAATGTGCTGAAGCAAAATCCATTGGAC
>PPCM01000462.1_pt1 | contig 37654 bp, 25 predicted proteins | sample 1555541 | NCBI WGS metagenome assembly PPCM01 (sample SAMN05284479, study PRJNA326546) | Marine sediment metagenome, whole genome shotgun sequencing project. | isolation source: marine sediment | place: Germany: Wadden Sea | collected 2012-09-05
ATCACTTTATCTGTCCTTTTGGATAAACGATGAATTTCCCTTGCTACAAGTTCCTTTCCTGTTCCGTTTTCTCCTGTGATCAGAATATTGGCATTAGTTTGTGCTACTTTAGCTACCAGATCCAACACCCTTTTCCAGGCAGAAGATGATCCGATCAGGTCTGTTCCATTCCGGTTGATCTCAGCTATCAGTTGTGTTTCCTTAAGCTGAAGTTTTTTTACTTCCTTTTTTGAAAGGCTAAGTTTCCAGGCCGCTTCAACTGTAGTCTGGATTTTTTCATTATCCCAGGGTTTTAGTACAAAATCAGTAGCCCCTTCACGAACGGCCTTTACGGCCAGCTCCACATCGCCATAAGCAGTGATCATAATTACACTGAGATCCGGATCAACCTGTAAGACCTGTCTGAGCCAGTAGATTCCTTCGTTCCCGTTGTTGGTTCCGGCAATAAAATTCATGTCCAGAAGCAATACATCGAAGTTCTCTTTCGATAAAACAGAAAGCAATTGATTGGGCGTACTTAATAATTTCACCTTCTTACAGCATGGTGTTAATAATAAGTTTAAAGCATTAAGGACACTTTTATTATCATCAACAATTAAAATTCTTGCTTCTTTCATAGGATTTTGACCTGGTTTAAACTTAGTGGACTTCAAATATTTCAGCCCGATTTAACTGATGTGCAAAAATCAATCCGTTTAACCCTGTAGAGTGTAATGCATTGAAAACGATACGGTAGTACTTTTGCTTTGAAATCACGGTGTCTAATATTTAGACATAAATGTCAAATTATCTTACAAGTCAAAGATAAACAAAGCTTTTTAGATTATTTGCTTCACTCATGCTGCTCCTCTCCTAACCTCCGGCGAAATGTCATACTTACGAACGAAGTTGAGGAAGTATCTATTCAGCTGGTGAACTTAAATGGCCTATCGATGTAAAGAAATAATACGTGAAACGTCTAATAATCACACACATAAAAAGAAAGATAAATACGTAAGGCATTGTAAATGTGTGGATTTATATTTTGGCACAGGCTTCGTTAAGAGGATTAGTACTGAGAGATTGATATGCAATTACTCAGAAAAGACAGAAATGATATATGTAATTAGTATCTTTCTCAGTCAATCTGTGAAAGATTAAAAGAACCAAATAACTATGATTACAACTGAAAAGCTAACGAAAGTATTTCACACCGATGAAATAGAAACACTGGCCCTAAACAATGTGAATCTGAATGTGAAAGAAGGAGAGTTTATCGCCATTATGGGACCTTCCGGATGTGGAAAATCAACCCTGTTGAATATCCTTGGGATGTTAGACAACCCTACCGAAGGGCAATATAATTTTAATGGGACAGAAGTAGCCCACCTGAAAGAAGATCAACGAACTGATTTGCGAAAAGGGAATATTGGTTTTGTGTTCCAGAGTTTTAATTTGGTTGATGAATTGAATGTTTCCGAGAATGTAGAAATGCCCTTGGTTTATCAAAAAATCAGTAACAGAAAGCGAAAGCAAATGGTTCAAAACGTGCTGGAACGGATGAATATGAGTCACCGCGCAAAGCATTATCCTCAACAATTATCTGGCGGACAGCAACAAAGGGTTGCTATTGCAAGGGCTGTTGTTTCAAATCCCACACTGATTCTTGCCGATGAGCCTACCGGTAACCTGGATTCGAAAAATGGGGAAGAGGTTATGCAGTTGCTTTCAGATCTTAACAGAGAAGGAGCCACCATCATTATGGTTACCCACTCAAACAAAGATGCCAGTTTTGCCCACAGAATCATTAATCTCCTCGATGGAAAAATCGTAACCGAAGAGTTGCTGGTAGAGGAATTTGCATAGATAGAAAGTCTGTTTTCGATGCAATCAATATGTGCGACTTGCCTAATAGGTGTGGTCGGCTATAGTTAATTTCTATATCAATAACAGAACGATACTTATTATGCATTTTTACAATATAAAGCAGGCATTAAAAAAGCTAAGAAAGCACAAGAGCCTCTCAATTATTAATGTTTTGGGATTGTCGACAGCCATGGCTGTTTGCATTGTCATAATGCTCTTTTTGAATAATGAATTAGCTTATGATAAGCATCATAAAAATGAAGACCGTTTGTTTCGGATCGTTTCCGCCTTCGACTTTTCCGGAAGTGTTAATAATCTGTCAACCACCCCCGGTAATGCAGGTGAGAGTTTCTTGAATACCATTCCGGAGATAGAGTCTTTCACCCGGATTATAAGAGGTAGCCGATCAAATAGTTTTATTGTGGAATACAAGGATAAAAAGATTGAAGATAAGGGATTGTATATCGCAGACTCTTCCTTCTTTGAATTATTTTCTTATGATTTTGTATATGGAACTCCACAAAATGCTCTAGCGGGAACAAATAATGTTGTAATTACTAAATCAGTATCTGAGAAACTGTTTGGAGACCAAAATCCTATTGGGCGAAACTTGAAATTCCTGCAATCAGAATTTGGTCAGATTTTCCAGATTAGTGGTGTTGTTGATGATCAGAATTTAAAATCTCATTTTAATTTTAACTATTTACTCTCCATTAAACTTCTAAAACCCAAGACTGCTGAGTGGCTAAATAATTGGCTCATGTTTCCGATTCACACCTACATTACTTTACATGAGAACACCAATGAAAAGTTACTTTCGCAAAAGATGCAGGAAACCTTTAGGAAGCATGCAGGTGAATATGCTGATAAATGGGGTGCTAAAGTAGATTTTGAATTACAAGCCATTTCTGATATCCATTTAAAGTCTGATCTTGAATATGAATTGGAGTCTAATGGTGATATTATGCATGTTTACTACTTCTCAATATTTGGTCTCTTAATTCTGGTTGTGGCCATTATCAATTTTGTTAATCTGGTGACAGCTCATTCTTATTCCCGGGCAGGAGAAGTTGGACTACGGAAAGTGGTAGGAGGAAAACGAAAGCAGTTAATCAGTCAGTTTTTAATTGAGTCAATCCTCATGTCCCTGACAGGTTTATTCATTTCAATTGGATTGGTAAGTCTGCTGTTGCCAATCTGTAATCAGATTTCAGGGATACACTTTACTGAACAGAATTTGCTCCAGGTTAATATCCTGATAGGAATGGTTGTGATGTGGCTTGTCTCCGGAGTAGTAGCTGGGCTTTATCCAGCCTTGGCTCTTACAAAGCACAAACCAATTTCAAGCTTGAATAACGAATTCACTGGAGGAGTAAAAAGAAACCTGTTTGTGAAAGGTCTTGTTGTATTTCAGTTTGTTATAACCATAACACTTATTTCATGCACATCAATAATACTCAAACAAGTTAATTTTCTGCAAAATGTGAAAATGAGTTTTAATCCCGAACAAACGCTGATTATTAAGTCCAAAACAAGAGAAACACAGCAAAACATTCAGAATATAACCTCTGAGATACTTAAAAATCCGAGTATTACAGATGCCAGTTTCTCATATACATATCCCGGATTAACGGCCAATTCAGACAATGCCTACTTCCTGGAAGGGAAAAATGAAAATGAAACGGTTATGATTAATAATCAATTTGTTGGTTTTAATTATATTGACTTTTACGGATTGAAAATCCTTGAAGGAAGAAACTTTAATCCAAAGTTAAGTTCCGACTCAACAGATTCATTTATAATAAATGAAACAGCAGCTAAACTGTTAAGTATTTCAGGCAATGCTGTTGGAAAGAAACTCAATAATGCTTCACGAGGTAAAGCAGGTGTTATTGTTGGCGTTATTGAAGATTTTCATCAGGAATCTTTAAAAAATGATTTTGTTCCTTTGATTTATCAAATCATTCCAAATGGAGGGACTTTTTTGGCGGTAAAAATAAATACGCAAAATACAGCCCAAACCCTTGAATGGCTCAAGGGAACATGGTCAGATTTTGAGCCTCACAGAGATATGGAATACTTCTTTATGGATGATTATTTCAATCAACTGTACAAGAACGAAACAAATATGGGGAGTATCTTTCTGGTCTTCTCAATTATGACAATCATCATCGCATCACTTGGTCTATTTGGCTTGGTTTCATTTATCACATTTCAGCGCACCAAAGAAATTGGAATCCGAAAAGTGAATGGAGCCAAAACATATGAAATATTAAGGATGCTGAATGCTGACTTCTTAAAACTGGTATTTATTGCAATTGTCATAGCCATTCCTATCGGGTGGTATGCCATGAACCTTTGGCTCGAAAACTTTGCCTACAAAACGGAATTAAGCTGGTGGATTTTTACACTTGCCGGATTAATAGCACTTGGGATTGCGATACTTACAGTTTCATTTCAATCGTGGAGGGCGGCCAGGATGAATCCGGTGGAGAGTTTGAGGTATGAATAAGGATCGTTTTATTAACGAAAGTTTAGTTGATTGATTCTGTGTACTCTGTTGATGCTTTTTTTGAATACTACAAATAAACTATGAAAACATGGAAGACTTTATAGATAATAAACTGAAGCCCATACTTATGAAGTTGGGAAACAGGAAATCCCATCTGTTAATAAACATCGGAGGCTTGTCGGTATCTTTTGCAGCCTTTCTTTTGATTATGACTTTTGTGATCAGTGAGTTTAATTTTGACAAATTCGTCCTCAATGGCCCCAGGATTTACAGAGTTGAGGAATCGGATGATATCCAGGTTCCCAGGCTTATTAGTCACAAGACAAGAGAAACGTTTCCGGAAGTTGAAAACTCAGTGGTTATTAAATCAATAAATAATCATTGGGTCAGTTATAATCAAAACTTTTATGAAATAAAAGATTTCTGTTTTGCCGAGAATTCCATGATTGAGATCTTCTCGTTGCCATTTCTTAATGGAGATCCAAAAACAGCTTTGGAAGCTTCATATACAATTGTGTTAGCCGAATCTGTTGCCAAAATGATTTTTGGAGACAAAAACCCAATTGGTGAGCAGGTGAATTTTAAGGATCAGGGACTCTATACGGTTACAGGAGTAATTGCCGATTTACCGGATTTTCATCTTCCCATTAAAGCTGTCGCATCATTTAAAACGATTGAAGAGGAATTTGGTGTTACAGTTGATAATACAAGCTGGGGTCTGGTTACCTATGTAATGCTTACTGAAAACCATAATAAGGATGTGCTCGAAAGGAAGATGAATGAACTTTTTACTGATCCTTCAGATGAAGAACTACCAGATTATAACTTACGCCCGTTTAATGATATCTACCTTGCAACAGATGTTGAGGCAAATGATGAAACCAAGCATGGGAATCTCGAATTATTAATAATACTGATTGTTACGGGAATTCTAATCCTTGTAATTGCGAGTATCAATTTTATCAATCTTTCAATATCTATGGGATTAAAGCAATCACATGAGATTACGATCCGGATGATTCATGGCTGCTCAAAAAAAGAAGTTGTTCTCCGTCAAATTAGTAATTCCCTGTTGTTGTGTTTTATTTCCTTTCTTTTGTCGTTGATCATCGCTTTTATATCCTTTGAGTATTATGAAATCCTGATTGGCCGTGAGTTGAATCTTAGCTCAATTATTCGTTTTGATTATGTGTTGCTTTGTTTTGCAGGGCTTATTATTTACGGGATAATCTGTGGATTGATTCCCGCATTATATCTGATACAAAATAATTCGGATCTTGGACTTAGGGAACGCCTTGCAAGTAAAAAGAACACAAACTTCAATCTCGGTTTGATCACCTTCCAATATGCAATTTCAATCATTTTAATATGTGGTACAATACTCACATTTAACCAATTAAATTTTATCCAAAACCGAAACCTGGGATTTGATAAAGATCTGGTTATGACGATTGAACTGACTGAAAAAATGAAGAAGAACCTGGATGGGTTCAAAGAACAGTTACTCAAAAATTCAAATATTAGTGCAGTGTCATTTCTTTCTGATGAAATCACCCAACTGCATGAATATAAAACCGCAGTACCCGTTGATGGCGAGAACAGTTTGTTCAACTATGCTGTTGTTGATCCTGATTTTGTCAGCCTGATGGATATAAATGTCGTCTCGGGAGATAATTTCTCATGGGATATTCGTAGTCAGATGACTGAAGGTTATATTGTGAATGAATCGGGATGGAAGATTCTTGAGAATTCAGATTTAAAGTATAAGGGGTATTCTTTAGGTAAACGAAGATTGATTGGAGTAGTGAATGACTTTCATTTTGAATCACTTCACAAGAATGTGTTTCCAATGTTGTTTATCTGGGGGGAACCAGATGGGGCCAATAATATGCTGGTTAAGTTATCAAATGATAATTATGGTCAGACTATTGATTACATTAAAGATCAAGTCAGGGATATTGCTCCTGGAAGTATTTGTAAATACAGTTTTCTGGATCAATCGCTTAATGAATTGTATGAATCGGAAAATAAAGTAGTAAGCCTTTTAGGTATGTTTTCGTTGCTGGCTATTCTGATTGCTAGTGTAGGAGTCTTTTCACTTTCCTCCATAGCTGCTGAAAATCGAACCAAGGAAATTGGTATTCGAAAAGTAAATGGAGCCAAGACCAAAGAAATAATAGCGATGTTAAATATAGGTGTCATCAAATGGGTAATAGTCGCATTTTTAATTGCCAGCCCGATTGCATGGTATGCCATGGATCATTGGCTCGAAAGTTTTGCCTACAGAACAACCATTAGCTGGTGGATTTTTGCACTTGCTGGATTATCTACCCTGATTATATCCATATTAACTGTTACATTTCAATCATGGATAGCTGCTCGTAAAAATCCGGTGGAGAGTTTGAGGTATGAATAATAATAGAAAAATTTAGTGAAATGTGGTTAACAAACATTAAGCAGGCATTTAAACATATATTCAATCAGAAGCAGTATTCTTTAGTGATTATTATCGGATTGGCAGTTGGCCTGGCGGCATCGTTCCTGGTTTATTCCTTTGTTTTCTATGAGAAAAGCTATGACAATTTTCATGAGCAAGGTGACCAGCTTTACAGAATTGTCGTGACCAATAATCAAAAAGGGCAAGATTCATATAAAAGTCCGTTTAGTTACGCTCCCCAAGGACCTGTTGCTCTTGAAGAAGTTCCGGAAGTTGATAGTTATGTTCGATTAATGGGGTATTCAAAAACTGTAATTACCCCGGTAAGGGATGGGCAGGATAATGCTCTGACAGTAAGCGATTACTATTATGCAGATGAAACTTTCTTTGACTTGTTTACCTTCCCCTTGGTGCAGGGAGATCCAACTATGGTTTTGAAAGAGCCAAATACGGTTGTTATTTCTGAATCGATGGCTAAGAGATTATTTGGTTCGCAAAGCCCCATTGGAGAACAGTTGAAAATGGATGGAAAGTACACCTGGAGCATTACCGGTGTATTTGAAGATATCCCCTCCAATTCACACTTAAAGTTCGAAATGCTGTTTTCTCTAAATACCTTTCATTGGATAATGGATGAGGCAAATGCATGGGGCGATCATTCCTTCTTTACCTATTTGTTGCTAAATAAAGGGGCAGCCCCAAATGAAGCCGAGCGTAAAATCACCTCTTCCTACCTGAAAGAGAATAGGGTAATTCACCAAAATACATGTGCATGGGAATTGCAACCGGTAAGCGATGCATATCTGTCGACTTCTGATTTCACCTCTAAACCCCATGCGTTCCGTTTTGGTGATGAACGAATTGTCTATTTTCTGAGCCTTATCGCTGTTCTGATTCTGTGTATTGGATGGATAAATTATATCAACCTTTCAACGGCAAAGGTATCAGAAAGGGAAAAAGAGATTCTGGTCAGGAAAACCAATGGCGCCCGTAAAACACAATTGATGTCTCAGTTTTTTACCGAGACCGTATTGTTTAATCTTATCGCTATCGTGATGGCCATGGTGATTGTTGCTCTGGTCTTTGAATGGTTTAAAAGTGCAATGACTTTTAACTTCTCCATCTGGACCAATGCAGAATTCTGGATTGTGGTTGGAAGTGTTTTGTTGATAGGAATACTTATGACCGGCTTTATTTCTGCTCTATCAACATCCAATTTTAATCCGGCAACTGCAAAATATTCAATCTCAAAACCCAATTCAAAATATAATTTCCGGAACGGGCTGGTGATCTTCCAGTTCATTATGATTATCACATTGATGGTGGGGGTAATCATCGTAAATAAGCAACTCCAATACCTGCATGATGTTGACCTGGGATTTCAGAAGGAGCAGGTTTTAGTGGTGAATGCTCCAAGAGTAGGATTTAATGATCAGGAGATTAACAAGATCGATGTTTTAAGGGAGGAGTTGATCAGAAAACACGGGATTGCTGATGTCACTGCTTCGACCAGTATTCCTGGTGAACGTTTTGGAAGTGGTAATGACGGACCGATAATTAATGGGCAAACAGATAAGGATACTTACTTCCGTGTAGGACGTGTGATGCCAAATTACATGGATTTTTTTGGAATTGAACTTGCTTATGGAAAAGGTTTTGGATCTAATATGGAAACCAATAATCGGTCAGTTATTATTAATAAAGAGGCTGTCAAAGAATTTGGATACGAAAGTGTAGATGACGTACTTAATAAACAGGCCGTCTGGCTGGGAAAAGATGTAACCATTATAGGTGTTACAGATAAGTTTCATCAGCAATCCCTTCATATTGAACCGGAGCCTACAGTGTTTTATTCAATGTCGTTAATCGGAAGTATCAATTATATCCTGGTAAAAACCAATACCAATAATCTGGATCAAGCGATTGCTTCTGTTGAAGATAAGTACGCAGAGTTTTTTCCCGGTAATCCTTTTGATTATTTCTTTCTGGATAATTTCTTTGATCAGCAATACAAGAAAGATATTGCCTTTCAGAAGTTGTTCAGCTTCTTTTCAATCGTGGCCTTTTTGATTGGTTTTGTCGGGCTGTATGGCTTAACTACATTCCGAATCATTAAGCGAACCAAAGAAATTGGAATCCGAAAGGTGAATGGAGCTAAAACCTTTGAGATTATGGCAATATTAAATAGAGATTTCGCAAGATGGGTCATGATTGCATTTGTGGTTGCATGCCCACTTGCTTACTACATCATGAATAAGTGGCTTGAAAATTTTGCATATAAAACAGAAATCAGCTGGTGGATATTCGCTCTCGCAGGAATAATTGCCCTTATGATAGCTCTGTTAACCGTATCGGTTCAATCATGGAAAGCTGCACGTAGAAATCCAGTGGAGGCTTTGAAGTATGAATAGGGCTTATGCAAAAGTCTTACAACCATGGAAACATACTTAACAATCCCATGATGTAAATAAAAAAAGCCTCTGAGTTTCCTCAGAGGCTTTAGTAATTATAATAAGGAACAGTTTATTCTTCAATATAATCTTCAACAGGAGCACAAGTACACATCAGGTTACGGTCACCGTATCCGTCGTCGATTTTTGCAACTGTTGGCCAGTATTTATCAGTCATTGGTCCTCCCAGTGGGAAGGCTGCTTCCTGACGAGAATAAGGCATTTCCCAGTTCTCAACCATCAACATCGCGTTGGTGTGTGGGGCATTTTTAACCGGGTTGTTATCTTTTTCGGCTTTACCTTCTTCAACTGCTTTAATTTCTTCACGAATCTGGATCATTGATTTAATGAAACGATCCATTTCAGGTAGAGGTTCACTTTCGGTAGGTTCTACCATCAGTGTTCCAACAACTGGGAAAGCAACAGTTGGAGCGTGAATACCGAAGTCCATCATACGTTTTGCAATTTCACTAACAGTGATATTTGCAGAATGATTGTATTCGTTACAATCCAAGATCATTTCGTGACCTACATGCCCATTCTTTCCAGTATAAAGAATTTTATAGTGACCTTCTAGAGATGCTTTCATATAGTTAGCATTCAGGATTGCCATTTTAGTAGATTCTTTTAATCCGCCTTTACCCAACATCTTGATGTAACCATAAGAGATAGGAAGTACAGAAACACTACCAAATTGAGCTCCGGCAACAGCTGTAATCGCCTGATCGCCGTTAACAGCTACAACAGGATGAGAAGGAAGGAATGGAGTTAGGTGTTTTGCAACACCGATAGGTCCGATACCTGGACCACCACCACCATGAGGGATTCCAAATGTCTTGTGCAGGTTCAGGTGACAAACGTCAGCACCAATGAAACCAGGACTGGTTAAACCAACCTGAGCGTTCATATTAGCACCATCCATATAAACCTGACCACCATTTTCATGAATGATATCCATAATCTCAAGAATACCTTCCTCAAATACTCCATGAGTAGAAGGATAGGTAATCATGGTTGCAGCAAGATCAGCTTTATGTTGTTCAGCTTTTGCTCTAAGGTCTTCGATATCGATATTACCCTGATCATCACACTTAACGATAACGATCTTCATAGCAGCCATAGCTGCAGAAGCAGGATTCGTACCATGAGCCGAAGATGGGATCAGACAAATGTTACGATGTCCTTCACCACGACTCTTATGATATTCGTTGATTACAAGTAGACCTGTGTACTCACCGGCAGCACCCGAGTTTGGCTGGAAGCTCATTTTATCAAAACCTGTAATTTCAGATAAGTCCTTATCGATATCATTAACCAAATAATGGTAACCTTCTGCCTGATCAACCGGAACGAATGGGTGAATTGCACCAAATTCAGGCCAGCTAAGGTGGAATTGAGATGAAGCAGCATTTAGCTTCATCGTACAACTTCCCAAAGGAATCATAGTACGATTCAATGCTAAATCACGGTTTTCAAGCTTTTTCATATAACGCATCATATCAGTTTCTGAATGATACGAGTTGAAAACAGTGTGAGTTAAATACTCACTTGTACGTGTTAATTCTGCAGGAATGGTTGTGATTTGCTGACAAACTTCAGGCACACAAACAAACTCTGTGAAATCTTTATTATTCGCCTTCGCAAAAACGCTAAGGATTGTATTAATGTCTTCTAACTTAGTTGTTTCATCGATACTGATACCAACATTCTTCTCACCCATATAGCGGAAGTTCATTTGGTTTTCAAGAGCAAGTTTCTGGATATCTTCACAAGAAACTCCTTCAGGAAGCTCAATATTCAATGTATCGTAGAAATACTGGTTCAATTGCTTATAGCCATATTTTTCAACTTCCTGAGCAAGAACACCTGTAAGGATGTTGATGTGGCGAGCAATTTTCTTTAGCCCTTCAGGTCCATGGTATGCTGCATAGAACTGTGCCATAATAGCAAGCAATGCCTGTGCAGTACAGATATTCGAAGTAGCTTTTTCACGCTTGATATGCTGTTCACGAGTTTGAAGAGCCATACGCAATGCAGGATTGCCTTCTTTATCGATTGAAACACCGATGATACGACCAGGCATTGTACGCTTGTACTTTTCTTTAGCAGCAAGGTAACCAGCATGAGGTCCACCATATCCCATTGGCACACCAAAACGTTGAGTGCAACCAACAACGATATCAGCATCCCATTCTCCCGGAGGAGTAATCATGGTCAAAGCCATAATGTCAACAACAGCAGTAACCATTACTTCAGCAGCATGAGCTTTTGCTGTAAATTCAGCATAGTTTTCAATGTTACCAACCTCATCAGGATACTGAACCATTGCCCCGAAGAAAGTTTCATCGAACTCAATTTCGTTGAAGTTACCGAATACTAATTCAATTCCCATTGGAAGTGCTCTGGTTTTCAACACATCAATCGTTTGAGGAAAAACTTTTTCAGAAACGAAATATTTGTTAGCTCCTGCCTTCGCTTTTTTGCGGGGACGAGAATTAAATGACATGATCATTGCTTCAGAAGCAGCTGTAGCTTCATCAAGTAATGATGCATTAGCCATTGGCATTGCAGTCAAATCGGAGATCATGGTCTGGAAGTTCAGAAGAGCTTCCAAACGACCTTGAGAAATCTCAGCCTGGTACGGAGTATATGCCGTATACCAACCCGGATTTTCAAGTACATTTCTCAGGATAACACCAGGAGTAATGGTGTTGTAGTATCCCATACCAATGTATGACTTGTATATTTTATTTTTCTGACCGATCGCTTTGATATGGTTGAAATACTCAAATTCATTCAAGCCTTCAGCCAGATTTAAGTCTTGTTTCAGACGAATTGTCTCAGGGATAGTCTGGTCAATTAGCTCATCAACAGATGAAACACCAATTTTCTCCAGCATCTTCTCAAGCTCGTGCTTGCGAGGACCAATATGTCTGCTTGCAAAATTATTGGTAATCATTATTTTAACGTTTTTATACTTTACACAAATCCTTCAAATTCAGATGTGCACAAAGGTAAAAATCTTTGAAAAGAAAAAAAGAAAAATCAGCGCATTTGTTAGTGAATTAACAATATCGTTTTTTCAATAGCTAAGAGTGTAATATTGTGAGTGTTTATCGTGGTAAATCAAAACTAAAAGTACTCCCCTTTCCTTCTTCACTCTCGATTAATATTTCTCCTCCATGGCATTCCACAAATTCTTTACACAATTTCAGCCCTAAACCTGATCCTTTTTCATTATTGGTGCCATAGGTTGAAAAGAATTCGTGCGGAGCTAAAAGCTTATTAATATTCTCTTGTGGTATTCCAATACCTGTATCGCTTATGCTAATCTTTACTCGAGCATCCAACTCTTTGACATTGATTGCTATTTGTCCTTTTTCAGGTGTAAATTTAATTGCATTGGATAATAAGTTTCGGATAATCAAATTTAACATGTTTGAATCCGCCGGGACCATTATTTCTGGACAGCAATCATCAATAAATTGTATGCCTTTACTTGCAGCCACTGGATTTACAAGAGCCAGATTATCCTGAATGCATTGATGAATATTGATATCAATTTTATTAAAACTCAAGGTCCCAAGCTGACTTCTGGACCATAACAGCAGATTTTCGAGTAATTCAAGTGCGAGTTTAACATTGTCGTATAAATCCTTTAGAAGGTCTATTTTTTCGGTATATGGAAGGTCGTAATCTCCAGTTACAATCTCAATTACATTTTGAAAATTTCCAATAGGTCCTCTCAAATCGTGAGCAATAATCGAAAAAAGTTTGTCTTTAGTGGCATTTGATGCTTTTAATTCCTGTTCAATCTTTTTTTGTGTGATGGCATATCTTAATGAACGCTCCAGAGTATCCTCATTAATATGTCCTTTAACAAGGTAATCAACAGCTCCACTTTCCATAGCTTGTAGATCCGTTTCATAACTTTTCATCCCGGTGAGAATGATCATGGGCTTGGTGCATCCTGCTTCGATAGCTTTTTTTATCAGCTCTATTCCGGTATAGCTACCCAGGCGATAATCAATCAGGTATATATCATGTTTTTGTTTACAAATCTCAGGAAAAGCGTCAGGATAATTATCAATCCATTCAAGTTGATATTTTTCTTTAGTTATATCTGCGACAATATCTCTGGTGATGATATAATCATCTTCATCGTCTTCAACTAATAATACTCTATTATGTACCATAATATTATTCTTTGGGGAGTTGTACAATTTCAATCCAATATTCGGTAATTGATTTTACGATTCTGACCAACTCATCAAATGTAACAGGTTTGGTTATAAATGAGTTTGCTCCCAGATCGTACGTTTTCAGAATATCCTCTTCGGCTTTAGAGGTTGTAAGGATTACAATAGGAATAGATCTTAATTTGGGATCTTTCTTGATTTCTTCCAAAGCAGTTCGTCCATCCATTCGGGGCATATTCAGATCCAATAGAATCAGTCCGGGACGGGGAGCCAGTGAAGGATCTTGATATTTACCCTCATTTCTTAAAAAGTCTAACAATTCAATCCCATTCTCCACAATATGTATATGATTATGAAGACGATTTTCTTCAAAGGCTTCTGTAACCATCAATTGATCATCGGGATCATCTTCTGCAAGCAGCACATGAATCATTTTCTTTTTCATTCTGTTCCTTTTTCATGTTTAATAGGTAATTGAATAAAAAATGTTGAGCCAACTTCAGGGGAACTCTCAACCCAAATTTCACCTTTGTGGCGCTCTATAATTTTCTTCACCACCGCAAGGCCGATTCCAGAGCCTTCATATTCTTGCCGTCCATGTAGGCGTTGAAAAGCCTGAAAGATCATTTCTGAAAAATTCATATCGAAGCCTATTCCGTGATCTTTAAAAGTAAGGGTAACTGATCCATCCTGATTATTGGTGGCCTTTATTTCAATAATGGGTGACACATCAGGCTGTACATACTTGAGTGAATTTCCGATCAAATTATTAAATACCTGAGTAATCTGAGTGGAGTCAGCTTCGACCAGAGGTAGATGTGAACTTGTAATTACAGCATGGGTTTTCTGTATTTTATGATCCAGATCATCCAGACAGCCTTTAAGTATTTCATTTAGGTCCACTAGCTTGAAGGGATTAGCCTTAGTTGTGACTCTTGAATATGTGAGTAAGTCATTCACCATAATCTGCATTCGATTAGCAGCCGATTGCATGCGACGGAAATAGTCTTGACCTTTTTGATCGATAAGATCTTTATACTTATCGGTTAGGCGTGAGCTGAAAGCCTGGACCTTCCTTAAAGGTTCTTGTAAGTCGTGAGAGGCGACGTAAGCAAATTGTTCCAGTTCTTTATTGGAACGAGAAAGCTCCAGTTCCATCTTTTTCATATCGGTTATATCCGTTTGAGAACCAGCTATTCGTATAGGCTGTCCATCTTGATTTCTAATGGCTGCAAATCGGAGGGACACCCACAAATATTGATTGTTTGCATGTCGGATTCGGAAAATGTGTTGGAAGCTATTTTCTTTACTTATCATGAATTTTTCAATAGCATCATTCATCTCTGGTAAGTCCTCAGGGTGAATGAACTCCTTTATATGATCAATACTCTTAATAGTCCCTTCTGATAAACCCATCATTTCTTCCAAACGAGGTGAAAAGTAGGCCTCATTGTTAATCAAGTTCCAATCCCATATACCTACCTCTGCACCATCAACGGCTAAGCTATATTGATCTTTACTGTGTTTTAATTCATTTTCCATTCGAATGCGCATGGTCAGGTCTTCGAAGCTCTCAATACCTCCCGTAACCTTTCCGTTATTATCTTTAAGCGCGATCACATTTTTAATAACATAAATGATATCACCATTTTTTGATTTAATTGTACACTCCTTTTGGCGGATGGGTTTAGATATATCGTTATTGAATAGTCCACAATGTTGTGCACATGGACTGAGAGCAAAGTATGTACATTCTTTGCCTAGAATTTCATCTTTAGTTATTCCAGTTATCTCTTCTGCTTTTCTATTCCAACTGGTAATTCTTCTTTTATAATCTACAGTAAATATAGCACTGGGTACTATTTCCAGGAGTTTTTCGGTGTAAGCTTTTTCCCGTTGAATAGTTTCAGTAGCCTCCACCAAATTGTCATTAATTGTTTTTAGTTCTTCATTGAAATGTTGGATTTTGTCTACTCTGTGCTCAATTTCTTCAAAAAGCATATTAATGCTTGCTCCCAATGCATCAGTCACACCTCCATCACCGTTTAGTTTAATTCGTTCATTGTAATGACCTTCGGCAATACGTTGGATTTGGTGAATTATGTTTTCTAAGTGCTTTTCCATAATTTATAAATATTGTCGAGCCCACCGAATGCCATCTTCCTTTGTTTTAAAAGACTTAACAGGCATCTTAGGCTTACTCATTGATAAGAAGAAATTGGCAATTACAGAGCTTACTGGAGAGCCAGTAATAAGAGCTACGCATTTGTATACATCTGCGGCATTTTGGGACGCAAAGTATCTCCGGGCTTGAATTGTAACAGAGTTCAGCTTTGAAATATCAACAATACTGGGGCGTTTATAATCTTCCGTGAAGATGCCTGTATCCCTGATGTCCTCAATAGCATCATCAAGTGATAACTCCAGCTTTTTGTGATAAGTAACATGGAGCAAATTCTCACCATCAATCCACATTTCAGCCAGACGTGTAGATACTTTTTCTTTCATTTTAAAGAATTCTTTTGGAGCTTCTTATAAAGATAGTAAAAAGGTATTGAAAAGAGAAGGGAATCGCGCAGACGAGGAAGTAATATTGTTGTAAATGCAAAGGCCCGAATCCCTTCGGGCCTTTAGCTGGTAATGAATGTATGTTGGTAATGATATTACTTTATACGCATACCATAAAATGATCGGTATACAAAGAATAAAGCCACTATTAAAAATGCAACACCAAAATAAATTGCTATGTCTCGGAATTGTGGAGCAATAGCGATTTCCATTGCAAGTAGTCCAAATAATGTGGTAAACTTGATAATAGGGTTCAAGGCTACAGAAGAAGTATCCTTAAATGGATCACCAACTGTATCACCTACAACCGATGCATCGTGCAAAGGTGTGCCTTTTTCCTTCATGTCCACTTCAATCACCTTCTTGGCATTATCCCATGCACCACCGGCATTCGCCATAAAAATCGCCTGATACAATCCGAAGAAAGCTATAGAAATCAGGTAGCTTACAAACAATGAAACAGGAAGAACTGATCCATTTGGAGCTGACAAAAATGCAAATGCAAGAGCGAAAGAGAAGATCGCTATAAAAATATTTAACATCCCCTTTTGAGCATATACCGTACAAATCTGAACAACTTCCTTAGACTTGGCAACGTCAGCTTTTTTAGGTGCATCAGGATCAAGATTAATATGTTTCTTGATATAGGCAACAGCCCTACTGGCTCCGGTTGTAACAGCTTGTATACTTGCTCCGGTGAACCAATAAATAACAGCACCACCTAATAAGAATCCAAAAATTGTATATGGATTAAGCAGGTTTAGAACTGACTCAGGTTCGATATGTAGTGTGTGCTTGATTACAAGGATCAGAGAGAAGATCATCGTTGTAGCACCTACAACTGCAGTACCAATTAATACTGGTTTAGCAGTAGCTTTAAAGGTGTTACCTGCACCATCATTGGCCTCAAGATAATATTTAGCTTTTTCAAAATCAGGCGTAAAGCCAAAATCCTTTTCTATTTCAGGAGTGATTTGCTCCACATTTTCTTCAATTAAAGAAAGCTCATAGATCGATTGTGCATTATCGGTAACAGGACCATAGCTATCAACAGCAATGGTTACAGGCCCCATACCCAGCATACCGAAGGCAACCAATCCAAAGGCAAATATGGATGGGTAAATCATGAAATCACTCAAGCCAAAAGTACTGGCATAATATGCAATAAACATCAGGCCAAAGAATACCATACCTTGCCAAAATGCGCTGAAATTACCAGCAACCAGACCAGAAAGGATATTAAGAGATGCTCCACCTTCTTTCGAAGCCTCAACAACTTCGTTAACATGCTTTGATTTTGGACTTGTAAAAATCTTCGTGAACTCGGGGATAATCGCTGCACCTAAAGTACCAGCACTAATAATTACAGAAAGTGTAATCCAGAGATTTCCAGGGAGATCTTTAATGGTTACATAGCTGATGGCAAAAGTAACAATGATTGAAAGGATAGATGTGATCCACACCAAAGAGGTTAATGGTTTCTCAAAATCAAGATCATCAACGTCTTTGTATTTCTTATTGGCGATTGCACCATTTATCCAGTATGAAACTACTGAAGTTACAATCATCAGGATACGCATTAGGAAGATCCAGGTCAATAATTGAGTTTGCAGGCTAATATCCGTAACAGCTAACAGGATAAATGCGATTAAAGCAACACCTGTTACACCATACGTTTCGAAACCATCGGCGGTTGGCCCAACGGAGTCACCGGCATTATCACCAACACAATCAGCGATGGTGCCAGGGTTTCTTGGATCATCCTCGCCAATTTTGAAGATCACCTTCATCAGGTCAGAACCGATATCAGCGATTTTTGTAAAAATACCACCAGCAATACGAAGAGCAGAAGCACCCAATGATTCACCAATTGCAAAACCAATAAAGCTTGCCCCAGCATATTCCCCTGGCACAAACATTAAGATAACCAGCATCATAATTAATTCCAGAGAAATTAATACAACACCGATACTCATACCTGCAGTAAGAGGAATGTTTAATAATTTGATTGGCTTACGTTCGAGAGAGGCAAATGCCATACGTGAGTTGGCTAGTGTATTCATTCTAATACCGAACCAAGCTACTCCATAGGAACCCAGAATTCCAAGTACAGTCCATCCTAAGATCATTAATACCCCACCAACACCAAAGTTTGCTTCCGAAAGGAATCCGAAATAAAATGCAACTGCGGTACCAATAAATGCAAAAAGAATCATCAGGAATTTACCTTGTTGAATCAGGTAGGTTTTTCCGGTTTCATAGATAACCTCAGCAACATCTAACATCGATTGATGCGCTTTGATTTTCTTTACTTTCATAAATTGGTATAAACCAAACAAGAAACCTGCGATGGTAATGATAAATCCATAATATAGGATATTCTGATCCTTTACTTCATCAGGTATAACCAGGTCGGCTTCGCTGGCCTTCGTCAAAAACGGCATTGCGAGCAATGCCATCATAGCAATTCTTTTCTTCATAGGATTAAATGGTTAACGTTAGTACTTGGCCACAAATATAGACGAAGAATTGAATTACCAAAAAAGACAGAAATTCTGTTTAAAATAGGTGAAAAGATGTTAATATATTTGCGTAGCTGGAAAACAGTCGTGAATTAGATTCATAAAGAGGTGAATATCAAGCTTGTGAACTTTCATGCTTTACTCACTTAAATTTTAGTGAATTTAAAAAAGTACAGGAACCATTTATAAAAAATATAATAAGATGAGTAATCTTATTATATAAACCGACAAAGAAATGCGCTAATTTAGACTCAATTCATATAAACCGCTGATTTTCAGCAATTTCAACTCAAGCGAACAACAAAACTGCCGGAATCTACAAATTTAGTTCCGACTGATCAAATATCAAAACATTATTGCATTTTTTTTCATTATATACATTCTATTTAAAATTTAGCTTCAAAAGCTCTGTTAGAAAGCAGAGAAACATGTGATTGAGGCTTTTTGTGAGGTGTGATTTTGTCTGTTGCTTCCTCTATGCATTTAGGTTGAATGTTAATAATTTTTTAATATTTAGTCTTATTGGATTGATTTAACAGGACCATTTCCATCAAAATTGCCTCAGTAATCGATAAGGCAACATATGACATAATTATAAAAGATTGTTTGATACAAGAACGCAAAACGGTTGTGATTGTAATATAAATTGTATCTCCAAAGCGATTGCTTATAGGTATTCTACTCATTACTACTGAATTGTTATTTATAATGTACGACTTTTTCAAGTATTTATCCTTGATTATCATCGTTGGATAGGTATTATTAACGTTAGCGTATTCGAAACGATGTCTTCGACAAGTATGTAGCCTTTCTTTCTCTACCACCAGTTGTTTTTTACCCATTGATATTCTATTTCTTAAGGAGATTGCTGCGTTTTTTTTTAATGAAATCTATTGTGATTCTAACAATAGTCCGAATCATGTGTTTTAATTATAAATGGTGAAGATTAAGTGATTAAATATTCGTATTCTGCATTTCACGTGTTTCCAATTCCTGATCTGCCAGTACAAGAATTTTAATAAATAACCAAAAGCTAACAAGAGCTTCAAGGTTCATGTTTTATTATTAATTATAAAAATGCTTGTCAATTAATGTATATGAGCTAATAATTTAATAATTTTATGTTTTATTAATTGGCAAGCTGCGAATCGATATAATTTTTAGATCAAATGGATAAAATTAAACTACGAATCATTGGGATGTCATACAGTCAGTCGCAGAGTGGGGCTTACGCTTTAATTCTTGGCGAAACAGATGGAGAGCGACGATTACCTATTATAATAGGAGGCTTCGAAGCCCAGGCCATTGCTATTGAACTGGAGAAAATGAAACCTTCCCGCCCACTGACGCATGATTTGTTCAAGAATTTTGCACAAACTTTCAATATACTATTAAAGGAAGTTATCATTAATAAATTCCACGAAGGTGTATTCTATGCCCGTTTGGTATGTAGTGATGGAAGTCGTATTGTTGAAATTGATTCCCGTACATCTGATGCTGTGGCTTTAGCGATTCGCTTTAATTGTCCGGTTTACACATACGAAAAGATTATGTCGGTTGCTGGAATTGTTATGGAAGATGAACCTGAAACCGATATTGGTTCTGCCACTCCTGCCGAGGTCGAGATTGGAGAGAATGAATTTGAAGATTATACGATCAGTGAGCTTCAGGAAATGATAACTAAAGCAATTGATGTTGAAGATTACGAACGAGCTTCACTGCTTCAACGGGAAATTAATAAAAGGACAGGGAAGGGAAAATAAGAACATTAAAATATTTTTGTAATTTGCAAAAGCCTTTACTTCTATGATACAGTAAAGGCTTTTTTAGTGAAATGTATAGTTTACTGAGTAACTAATTTTTTTACGACTAAAACTACCTGTTCTATGAAGAAATATCTAATCATCATTTTTGCCTTTATTGTGGGGTGGATGAGTGTGAATTATATAATTGCTCAGGATACCTCAAAAGGTAAAGACACCTCCCTGAGTGTTATTCAAACAGAAAATGTCATCCAACCAGCAGAAGGTGTTTCTTCTGATCAGGTTAACGAAAAGGCAAATCTACTAATCGGTAATGAAATAAAAACCAGTCTTACTTTTACGTCATTGATTCGGGGACTTTTAGGTTTGATCGTTTTGATCGGAATAGCTTTTCTATTTAGCGCAAACCGACGGGCAGTTAACTGGAAAGTAGTTGGTGTTGGACTGTTCATACAAATCAGTATAGCTGCTGGAATACTATACATCCCCTTTATCGCCGCAATATTCGACTTTGTGGGAAGTATGTTTGTCGCAATTCTGGATTTCACTCAAGCGGGTACAGATTTCCTTTTTGAAAGTTTTACCACTGGTGAGATCCATCCTGCTTTGAACAATTTCATTGTAAAAATATTACCCACCATTATCTTTTTCTCAGCATTAACCAGTTTGCTTTTTTATCTGGGAGTTATTCAGTACATCGTATATGGGTTGGCTTGGATATTTTCAAAAACCATGAAACTGTCAGGGGCGGAAAGTTTATCCGTTGCTGGTAATATTTTTCTTGGCCAAACAGAATCACCCCTTATGATTAAAGCATACCTGGAGAACATGAATCGTTCTGAAATATTATTGGTAATGACTGGTGGCATGGCTACTCTTGCTGGTGGCGTTTTGGCTGTTTATATCAGTTTTCTTGGTGGTGACGATCCTGTTCAGCGGGCATTATTTGCCAAACATCTGTTATCAGCTTCTGTTATGGCTGCACCAGGCGCGATAGTCGTTTCTAAAATATTAATGCCTCAAACCGAAGATGTAAGTCAGGTTATGGATATATCGAAAGATCGTATTGGTGATAATATTCTGGATTCTATTTCCAATGGAACAACCGAGGGCTTAAAACTTGCAGCAAATGTAGCCGCCATGCTCTTGGTGTTTATCGCATTTATTGCCTTGTTTAACCATCTGGCTTTCAAACTTGGAGAGCTTACTTCCTGGAATATCCAAATTGCTGAAATGACTAACGGAAAATACGATCAGCTCTCCCTGCAGTTTATCCTGGGATATATCTTTTCACCAATAATGTGGCTTATTGGAGTCCCTTTAGAGGATATTACAATCATGGGGCGTTTATTGGGGGAGAAGATAATAATGACTGAGTTTATTGGCTATGTAAGCCTTTCTGACCTGAAGGCTGAACAAGTGCTGCAACCAAAGTCGATTATTATGGCAACATATATGTTAGCAGGTTTTGCCAATTTTGCATCTATAGGAATTCAAATTGGCGGAATTGGCTCACTTGCCCCCAATCAGAGAGTATTACTATCGCAGTTTGGAATGCGAGCCTTATTGGCCGGAACGATTGCGTCTTTACTTTCGGCAACTATTATTGGAACCATTCTGGCATAAAGCCGTTTATAATTTGTTGAAAAATTGGGCTTTTCTATCTGACAAACATCAGTAACTTAGCACGATTATATCGGTCTTACTGATGTTTGTTTTATTTAGTTAAAAATCAATAGTATGAAGCAATATCTGGATTTATTACAAAGGGTACTTGATGAAGGTGTGAAGAAGGATGATCGAACCGGTACAGGAACCAAGAGTGTTTTTGGTCATCAAATGCGGTTTGATTTGAGTAAAGGTTTTCCGGTAATGACTACCAAAAAACTTCATCTACGATCCATTTTTCACGAATTACTTTGGTTTTTAAATGGTGATACAAATATCAAATACCTGAAAGATAATAAGGTCCGGATTTGGGATGAATGGGCTGATGAAAATGGCGATCTGGGACCTATTTATGGATATCAATGGCGAAAATGGGAAAGTTCGGATGGCGAAATTATTGACCAAATCAAGAATGTCGTTGAATCTCTTAAGAGTAATCCTGATTCAAGAAGGCATATAGTGAATGCCTGGAATGTAGGTGATTTGGATAAAATGGCCTTACCTCCATGTCATATCTTGTTTCAGTTTTATGTAGCGGATGGAAAACTTTCTTGTCAACTCTATCAACGTAGTGCTGATATCTTCTTAGGTGTCCCTTTTAATATTGCCTCATATGCCTTATTAACACTGATGATGGCTCAGGTGACAGGGTATGAACCAGGGGATTTTGTACATACTCTGGGAGATGCTCATATTTATCTGAATCATATCGACCAGGTTAAACTTCAGCTTACTCGTGAGCCATATGCCTTACCTAAAATGAAACTAAATCCTGACGTGAAGAACATTGATGAATTTAAGTATGAAGACTTTACCCTGGAAGGGTATGAAGCTCATCCACACATTAAAGGTGCTATTTCAGTTTAAAACAAATTAGAGAATGAAAGAATTTGCTATTATAGTTGCCGTTGCAGAAAAAAATGCCATCGGCAGGGGGAATGATTTACTTTGTTATATATCAGAAGACTTGAAGCGTTTTAAGCGTTTAACGTCAGGTCATACTGTGATTATGGGACGAAAGACTTTTGAATCACTTCCGTTCAAACCACTACCAAAGCGGAAAAATATTGTTATCACCCGTGATCGTAACTTTTCTTACCAAGGAGTTGAGGTTGCTCACTCTATAGAAGAAGCCAAAGAGAAAGCTGATGATGGTCTGAATTTTATTATCGGGGGAGGAGAAATTTATAATACGTTTATGCCTGAGGCTTCAAAATTATACATTACAGAAGTTCATAAAGAGTTTGAAGCGGATGTCTTTTTCCCTGAAATAAATAATAATATTTGGAAGGAAGAGATTCGTGAACATAATCAAGCCCAAGGTGAAACTCCAGCTTATTCTTATGTTGATTATGTGAGAAAATAGATCTTATATGAATCCTGTTATCAGGAAACAAAAGGTGATCAATTCAGTTGGTCACCTTTTTTGTTTCTTAAATTCATTATTATCAATATTAATTAATTCCGAATTTCATAAAATTATATTATATTTAAAAGGATATGAGTGACAGCGTCAAATTGGATAGCGTTCAACTTTGAAAAATGAAGACCAGCTAAGATGCCTCAGTTACCTGGAAAAATAAAGTCCATTCTCAAGGAATACTTCACATTTAACCGAAGGGAGCGTAATGGGATTCTGTCTTTACTATTAATACTGATAGCCATCCAAATTGCTCGTGTGATTATTCTCAATCAGGATGGTCCGGAAATACAAATTAAGTTATTAGAACAGGCCGTAAGTGAAGTCGAATCTCAATCTATTGATAGGCGTACGAATCATACTATTGCAACAAAAAAAAATAATATTCCTGCTATCAAAGCCAAAATTGATTATTTCAACTTTGATCCAAACACCATCAGCAAAGAGCAATGGATGAGACTTGGATTATCCGGTAAGCAGGCAAAAGTAGTTCTTAAGTATGTTGCAAAAGGTGGTAAGTTTCAAAAGCCCGAGGACCTTAAAAAGATATTTGTCATATCTGAGGAAAAGTATTTACAACTGGAACCCTGGATTTTAATTAAACAAGATAAAAGAGCGTCAAAGGATGATGTTATTAGCCGCAAGACTGAAAATCCAGAAATAATAAATAAACCAGAACCATTTAATATAGCGTTGAAAGTTCTTGAGTTGAATATGATCGATTCGATAAACATCCTCCAGGTTCCTGGAGTTGGTCCTGCATTTGCACGACGTATTATCAAGTACCGCAGAAAATTGGGAGGTTATACTGATTTAAATCAATTGAAGGAAGTCTGGGGAATGGACTCCTCAAGATTTTATTCGATTAAAGATTATTTTACTGTGAATGATTCTTTAATTGAACAAGTTTCTATTAATTCAGCTACGTTTAAAGAATTGTTGCAACACCCATATCTCGACTTTAATCACGTAAAAATAATTGTCAATTACAGACGAAAGCATGGACCTTTCGATTCCCCGAAATCCTTTATGGAGCTAGAAACCTTATCAGATAGTTTAAGACAGAAGATTATTCCTTACATATCTTTTGAATAATATGGGGGCTTATATAAATCGATCATCCGAGCTGATGTTCTCTGCTATTTCTCCGTTTTGTGGAATCCATCCGGTACTTGATACGTCAGGACTGTCAAATGCAGGAACATAAGGTTTTATATCCAACAGAGGTGTGCCATTCAACATATCAGCCCCTCTGAATTGAATGATATTGCTTTCTATTGATTCCAATTCTACAATACTTAAACCAATTGAATTGGGCCGATGGGGAGAACGTGTTGCAAATATCCCATGTTCTTTGTTATCCATAAATGGAGTTACTAATAGTTCGAAGCCTTTGTTGTGGTGTAGATAATATATCAGAATAATGTGAGAAAACCCTTCCAGATCCTTTAGTCCGTCTTTATATTCCCTGCCAATCGTTATAGTACCCTGACTGGCAGATTTACTGTTTGGCTGAATGGGCATATTCTCCCTTGAATTAAAGGGGGTGTTGATGATTCCTATTGGTTGCATTTTTATATTTTCCATCGATTACTCAGCTTTCTTGTTTTATTCAATCAAAGATATGAGTTATTGATGTGATGCAGTTGATTGTTGATCGGATTATTCTCTCATGCAGATGAAATTATATATATTAGCCGCCGAAAAATTATTGTTATGGGACAGATAGGGAGAGTTTTTAAGAAATTTCCTCAAACATTCTGGGTAGCTAATACTATGGAATTGTTTGAACGGTGGGCGTGGTACGGGATGTATATGGTTTTTGCTCTGTACCTTACAGGGTCTAAAGATACCGGAGCTCTTGGCTTTTCACAAGATCAGAAAGCCTTGTTAATTAGTACAGGAACAGCTTTGCTGTATTTCCTTCCTCTATTAACTGGAGCAATTGCCGACAAACTTGGTTATCGAAAAGTACTGCTGATTTCTTACGGAATTTATGCCAGTGGCTTTCTGATGATTGGCTATATGTCTTCCTTCCTATCGGTATTTATTGTTTTTTTATACCTGGCCATTGGTGGTTCATTATTCAAACCGGTTATTTCTGCAACGATTGCAAGAACAACAGATGAAGAAACTTCATCGATTGGCTTTGGGATTTTCTACATGATGGTTAATATTGGATCATTTATCGCACCATTTTTCAGCTCTTATTTACGCGAATTAGAATGGGTTTATGTGTTTTGGCTATCCGCTGGAATCATTGGGCTTAACACAGTATTGGTATTAACTTTATATAAAGAGCCTATTGTTAAAACCAATAAACAGAGTTTGGGTAAATCCTTCAAACAGGCATTTCAAAATATAGCAATGACTATGTCAGATGTGCGTCTGGTGCTATTTCTTGTAATAATCGCTGCTTTCTGGGGGATGTATTATCAGTTGTTTTATACCCTTCCGGTATTTATCGAGCAATGGGTCGATACTAGTATCCTTTATGATGCTATTGCTAATACTTCTGGATGGCTTGCTGAAAATGTTGGAACAAAAGATAAAACCATCAATCCAGAATTGATAGTGAATATTGATTCTTTATATATTATCCTTTTTCAGGTTTTGATTTCTGCCCTCGTAATGAAATTTAAACCTTTAAATGCTATGATCAGTGGTATTTTTATTGCCGGTATCGGTATGGGTTTGATGTTTATGACCAATAATCCCTTCTTCCTGATTCCTTCGATTCTTGTATTTGCAGTTGGAGAGATGTCCAGTTCTCCTAAAATCACAGAGTATTTAGGTCGAATTGCTCCTAAGGATAAAGTTGCGCTTTATATCGGAGCATCATATGTTCCTGTGTTTCTAGGAAGTTTGATCGCTGGAGTTTTATCAGGCCCTGTTTATACCAATATTAGTGATAAGAGAACGATGACGGAAAGATTGGTCGCAGATAAGGGATTTAATCTCCCAGAGATCTCAGGTGATTTCACCTTTAATCAGTTTTTTGCACAAACGGCCGAATTGATGGGTATGAATAACAATGAACTTACAACCTATTTGTGGAATGCAAACAATCCTCAAAATATCTGGATGGTATACACTGCCGTTGGTGTTGGAGCGGCCTTATTGTTACTTCTTTACGATCGTTTTGTTTTGAAAAGTGTAAAAGAATAGTTTTGAAACTCCTCCTTAGATTTCAGGAATTTGAGGAGGAGTTTTTAATTGTTTTCCTGCTTATCTTTCTTTATTGTATACTGTACTTCCCTATTGGATAACCCCGAGTTTGTCATATTCCAATAGGCTTCATCATCATCCTTATCATCCTCATCTTCTTCCTCAGGCCATTCCCAGACTTTCTTTTGTGGTCCTGATTTTCTGAAATAAACAGCTAGAACCACACCAGTAATTAGTCCGCTCAGGTGTCCTTCCCATGAGATATTTTTTTCAGGGAAGAATTCAGGGAAAACACCCCAAATAATACTGCCATACAAGAAAACTACAAGCATGGCAAAAGCCATTAAACCTTTCTCTCTACGGATTACTCCACTGACGATATGAAATGCAGCCAGAGTATATACAAGACCACTCGCTCCAATATGAGGGAATGGTCCTCTCGCTAATAACCAAGTCAATATGCCTGGCAAAAGCCATGCTATGGGGAATATTTTAATAGCAGTATCTCTGTAATAATAAAATAAGCCAAAAGTCAGAAGCCAGGTTGGAACCAGGTTTGAGAATAAGTGATCAAAATCACCGTGTAATAAAGGTGAAAACAATATACCAGTTAAGCCCTCAAATTTTAAAGGAGTGATCCCTAAAAAAGATAAACGAAAATCAAACGCATATTCAAGCCATTTGATAAAAGCCATGGTAAAAACCAGGATGCTTGGGTAAAATAAATTATAGAAGAAGCGTTTTTTTTCCAAGGTATTGATGTTTTAGTGTGAAGATAAGGTCAATTTTTATACCGAAATTAATTTTCTGCAATAATGGCAGTCGATTATTATGTTTGAACATATGAACGTATTATATTTGCTGCTTTGAGTATTATTAGTAATATTGATTAACCAATGATCCAAACGACAATAAAATGAAACAAACAGGACTGTTTTTTATACTATTGCTGTCAGTAACTCAATTGATGGGGCAATTATCAGATGGAGCTTATTTTCAAGGTTATACAGAAGAAACACAAGGCTTTACCTTGTCTTATCATTCACCTATGCCGGATATTAGCCAATCACTTCTGGTACGATCTAATAAGGATTATTCTAGCATAGAATGGGCAACAGAAACTTTACCAAATGAAATCGAAGAAGATATGGTTTCGTTTGTCTGGATGTATGGAGTAGATACGGATGTTGATACACATACATACAAAGTGTTATTAAATGGACAGCAAATTTTACAGTTTTCCAATCCAAAACAAAATGATCAGGATGAATGGTCTGTTCAGGGAAAAGGCAGTTCAACTTTATTATTCAGGACAACGCTTGTAGACAAGTATAAGGATCAAATGGGGATTGCAGTTTTAACAGTTCCAAAAAAAATGGTGAATTTCGGTCAGAAACAACAGATCCGCATTGAAGGAGATAATAGTGGTGCTAATACCTGGTTTATGGTTTTTAAAACAGGTATTAAGGAAGAGATTCAGATCAGTCAGGATGATGTAGTCGTTAAAAGAAAAAAGCAGAAATTTCATCAGGCCCGTATCAATATTACCTGGCTGGGAAAAGTGACTGAAGCGAATGTACAGATCGGACAGGATTATTCAGAACGGATTACCCTGAAAACAGGCCATAATACGATATATGCCCAAATGCCAAAAGTGAGCAAGCCTTCAAGATATAAGGCCGAAATCAGAATTGGTGAAAAGAAATTCGAAAAAGGATTTTTACTACAACCGGTGAAGGAATGGACTGTATACCTGGTCCAACATTCTCACACCGATATTGGTTATACCCGTCCACAAACAGAGATATTACCAGAGCACCTTCGCTATATTGATTATGCTTTGGATTTTTGTGATTTGACAGATGATTACCCGGAACATGCAAAGTTTCGCTGGACGTGTGAAAGCTCATGGGCTGTTCGTGAGTTTTTGAAAAGCAGGCCTGAAGAACAAATCGACCGCTTCAGGAAACGAGTGAATGAAGGGCGAATCGAACTCACGGCTATGTTCTTTAATATGTCCGAAATCCTGGACGAATATGGTTTGGTTGCACAAACACAAGCTGTTAAAGGTTTTCGAGAGGCTGGATTTAAAGTGGAAACAGCCATGCAAAATGATGTGAACGGTATAGGATGGGGACTTGCCGATTATTTCCCTGACGCAGGAATTAATTACCTGATTATGGGTGAACATGGCCACAGAGCATTGATTCCTTTTGATAAACCAACAGCATTCTGGTGGGAATCACCATCCGGAAAGCGGGTATTGGCTTATCGAGGGGAGCATTATATGAAAGGGAATAAACTGGGCGTCCATATGGGGAATGTTGAATATTTCGGTACAAACCTGCTTAACTATTTATCAAATCTTGATGACCTAAAATATCCTTTTGATATGGCTTCTTTACAATATTCGGGATATGTGACCGACAATTCACCACCCTCAACATTTGCTTGTGATTTGGTAAAAGAATGGAATGAATATTATGAATGGCCCAAATTGAAAATCGCAACAGCCAGTAAATTTTTAAAAGAGATTGAAAAGAACCATTTAGAAGAATTGGAAGTACACCGGGCAGCATGGCCCGATTGGTGGGTTGATGGATTTGGTTCTTCAATGCGTGAAACTGCTACTGCCCGTATGGTACACTCAGATATGATAGCAACACAGGGGCTTCTTTCAATGGCCGTTTTAAATGGAGCAAAACTTCCGTATGAAACAACTAAAGAGATTTCTGATATTGATGATCATATCCTCTTCTATGATGAACATACCTGGGGGGCGGCAGAGAGTGTTCGTCAACCCTGGTGCGAGAATACAATGGTTCAGTGGGCTGAGAAATCTGCCTATGTTTGGGAGGCCGTGAAAACCTCACGTATGCTCCGTGAAAAAGGAATGGGTTTTATGCAACCGTACCTCGCCAAAACCGATGTTCCCTCAATTGTTGTGTTCAATTCATTAAACCAGAAACGAAGTGGATTGGTTGAGGTTTATATCGATCACGAAATCCTACCTAACCACAAAGCTTTCCGGTTTTTGGATAATGATGGAAATGAAATATCAGGCCAATCATTGAAAAGTCGTGAGGATGGAACATATTGGGGCATATGGGTTGAAGATGTTCCTGCCTTTGGTTATAAATCCTATCGGATTGAAGTTTTAGAAGAAACAAGAAACCTGCCTCAAAAAAAGTCTTTTGAAGGTTCTTTTGCTAATGACTTCTATTCGGTAAGTATAGATCCTGACAAAGGAGCTATTTCTTCTTTGGTTGATAAAGAGCTTAACATCGATTTGGTTGACCAACAAGCAGAATGGATGCTTGGTGAGTTTATCTATGAACAGTTATCCAATCGTACGCAATTGGAGCATTTTCGTTTGGATAGTGTTAAACGAACAACCCTGCAAGAGGTTAGAATCAGAGGTGTTGTTGAAGGTCCAGTTTGGAATAGTTTGTTGATAAACGGTAAGCATGAACTTTGTGCAAATGAACAAGGGGTTAATTTGGAAATCCGTTTATATAATAAGGAGAAACGAATTGAATTTCTTTTTGATATGATCAAACTTCCGGTTATTGATCCGGAGGCTGTTTATGTAGCTTTTCCTTTTGCTCTGAATAATGGTGAAATTTTCTTTGAAGGGCAGGGCGGTTTGATAAAACCTGGAAAGGATCAATTAGCCGGTACTTCTTCCGACTGGAACACGATTCAGAATTATGCTGTGGTTAAGAATGATAAAGCCCAGATTGTTTTTGGTAGTCAGGAAGTTCCTCTTGCTCATTTTGGAGATTTGAATATTGGAAAATTTCAGTATGTATCCAATCCTGAGAACCCACATATTTATTCCTGGGTTTTGAATAACTATTGGGTTACCAATTTCAAAGCATCTCAGGAAGGAGAACTCAAATGGAAATATTACCTGACTTCGATGGGGAATAATTCAAATGCGCATGCAGCAGGTTTTGGTTGGGGTTCTCGTATTCCTTTTTTGACTCGCGTACTGCCACACACAAACATCAGGTCAGAGCAGAAAGATCGAAATTTGTTGGACTTAGATAATGAAAATCTGTTGCTTGTTTCTGCCCGAACGGCTAAAGATAATTCCGGAATTATTCTTCACTTAAGAGAATTGAATGGAAAAGAAACGCTACTGAATATAGATAGGCTTCGTGAAAATTCGGAATCTAAGAATATTTCTCTGGTTAATGTGCTGGAGGAAATAATTATTGAGTTGGAAGAAGATTTGAAATTCAAGCCAAAAGAAGTGAAATTTATCAAGCTTAGATTATAAATTAAAATGGCCACGAATTCATGATGATTTGTTAATTCGTGGCCATTTAATTCGATCACCCGGAACCTGAAACAGGAAGGGTGAAATAAAATCGGCTACCAAGCCCTTCTTCCGATTCAACTCCGATTTCACCGCCATTTTTTGCAACAAATTCCTTACAAAGGATTAAGCCCAAACCTGTACCGTTTTCTTGTTTAGTGCCCCTTGTACTAACTTTGGTGTCAATACGAAATAACTTATCGATATTTTTTTCCGGGATTCCTACTCCAGTATCTTTTACTGTAATTTGTACATCCTTCGAAGCCAGTAATTGGTATTCAATTGTTACAAGCCCACCAACTCCTGTGAATTTAATCGCATTACTTATGAGATTTCGAAGTACAGTATGAATCATTTGATTATCAGCAAAGGCATGAACATCCTCAGATACTTTGTTGTCAATGATGATCTGCTTTTCTTCCGCTTGCTTTTCTGATATTTCAATAACAGAGCAAATGATTTTTCCAAGATTAATTTTTTCCGGATTAAACTCTAAGGAACCTGATTGTGATCGCGCCCAATGCAACAGATTCTCCAGAAGTTTATATAATGTTTCTGCTGAACTGTAAACATTCTGTACAATTTCTTTACGTTGATCCTCATTGAGTGAATTATAAGAGATATTTAAAACATCACTCAATCCCAATAAAGCATTAAAAGGATTCTTTAAATCGTGTGCTATAATTGAGAAGAATTTATCTTTTGTAGCATTCAACTCTCTTAATTGTTCTTCAACACGTTTGCGATCTGTAATATCAAGCATTATACCAATAATCCCACCTGGTTTCCCAGCCAGATCGTTGTAGACCGTTTTATAAAACACATAGAAATGTTCCGATTCATTCGGATGCTTAACATGATACTCATACACTTGTGATCCTCCCTGTTTTATCAGGTCGAGATCCATTTGTCGGTATTTTTCAGCAAGATGTTTTGGCGCCACCTCAAACACTTCCTTATCAATTAATTCTTCATGACTTTTACCCAGCATTTCACAAAAGGCCTCATTGGCTCCCAGGTATTTACCTTCAATATCTTTATAAAAAACAGGGATTGGTATACTATTGATCAGAGTATTCAAAAAGGCATGTCGTTCCTTAAGTTGGCGTTGTATTAACTTGAGCTCAGTTAAATCATATCCGACCCAGAATTCCAGATTATCATCAACCTTAAACGATGCCCAATTTTGAATATATATTTCGCCATTCATGAAATGTAATTCATGTTCTCTAAAAATATTATCACAGGATTTGAGACTATTACGTAGTTTTTCAAAATCATTATTTTCTATAGTCTGGGCTAAAGGCAGCATTTTGTTAATGAACTTCTCAGATTGAATTTTAAAGAACTTATCACATGTTTTATTACATAATTTCAGATTCATTTTATCATCAATAGCCAGGATCATTACAGGAGCATTTTTATATAATTTTTGAAACCGGTCTTCACTATTGGTTAGTGCTTTCTGTACTTCAAGTTGTTTCTCCAGTAATTTGTTTGCATACTCTGCCATCACTGAAAAATTCTCTAATTGAAACTTATCCGGATCTATCGGCCGCTGTTCATTGATCATTCCGGCCAACTGATGTGAGAAATCAACAAATGCTTTTCGAATCATTTTTTGTAATTCTTTTGTCAGAATAAAGATCACAACCACCACAACCAAAAGGAACAGTGCCAGAGCCAGAAATCTGCTTTTTAATTCCTCTTGCAGATAGTGCTTTTCATCAAGAATTTTACCATCGATGATTGATAAGTCTGAATAAGAGCAAATGATCCAGTCCCACTCCGGAAGCTGACGAGCATGAATCTTATACGATTTTTTATTGACACTATCATGCTCAATTAGGCTGATATCGAAGAAAGATGTTTCCGCTTTTGAGATTTGATTTTGTAGCCTTGAAAATATATGCTCTTTGTTTGATGAGATAAACCTGAAGTCTTTTGACTGTTGACTTCCTTGTGGTTCAGAGTCAAGCAGAAGCAGTCCTCGTTTATCAAAAATGAATAGATTGCCGCTTTTACTATAAAGTGCGCTTTTTAATTTTCCCAGGACTTCACCCTTCAGGTCATTCTCCACATTGTCGAGATACTCACCGCAGCCAATGTACCAGCTGAAGGGATCAAAGCGTTTTACAAATGAAGTTTTTGAGTAAGCACTGTCTGCAGACCCACCGGGTTTGTACCAGTAGTCAACAACAAACCCCTCTTGCTCTCTTTTTAGTAATTCTATCTCATTCTGAATTACGTATTTCCCTTTGGAATCCTGAAGTTCAATCACATTGGTTCCTTCAAATTCAGGGCGAACAGGATAAAGTTCTTCTATTCCGCTCATGGAACAAATAAAGTAATACCCCCGCTCATTATAAAAACGTATGGGCCGCAAAGCATCTTTAATGGATTTTTTTATCTGCCTTTGTGATTTACCTGAATTCTCCAGATAAATATTGTTGGCAATACCCCAGGCTTGATGGCCTCTTTCCCTAAGTTCATCTCGTAATTTTTTTTCTGTGAAAAGATTGGTGAAACGGATATAATCGATGGCTTTATCCACCTCATTTTTCATCAACGAATCCACTTCATTACGTAAATTTTTACGCTGAATTTCAGCATTCTCTTTAAATAGATTATATTCTTTGATTACGGAAAATACAGCAAAAGCAATAACGATTGAAATGGTAATAAATAAGCTGATTGAAAGGAAACGTGTGGATAAGCGATACTTTTTCCTCTCTTTTCTTTTCTTGTTTTTTGCTTCCATATGCTTTTGTTTTAACTCAAATCACCCTGAAATGGATGATCACAACGAACGATCCCTATTTGTTAAAATAGCGAAAAATCAAAACAAAAGCAATCATAATTACTATGCAGATGGAGAAAGAAATATGTCTAAATCCTGAATTCTACTCATTTGCATTAATTCGAATCAAACGTTTCATATAAATGAACGAAATTATAACCATATAGGGTAGAATGATTGCAGGAATGCTTTGAGGGATTACTCCTGGAATCATCAAAAGCATTACGATAAGCAGATTGATATAAAGCCAGTAATTGGAGATTTTTTTCCTTTTGGCACTAGTAAAGAAAAAAGCCAATGTGGGTAGTGTCCACAACAGGTTCCAGTTGGCCTGAAGTACAGCATGCTCGGAAATAATCCAAAGGATTGTAAACAGAATTCCTAACAGACTATAAATTACTATAAGTATGAAATCAATAATATTTGTATTGAACTTAATAATAAAACCCAGAAGACTAATCACAACAAATACGATGAGTATTCGCCAACCAATAGAAAGAAATCGATTACTAGCCTCTACTTCATCCTCATAGGGTTGATAGATTGTTTTTTGCATAGATGTAAAACGATTTCGACTTGATTCTTTAGTGTAATAAGCCTGATCGTAAATATTTAGGATATGATCAGGTAAAAACATTTGTTCAGCAACAGAAGCCAACTTATCAGCATTTTGGTTCAGCAGAAGATTGATACCCAAATCCAGCCAATAATAGGGCTGCAAATAGGGTTGAAGAAGTTGACGAAAACTTTGAGCTTGGAAAAGTGTGGTATCCGTATATATGGATTTGTGTACTGGCAATTCTACAACGTCCCGAACCCTGGTGGCACAATTATCATAGAGGAAATCATAAAGATAGAAACGATCCTCACTGTGATAGGTGTTCTCCAGTTTATCTACAATCTGCTGACGATCATCTAACGATAGATCCAAAACCTGTTCGATCACTTTGCGCTTTTCATATTGCATCTCTCCCATCGTGGATGAATAGGTAGAAATTGAAAGGTGGTATTTTAACTTTCCTTTTATGAAATCAAGATAAAATGAATCGCTGTTGAAATAAAAAGTACCATAATTATAAATCAGATCGAGTTTTTTTTCAAAATCATTGACCCGAATTGCTGTATGCCCATACATGGAATACATTTCGGAACCAGGCTTGAATGTTAAGATGGAAATCTGAGATTGATCTGAAAGCTGGATTTGTTTTGCTGTATTATGAGCCTTTATTATATTGTGATTTATTAGCAGGGAAAACAATAGTCCGAAAACGAATACTTTTCTTAACATAAGCGTACATTAATTTGCGGGTATAAATGTAAACATCTTTATGAGAGGAAAATCACCCATGCTTATATTATTATTTATATTTGATCGCAACACAATAGATAGCTGTGAGAACGATTCGGGTTGTTGAATCGTGGCTAAATGTTAAACTTTCCAAAAAAAGCCTCCGTATTAGCCTTAAATTCCCGTACTTTTGAACGATTCTTGTACGAAGGTGTTGAATACATAAAATTGATTGATATGTTCAAGTCTAAAATGAAGCAATCCGGAAAATTATTTCCTGTATTATTTATAGCTCTGATAGGATTATGTGGAGTTCAGGTTTTTGCCCAGCAAGGTGCAAACAAAGCGATGTATAAGTTGGGATCGGCCATGCAGGTAATCAAGTATGCATACGTGGATACGGTGAACCAGGAAGATTTAGTAGAAAAGATGATCGTGAATACTTTGAAGGAACTTGATCCGCACTCTCAATATTTTTCAAAAGAAGATATTAAAGAAGCCGACGAACCTTTGAAAGGTAAGTTTGAAGGAATTGGTGTGCAATTCCAGATTTTTAAAGATACTATCCTCGTTGTAGCTGTAATACCAGGAGGTCCTTCTGAGGAAGTTGGAATTATGGCCGGTGATCGTATTGTTACCATAGATGGTGAAAATGCCACAGGAAAGGAAGTCAATAATAGTTTTGTACGTGATCATTTAAGAGGTGATAAAGGAACCAAGGTGATCGTTGGTATAAAACGTGGCAAGCGTCAGGATTTACTTGACTTCACCATTACCCGGGATAAAATTCCGATTAACAGTATTGATGCCACATACATGGTTGATGAAGGCATTGGCTATATTAAGCTAAACAGATTCTCTCAAACGAGTATTTCAGAATTCAAAGAATCGATGAAGACGCTTGAAAAAGAAGGCATGGAAAGTCTGATCCTTGATCTGCGTGGTAATACAGGTGGGTACCTGAAAACTGCTGTTGAATTATCGGATCAGTTTATCGATGGAAGAAAACTTCTTGTTTATACTGAAGGTACAAATAGTCCAAAGCAAACCTTTAATGCACGTTCAAAAGGTGAATTCGAAGAAGGAATGTTAGTTGTGATGATTAATGAAGGTTCGGCCTCAGCTTCAGAAATTGTTTCAGGAGCAGTTCAGGATTGGGATCGTGGTTTGATTGTTGGTCGTCGTTCGTTTGGTAAAGGTCTGGTACAACGCCCATTCCAGCTACCTGACAGCTCTGTGATCAGACTTACAACAGCACGTTATTACACACCTTCAGGTAGATGTATTCAGAAATCATATGAAAACGGTGCCGAAGATTATTATAAGGATTTCAGTAATCGGGTGAAACATGGTGAGTTGGTTAATGCCGACAGCATTCATCTGGATGATTCCACGAAATACTATACCAACAACGGTCGTGTCGTTCTAGGTGGTGGAGGTGTGATGCCCGATGTATTTATCCCTTGGGATTCTACAAGGTATTCAGACTACTACACTGATCTTATTCGTAAGAATGTATTTAATGAGTGGGTGATGAACTTGCTTGAAAAGAACAGAAAGAAATATACCAAGCAATATCCAAGCCTGGATGTGTATAAGACTGAGTATACAATTGATGAAAAGTTAATGAAAGATTTTGTCTCATTTGCTGAAGAAAAAGGGGTTGAAAGCAATGATGAAGGTCTTGAAGTTTCGGGTGATTACATTCGTTTAGTATTGAAAGCCTTGATGGCAAGAAACATATTCGATATCAATGCTTATTTTGAAGTAATTAGTGGATTGGATAATGAACTCAATGAAGCTGTTCGCCTGATAAAAGAAGGTGACAAATTTGAAGAATTGAGTTTGAAATAAGATATAAGTTATTGCATTTACCAGCTCGGCTTTCTTCCTTTGATAGCCGGGCTTTCTTTTATCAATTAATCAAATCGTACACCAATCCGATTATAGTATATTGTGGTTGTGGATTCAAAACCGGAATCTACCCCGATCACGACCCAAAGACTTCCACTTGCATCCGTTTGAACATAAAATGCTATATTATTTGCAAGTTTTTTTATGGCATATTCATTCAGATGCGTATCATTCGAAAAATCACCAAGAACGATCATGTTATGGCCTCTGTTTGCCTGGTTACCAATGTCGATATTCATGCGATAAAAACCGTCCTCACCAGGTCTTTTTTCAGGCTCAACCACAGCGGCTCCTGCTTTGATGTAAACACTTTCTCCAGGACTTCCTCCAACACCTACAGATCCATCCGCTGCATTGGAGGCAAATTCGATATCAAAAAAGATATTATACTTCGTTTTGGGCGTTAATCCTGTAACCTTCTTTTTAATAAACATAAACAAATCATCGCTGTGGTTATTCCCTGATTGTTTGATAGCCCCTTGCGAGCCATCCAGTGGAGTCGGTAGAGAGCTGTGTTCTATCTCCAGTTCATAGATTGATTCATCAGCCATCGGGTAATCAGCAAAATCTCCTGTCCAGCCTTCTAACCCAGATGTGAAATTATTGGCCAGTATCTTTGTTTTCTTTCCCTCTTTTTGAGCATTGTTTTTAGAGCAGGATAAACTAAGCATACTTAATAACCTGAGTTCGATTTTAAAATAGCATAATTTGATTGGATAGAATTTCTTCATATTTAATTGAGGGCTTCTTTGGAAAGAAAGAATAAGCAATCAAGC
>PPCM01000463.1_pt1 | contig 37645 bp, 21 predicted proteins | sample 1555541 | NCBI WGS metagenome assembly PPCM01 (sample SAMN05284479, study PRJNA326546) | Marine sediment metagenome, whole genome shotgun sequencing project. | isolation source: marine sediment | place: Germany: Wadden Sea | collected 2012-09-05
CACCTCCTCTGCCGTACCGGCTTGTAAAGTTGGCTGAGCCTCGATGGTAATCAGGTTGTTTTTTGACCCCCAAAACAGCACTCTAAGAGTGTTTTAGGGTGCTCTGTTGCTAAAAATGTTTGTTGTTGCGGTAGGTTGGTTAGGTCCGACCCCCGATGACCCCCGATGAACCGATGAAAGATCATCCGGGAACGCATTATGCTAGTGAATGTAAGGCATTACAGATAGTTGGTTAGGTCCGACCCTCTGGCGCCTCTGGCGACCCTCTGGAAACGCCTCTGGAAGCCCTTGCTGTCATGGGTGGGGACCCGGGGGCAAGGAGCGAATGTCGCTGTGGCATTATATGTTTGCCCTGCATAACGGTCGATTTTTCCAGCGGCTGTTGAAACAGCACACCCGGCTGGTGGTCCCACTGGGAGGCACCATGCTTTTGCTCGGTCTCCTGACCGGCGGTTTCGACTGGTTGTATCGAAAGGGGGCGTTGAAAGTATAGCATCCCCGGAACGCTAAAAGAGCCGGGTGAGCACCGCTTCTTCCATGCAACCGCTTACCAGATATATTTTTTTAGTATTTTGTCATAGGTCCCGTCCGCCTTGATCTCTTCAAAGGCCTTGCGGTAGGCATCAATGGTCCCATTGGGAAACTCCCTGGAACATGCGATATACATCATTCCCGAAACGATGGGAGGACCGAAAACGTACTTGTCCTTCGATGTTGAACTCCTGATGGTGTACCTCACGATGTTTTCCGCCGAGAACCAGGCATCTCCCCTGTTGTGTTCCAGCATTTTGGGTGTCGTGCCCGCTCCGAACGCCAGGGGGTGCAGATTCGTGAACCCCTTTCCTTTCAGTACCGTATGGGGGGGAGCATTTTCCTGCACCAGGATTTTCTTCAGCTTTCGCGCGGCTTCAATATCGATCGGTTCCCCGCCGATTGACGCGAAAATAAGATTTGACGGCATTACTTCTATTATCCACTGATACTTGTCTTCACGGTTGGGGGTTCGCATCAATGGGTAGATCAGGTGATTACCGGTTTTTTGTGTGATCTTCTGAGCCCGGCTCCACGACATCAGGGACGGAATATGGGCGGTACCCGTTCGTTTTTCGATCTCGGAAACGATCTCCGTGAAAATTCCCCGTTCGCTCGTTATGGACCAGGGGGGTAATTCGGCGGAAACGATTTTATAGTCCGCCGCGGGAAGAGGCGCGGCAAAGATCAGGAATACTCCAATAAGGAGGGGGATAAAGAGTTTTGGTGATCTCATAATGCTATTTTTGAAATGTCCCGACGATCTATTATTGGTTTTCATAATTCGACCTCCAAAAGAGTTTTAATGTATCGATTGACATGTTCCCGGCCGGGTGCCGGGGAATATACCGTGCCTGTTTCAGTTTACCTGATTTTAAATGTAAAAATCATGCTGCGGTTTTACAAAATCGGTCCCGAAGGCGGTGTTGAGCCGGCCATGGGATAAAAGACCGGATTCCTTTTCGGATATATGGCCGCTTGTGGGCTGTCGCGGTATTTACGATACCATTGATTGGGTTGGATGAATGTAATAGGTCAAAGCATACAATACGATGTAAATAAATGGGTGGTTTGTTGATGGTGCTAATTTGTGTTGCTTTGAAATGGAGCCCATGGCTTCATTTTAATGTATTGTGTACGATGTAATGCTGTGCTATAAGCCGGTTGAATATATTGAGTGCAAAGTATGTTGGGTTGTTAAAACAGCAATGAAGCAAGTCTGAAGACCGGGTGGATACTCTGAAAAACGCCGTCCAGATTCCCGGCTGAGCCAACTGCCGGATGAGATGCCTCATTATATGGATGTGGCGGAGGGCGCATTTCCCTTTTATACAATCAACAGATTTTGAAAACCTGAAAGAGCCCGCGCTTGCATTTGGCGATAAGTCTTTTTTTTGCTTTGGGGGGTATCAACGAGAGTTTTTGGCGGCGGCGGTATTATGCCGATAATCCGTGAGGCGGGTTCCTGTTCGCGGCAAGGCGCGCCTCTCTTTCGGATTGCCGTCCGCCGAATTCGGTTTCCACATGCATGACATGCGGATTCATATAATATGCGCCGTGTTCGAAAAAAGACCTCTTGTTCATCGAATGATATGACAGGACAACACAAGGAGTAATTAAAAATGGAAGATTCTCTTGAAAGCGACAGTTTCAGCGACGTGGATTATACGAAGATATTCTTTACCGATATCAATGGAAAGCTCATGAACCTTTTTGTCAATCCGGCAATGCTCAAGAAAATCGCGGAAACCGGTGTGGGATTCGATGGAAGCTCCATTGCCGGATATTCCTCGGTGGAAAACAGCGACCGCCTTCTTGTACCGGATATGTCGACGTACAAGAAAATCGATTTCGGCGATAAAACCGTGGGATTTCTCATCGGCGATATCCATAACGAGGAGGGGAAGCCGTCGGACGGGGATCCAAGATATCTTTTAAAAAAAGTGCTTGAAAGGGCCGACAGGGAGTTCAACGTCAGGTTTACCGTCGGACCGGAACATGAGTTTTTTTTATTAAACGGCAGGGAAAAGAGCAGTTACGGCGAATCGGACATGAATGCGGCGGCACACTCCGACAATGCGGGATATTTTCATTCAACGCCCATGGACAGGGGAGAATCCGTTCGGCAGGAGATCGTCAACATTCTTGCCGAATGCGGCGTTCAGTATGAAAAAACACACCATGAGGTGACGCCCTCCCAGCATGAGATCAACCTTGAATGCACCGACGCGCTCACGGCGGCGGATCGCACGCTGCTTTTTACATACATCACCCAGAGAGTCGGCGAAGAACACGGTTATACGGCCAGTTTCATACCCAAACCCTTTGCGGACCTGAACAGGAACGCCTTTCATATTCACCTCTCCATGCAGGACAAGGAGGGACGCAACCTGTTCTACGACGGCAGGGATGAACACCCGCTCAGCGACGCGGCCCGCTGTTTCATCGGGGGGGTGCTGAAGTATGCCAGGCAAACGTCGATTGTCATGGCGTCCACGGTGAACTCCTACAAGGCTTATGTGGTTGAAAAGGAGGCGCCGATCGTCAGGGGGTGGGGCCTTCGAAACAGGAGTTCCATGGTGAGGGTGCCCTATTCCGTATCCCCGGACGCCACCCGGATCGAACTCAGGAATCCGGACCCCGCCGGAAATGTTTATCTGCAGATGGCGGTGCTGATCTCCATGGGACTTGCGGGAATGAAGGAGAAAACGGATTGCGGAAAAGCGGACACCGGAAGCACATACAATCGGAATTACGGTGGAAAGGTGTGGAACGAGGATTTTCTGCCGCGAAGCTTATATGAAGCCCTGGTTGAAGCGGAAAACAGCGATTTTTTAAAGGATGTCATGGGGGAACAGATTTACCGGAACATGATGGAGCTGAAAATCAGGGAATGGGAAGAGGACAGGACGCACATCACATCAAGGGAGTATCATAAATACATGAATGTTTGATGTAAATGCTGCATTCATCTTGCCGATCTCGCCGAGGTGCCTGAGGAACCGCCTCTCGTCCGCGGGGTTGGGGAACAGATTCGGTATCAGGGAACATGGATCGCCACCCGGTTCCGCCCCTCCTCCTTGGCGCGGTAGAGGGCCCCGTCGGCAAGTTCCACGACGGCTTCGACCCTCCGGGAATGATCCGGAAACATGGCGATCCCGAGGGAGACGGTGACGGAATCCAGTTTCGTTCCCCGGTGATCGAAGCTGCATGCGGCAACTTCCCCGCGGAGCCTTTCGGCACATTCCACCGCCTTTTCAAGGGAGATTTCCGGCATGATCACGGTGAACTCCTCTCCACCGAACCTGCAGACGATATCGCCCTTGCGCACCCTTGTGGTCAGCGAATTCGCCACGCCCCGGAGCACCGCGTCCCCCGCATCGTGCCCGAACCGGTCGTTATAGGATTTGAAATGGTCGATATCGATCATCACAACAGCCATTGGGGCCTCCCGGCGAAGGGCGCGGCTTGCCTCCCGCTCCAGGGTTTCGTCAAGAAATCTGCGGTTGTAAAGCCCGGTCAGGGGGTCCCGAACGGTCTGCGCTTTCAGGGTTTCCCTGAGCTGCATGTTGGCAATGGATATGGCGAGGTTTTCGGCAACGGCAACGATCAGGCTCTGTTTTGCTTTATGGAAAAAAAGGCCCGGCCCGCCATGGTCGACGGCTCTGTTTCGGGCGCGGCAAAGGTGCAGCAACCCGATGAGCTCCCCCTGGCTGATCATGGGAACACACATATAGGGGGCGCCGTCCTCCAAGGATTCTCCGGCGACATGGGCGCAGTTCAGCCCATGGCCTTCCCCTCCGCCCAGGTGGGGCACGCCCTTTCTCAGTCCCCAGCACTCATCGGGCGGCAGGCCGCGAACGCTTTGACCGCTTTCTCCCCACCCAGCGGAAGGTTCGAGCAGGGCCCGGGTGTTGTCGAAGAGAAATACCGTTCCGCTCTCCAATGGAAAGAGCCCGGCCCCGAAACTCCCGATCACGGAAAACATCTCGTCAAGACTCCGGCAGGCCTGGAGGGTTTCGGTCATCTCGTTGATCAGGGCAAGCTCCTCCTTGTGCCGGGTGAGCTCGCCGATCTTCTGTGAGATCTCCTCTGTTCTTTTCACGACTCTCTGTTCGAGGGTTTCGTTGGCCCTCTGCAGGTCCTCCTGGGCCTGGCTGCGCTCCCTGCTCTCATTTCTGAGTCTGCTGTTGAACTGGAGCAGGCGGATGAGCAGGGTCAGGGTGAGCAGCGAGAGCAGCAGGAAGAGCTGGATGATCCTGGGCAGGTACTCAAGGAGCTGTCCATGCTGCCGGAGTGTTCTCTTCTCGTGCTCCTGCATGGCTTTTTCAATTCTTTCGGCAGTTTCTTCCATCCTGCCCCGAAGTCCCGACTCAGTATTGAACCCCACCTCGGAAACGGCATCCACAAGGAGGTGAAAATCCGCGCTGTATGTCCGGGCAAGTATCAGGGCCTGTTCCTTCACGCGTTCGTCAAGTCCGCTTTTTTCAAGTTCCTCCAGGAGAACGCGGAAACTGTCGTCGAATTTTTCCACATAAAGGGGGGTTTTCCTGATGATGAAATCCTTCTCGTACCTGCGGCACTGGAGCATCTCCACCAGGGGCTCCCGGTTATCCATGTAGGTGACCATATCTTCCACCCGGAAAATGGTGTTCCGCAACGACCCCCTCAGGCCGGATGCCTCCTCCAGCCCGATGATCTTCTCTTTTTCCACGATTTGAAGGAAAATTCCGCGATATTCCTTGAGTGTGTTCTCCGCAAATTCCACTGCCCGGGAATTATCCGCAACATCACCGACCTCGGAAAGTTTCTCCAGCTCCGCGCTCAGTTTTTCGAAGGAAGCCAGAAAATCGTTCACATGCCGAAGCTCCTTGTCCGCGATGAAATTTTCCTCGCTCACACGGCAGGAAAGCAGGAACCCCTTGAGCCTTGAGCCGTAATGCAGGCTGTTGCTGAGCTGTTTGAGGCTCATGGTGGCATGGTAAAATCCCAGAAGAAGTGCACACGTAAAGAGAACCGTCGCACCGCTGAGAATCATGTGGCGGTTCCGTGTGATTTTTCCAAGGGCAGAGGAGTGCATCATGGGGTTTCCTTATATTCAGGGTTTCCGTCACCATGCGTAAAGATGGTTGTCACGGGATTTGCCGACGATTTGTTGTTGCTCTTCATGATTCAATTTCCTGATGAAATTAAATGAATCGATTGACATGTTCCCGGCCGGTTGCCCGGAGCATGTCGTGCTTGTCTCAGTTTACCTGATTTTTTACGCGAAAACCATGCTGCGGTTGTTTTTCGGGTACCGGGAAAGGGCTTCACGGCGGCATGTTCCATAAAAGCACCGGTTTTCGGGGGGATTGATTGTGTGAGAAAGAAACACGGAAAGGTTGGGGGGAATTTCATAAAAGAACAATAACCGGAAAAAAAGGAACGAACCGATAATGTCAATTCCGAAATTACACATGCGCGATTATAAGACGTGATCAAGCCGAGAGAGGAGTGTTTTTAAATGCGCGTCGGGTTTGGCGGTACAAATATAAAAGGAGTCGGACCGAGCCGTCGGTTATTCTTTTTAAGAAAAATATACAATAAAAGGCCGGTGTGGATTGGCTTCTCCGGGGCAGCGGGTGTTGGAGTTGTCCACAATGTGGAAAAAAAGAAAATATCTCCTTGACAAACTCCTTGTGCTCTTCTATTGATTTTACTTTCAAGGTGCCCTCAACGGCTTAAAAGGGAATCTCGTGAAAATCGAGAACGATCCCGTCGCTGTAACCGGGGATGAACCTGCATCATGCCACTGCCCGAAGGGGTGGGAAGGCGCGGGGAATCAGTTGATCCGGAAGTCAGAAGACCTGCCTTGGAATATAAGCCATTTCGCTGCGGAGAACAGGGGGAATGTCGTATTTGCAAGGGTTTAAGAGACGGGTAAAGCCCTTCATGTCGAAAAGGATATCTTTTCGATATGAAGGGCTTTTTTTTTGCGCGGCCGGATACTTGTAAAGGAAAGGTCGCCCGGTTGAAGAAAAGCACAGTCGTCGTTTCCCATGGATTGACTCTATGTAAGGAGTAAGAGTCGCCGGGAAAGGGGTGTTGTTTTGCTTTCACCGGGGGGGGCGTGTTCCCGGCCGCTGCCTGCTTGAAATATCGATATCTCCGCCCGGAATGAACCGGTCGCCTACGGATAGATACCGCCTATATCCATCCGTTTGAAAAGCCCTTGAGTAAAGTTCGGAATACTCCGCTCAAGGGCTTTTTTTATACTTGCCGGTGAAAGCCGGGGCCCCTTTGCCGGGGAGTCCCGGCTTTTACCGGGATTCCGGGAAGATATGAACGACAGGTGATGTAAACCAAAGCATAATTAACTTTCCGCCGGTGTGGCGCAGGTCGCCTGTGGAAAGTTCGACTTTAGGAGAGTGCAGGTTTTATATTTCATAATATGGAAAGGAGTGTTTGATGAGTGAGGACTTGAATCTGTTGGAGGAATTTCCCCCTCATACCCACGCGCAATGGCTTGCCGTGGTGGAGAAACAGCTCAAGGGGGCGCCGTTTGAAAAGGTCCTGGTCAAGAAAACCTACGAGGGGATCAATATCCAGCCCATGTACTTCGCGACCGATGTTGAGGACCTTCCCCATATGGAGAGCCTTCCCGGCGAGCCCCCGTTCGTGCGGGGAACCGGTGCATCCGGTGCCGTGGTGAACTCCTGGGAGATTGCACAGGAGATATGCGACCCCACCCCGGAAGCAGTTAACGCTTCCGCCCGGCTGGATACGGGCCGGGGACAGAACGCATTGAACATTCCCCTGGACCGGGCCGCGCGAAAGGGGCTGAACCCCGATCAGGCAGAGGCCGGGGAGGTGGGCAGGGGAGGCGTTTCCATAGCAACTGCGGCGGATCTTAAGGCCGCCCTTGCCGGGCTGGACCTTGCCGCATTACCCATCACCCTCCATCCCGGCGCTTCGGCAACACCGGTGGCGGCGCTTCTCGGGGCGTACATGCGGCGGGAGAAAAAAGATCTTTCGGCCCTTACCGGCTGTATCGGCGCCGATCCCCTCGGTGTGCTGGCCGAAGAGGGCGTCCTGCCCATGCCCCTGGAGATCGCCTACCAGGAGATGGCCCGGGTCACCAACTGGGCAAGGGAAGCGGCCCCGAAACTTCGCACCATTGCCGTGAATGCGGCGCCCTACCGCGAGAGCGGGGGAAATGCCGTGCAGGAGGTGGCCTACGCACTTGGAACGGCCGTGACCTATATCCGCGCGATGCAGAAGTTCGGGGTTCCCGCCCAGGATGCGGCCCAGCGCATCACGGTCTTCTTCTCCATCGGCGCGGATTTCTTCATGGAGATCGCCAAGTTCAGGGCCGCGAGAATCCTCTGGGAGCGCATGGCGAGCGCCTTCGGCTGCGGCGAAGAGGCCCTGAAGATCAGGATGCACGCAAGGACCGCCAAATGGAACAAGACCGTGGTGGACCCCTACGTGAACATGCTGAGGGTGAGCACCGAAGCCTTCTCTGGAATCGCGGGCGGCTGCGACAGCATGCACGTCTCCCCCTTTGACGAGGTGTTCCGCATCCCGGACGACTTCTCCCGGCGTATCGCAAGGAACGTCCAGATCATCCTCAGGGACGAGGGGCATTTCGACCGTGTGGTGGATCCCGCCGGCGGCTGCTGGTACGTGGAGTCCATCACCCACGAGCTGGCGGAAAAGGCCTGGAAGAACTTCCAGGAGATCGAGGGGGCGGGGGGCATGCTGAAGTACCTGGAGGAGGGAATTCCCCAGGCAAAAACCGCCGAGGTCGCCGAAAAGAGGGCCGCCGCCATCGCCATTCGAAAGGACCGCTTCGTGGGGACGAACATGTATCCCAACACCACCGAGGTGCCCCTGGACAACCGGCACGTGGACCGAAAGGCCCTTAAGGAGGAGAGGACGGCCAGGGTCGCGGCCGCCATGGATGCCTCGGACATGAGCGCCCTCGAGGAGAGCAGGAAGATCCTCGGCTCTTCCTACAACGGCGCGGACGGCGGGTTCATGGATATCGCCATTCAATTCGCGGCGGCGGGGGGCACCCTGGGGGAGATCGCCTCGGGCATCCATCCCTCGGGAGAGATGGTGCGTATCGAGCCCCTGAAGATTCACCGGGGCGCCGAAACCTTTGAGCGCCTGAGGAAGAGGACGGAACGTTATACCGAGGAAAAGGGTGCCGCCCCGAAGATATTCCTCGCCAACATGGGACCTATTCCCCAGCACAAACCCCGCTCGGAATTCTCATCCGGATTTTACACGGTGGGCGCCTTCGAGATGTTTGTGAACGACGGGTTCGAGACCGTGGAGAAGGCCGCAGAAGCATACTTCGAATCGGGGGCGGGCGCGCTGATCATCTGTTCCACGGACCCCACCTACCCGGATCTGGTGCCGCCCCTTTGCAGGCTCATCAAGGAGAAAAAGCCCGATGCCTACATCGTGCTTGCCGGCATGCCCAAGGACCATATGGACGCCTTCCGCAAGGCCGGCGTGGACGAATTTCTCCATATGCGCTCAAACGCCCTTGTACTACTTGAAACCATGCAGAAAAAACTGGGGGTCATATCATGATGCAGTCACCGGATTTTACCAGTATCGACTATACGCCCGCCCCCCCCGCAAGGGACCGGAAGGCGTGGGAGGCAAAGGTTCTTGCCGAAACCGGCATGAACGCCTCCGAACTCGTATGGAAAACAGTCGAGCAGATCAACGTCAAGCCCCTGTACGGCCCCGCCGATACGGCGGATATCGCCCATATGAACTACGTGGCGGGAATTGCCCCCAACCTCAGGGGGCCCTATGCCACCATGTTCGTCCAACGGCCCTGGACCGTGCGCCAGTACGCGGGTTTCTCCACGGCGGAAGAGAGTAACGCCTTCTACCGGAGAAACCTCGCGGCGGGCCAGAAGGGTCTTTCCATCGCCTTCGACCTCGCCACCCACAGGGGATACGACTCGGATCACCCCAGGGTGGTGGGAGACGTGGGAAAGGCGGGGGTTGCCGTGGATTCCATCCTCGACATGAACATCCTCTTCGACGGCATCCCCCTGGATCAGATGACCGTTTCCATGACCATGAACGGGGCCGTTCTGCCCATCATATCGTTCTACATCGTGGCGGCGGAAGAGCAGGGCGTGAAGCAGTGCCGGCTCGGCGGCACCATCCAGAACGATATTCTCAAAGAGTACATGGTCCGTAATACCTACATCTATCCGCCGGCCCCCTCCATGAAGATCATCTCCGATATCTTCGCCTTTACCTCCCAGAATATGCCCAAGTACAACAGTATCAGTATTTCCGGCTACCATATGGAGGAGGCGGGGGCCACATCGGATATCGAGATGGCCTACACCCTTGCCGACGGGTATGAGTATGCCAGGGCGGGCGTGAACGCGGGCATGGATATCGACACCTTTGCCCCGCGCCTCTCCTTCTTCTGGGCCCAGGGCATGAACTACTTCATGGAGATCGCCAAGATGCGCGCCGCCCGCGTACTCTGGGCAAGGCTCATCAAGAACTTCAACCCCAAGAATCCCAAGTCCCTCGCCCTGAGGACCCACAGCCAGACCTCCGGCTGGAGCCTCACCGAAGGCGACCCGTTCAACAACGTGGCAAGGACCTGTATCGAGGGAATGGCCGCAGCCCTGGGACACACCCAGTCCATGCACACCAACTCCCTTGACGAGGCCATCGCCCTTCCCACGGAGTTCTCCGCGAGGATCGCCCGAAACACCCAGCTCTATCTTCAGGACGAGACCAATATCCTTCGTCCGGCGGATCCCTGGGCCGGTTCCTACTACCTGGAAGCCCTCACCGAGGCGATCATGAACAGGGGCTGGGAGCTGATCCAGGAGGTGGAGGGACTCGGCGGCATGGCAAAGGCCATCGAGACGGGCCTCCCCAAGATGCGTATCGAGGAGGCGGCCGCCAGGAGGCAGGCCGGCATCGACTCCGGCCAGGAGAAGATCGTTGGGGTCAACGCCTTCAACCTGGAGAAAGAAGACGCCATGGACACCCTCGAGGTGGACAACACCGCAGTGCGCGAAGCCCAGCTGGAACGACTGGCCAAGCTCAAGCGGGAGCGTGACGATACAAAGGTCCGCTCGGCGTTGAACGGATTGACGAAATGTGCCGAGACAGGTGAAGGCAACCTCCTTGCCCACTCCATCGAGGCGGCAAGGGCCAGGGCATCCCTGGGAGAGATCTCCGATGCCATGGAAAAGGTATTCGGGAGGCATAAGGCTGTGATCAGATCCATTTCAGGTGTTTACTCCTCGGAATTCTCCGACCGGGATGAGGTGAAAAAGGTCATCGAGATGACCAAGGTGTTCGAGGAAAAAGAGGGAAGACGTCCCCGTATCATGGTGGCCAAGCTCGGCCAGGACGGCCACGACAGGGGCGCCAAGGTGATCTCCACCGCCTTCGCCGACATGGGTTTCGATGTTGACATCGGACCCCTGTTCCAGACCCCGGAGGAGGCGGCAAGGCAGGCCGTTGAGAACGATGCCCATATCGTGGGCTTCAGTTCCCTTGCCGCCGGTCACAAGACCCTGCTTCCCGCCCTGGTGGACGAGCTTGCAAAGCTTGGCCGCGAGGACATCATGGCGGTGATCGGAGGGGTGATTCCGGCCCCGGACTACGAGTTCCTCAGGGAAAACGGGGCCGCCGCCATCTTCGGGCCGGGAACGGTGATCCCCGTTGCCGCCCAGAAGATACTGGAAGAGCTGAACGTTCGCCTTGGTTTGTAATCCCCGCCGGGCGGCATAACAGGGGAATGCACGGCAGGCGGCTGCGGACCTTCGCCGTGCATTCCCTCCCATATCATTCCGGGGCTTTCGTTGGAAAATGAAAGCCCCGGTTTGCTTTTTGATCGTCACACCAAGCGAAAGGAAAGAGCATGTCCGACAACGAAAAACGACCTGAATGGGCCCCCGAGGAAGGCGGCAAGGGTTTTGCCTGCCGCGTGATGGACGGCGTCGAGGGGGGACATGACGGAATTTCATCCTACAGTGGAAGCGGAAAAGCCAAACGAAAGGTGTACAGACGACCCCAGCTCACGGCGGACGACTATGCGGACGGCATAACGGGGGGAAACCGGGCGATCCTGGGCCGGGCCATCACCCTGGTGGAGAGCAACTCCGCCGCTCACATGGAGCAGGCCCAGGAGGTCCTGAAAAAACTGCTGCCCAAGACCGGAAACTCCATTCGCATCGGCATCACCGGCGTTCCCGGTGTTGGGAAGAGTACTTTTATCGAGGCCCTCGGGGTTTACCTCATCGAGCAGGGGCACAGGGTGGCCGTGCTGGCCGTGGATCCCAGCAGCAGCATCACCGGCGGCAGCATCCTCGGGGACAAGACCCGCATGGAAGCACTCGGCCGGGACGAACGCTGCTTTATCCGGCCCTCTCCGTCAGGCGGCACCCTGGGCGGCGTTGCCCGGAAAACCCGGGAGACCATGATGGTCTGCGAGGCGGCCGGCTTTGATGTGATCCTCGTGGAAACCGTGGGGGTGGGGCAGAGCGAGATCACCGTGCGCTCCATGGTGGACTTCTTTCTTCTCCTGATGCTCGCCGGCGCGGGCGACGAGCTCCAGGGGATCAAGAAGGGGATCATGGAGCTGGCCGACGCCCTGGTGATCAACAAGGCCGACGGGGAAAACAAGCTCCGGGCGGAAACGGCAAGGAACGAATACGAAAGGGCCATGCACTACCTCCAGCCCTCCACCGAAGGGTGGATCTCCCACGCGTACACCTGCTCGGCCATAGAGAACAAGGGCATCGACAATATCTGGTCGGTGGTGGAAAAGTACCGCAGGATCACCAAGGCGTCGGGGGTCTTCGAAGCTCACCGGCAAAAGCAGACCATGCAGTGGGTGGACAGCATGGTGGACGAGCATCTGCGCTCTCTTTTTACCGGCAATCCCAATGTCGCAAAGGTGTACGGGGAAGTCGAGGAGGCTGTTTCAAACGGTACGCTGCCGCCCACGGCAGCCGTGAACAGACTGATCCGAGCCTTTGATGAGCGGTGACGGGTTCCCTCTATTCCGAACTGTTCTCAATCTTTCCGGCGATCGGCGAAAACGCCCCCTTACCCCCCCCCTGGAGGGGGCGCATCTTTTTGCCGCCCGTCTCTTTTTTCTTGCCAATAGGCGCGGATATTGCCTTTGACGGGGGGGCAGCGTCATCCCGCCGTTTTATACCCCACCAAAAAGGAAATCAATACCCCCTTGCTCCGAAACCCCTTCAGTACTTATCTGCTTTAGCGGCGTGATCCCTTGCGCGCGGCATCAACACATATTGCAGGTTCTCCAAGGGGCCTGGATATAAGAATCCACGTGGAAATCAATCTACCCCTTTATATTTCCATGGCTGATTTAGTTCACCGGTAAAGCTTGCATCCAGTTGGCTAACGGCCAAGTCGCGTTGATATCGGATTTCGGATCATACATGATGTCCATGTAAAAAAATTGAGATCGATTTTTGTCGACCACACTATAATGAAGTTTGGGGTAAGGTTCGCCACATGATATTGTTGCTGTTTTATCAGTGTTCGACTTTTTACAGGATCATCATGTTTGGTGGCTCCGTATAAAGTAGCCGATCATTTTTTGATCACGCACCGGTGTATACGGCACGAGCTAATTTTTTCTTTAAAGAGAGTTTGAGAAATCAGGGTTGAACATTTTTACGAGGATTATATACAAGAAAAACGACGCCGGAAAATGAAAAAGATTTGACCTGTTGCAAGGGCGTACCGTATAGTACGAAGTGATGGAAGAAAAAATATTGTAACCCTAAGAAAATGTGAATTTCAATGACGATCAGTGGCTTGACCGGGAAAACACTGTGTTTAAAGTTTTGAATTCCGTGCCGTTGAAGTTCACTTGATTCGGGGAACGCTTTTGGGCAGGGGAGAGGGATGAAACTCAGACCATTCATTCTGTTGTGGAATATGAAAAGGCTCACGGCTTTATTGATGGTTCCCTCCCCGTGGTGCCGTAATTGGTGGAAGGCAAGTGGCTGACATTATGAGGGTTTTGTTGATCTTCTTCTTGTTGATGGCGGGAGACGTATTCGGCCAGACCAAAGTCCTTGAGAAAATTGAAAAGGTGGTCTGGATTACGGAGCATTATCCGCCGTTTAGTTATGTTGATGGGAAAGACGGTCGGTTGAAGGGGCTGATGGTTGATATCCTGCTTGAAATGTGGAAAAGGGTGGGGCTGAAAAGAACGACGGGCGATATCCTTGTTTACCCTTGGGCCAGGGGGATTCGCGACTTGGAAAACAATACCAACACCTGTCTTTTTGGAATGGGGATTTCCAGGGAACGGGAAAAAAAGTACAAGTTCGTGGTTTCCATTTCTCCCGGTTTCCATGGGTTGATTGCAAAAAAAACAAAAGGGTACAGTTTTAATTCGATGAACGAAGTGAACAGGGAATTCCGCGGGCAGAAAGGAGTGATCGGTGTTGTCAAGGATGATTTCGGCGAGACCAATTTCCTGGAATTGGGAGGGGAACCGGCCCTGCTCTATCAGGTGTCCAATGGAAAACAGCTGGTCAAGATGCTTGCCAGGGGCAGGCTGGAAATGATGGCTTATAACGAATTTGCCGCGATCACTCTTATGAAAAAAAACAGGATCGACCATAACGATTTTGTCATTTCGATGGCATCGCGTCGAGTCGTCAGCGGATATGCGTTTAATAAAAAGGTGGATATGGACATCATTAAAGAGCTGCAAAAAGCCATGGACGACATGTTGAGAGACGGTGTCGCGGATCGGTTGTTGAATAAACACTTGGACAGATTGGCACTTCCTCGGAATAAGTGAATCTGCCGTGTATCTTCGGAGTGCTGCCGAACCAATTCCCCAATCGGTTGTGGTCGATTATTTACACGGCTGTCAAAAATCTCGACAAATGAATATGGACGAAAGGATGAAAGGGTGAAAACGCTGAGGATGTCGGCTATTGTCATGGGAATTTCGATGTTTCTGGTTTGTCATGGGGTGCCGGTTGGGGCCCAGCCGAGGATGGAGACAAAGGATTCGCCGTTGTTCGCGGAAACCCTGAACGCGTCCCTGAAGAGGATGGATGCGTCCTCCCTTGGGACAAGGGACGCGGCGGAGACCTTGCTTGCCGCCCTGGGAGTCTTCACCATGGACTCTGAAAGTACATTGTGCGAGGCAAAGGAAACCCTGAATGCCGAAGACGAGGCGTGCAAGGAGGAGGGGGAGGATATGGGCCCGCCCGCCGGGGACGACACCGGGGATATGGGGCCGCCCGCAGAGAACGGTGCCGGGGGAAATCTTCCCCTTATCTTCGGCACGTTCGACGGGTTCAGCGGGCTTTTGCGAATTCCCTGCCTGGCCATTCCGGGCATGGAACCCCAGTACGTGGAGTTGTACGTAAAAAACTGGGAAGAGAGGAGATTTCTCCTGAACCGGGACGCGCTCAAGCCGTCGCCCCTCGACTCGGCCGATTGCGCCGTATTCGAGGCATTGGGCGGGGATACATACATGGTCGCCATTCCCATCGTGAAGAGCGGGCCCGTTGCGTATTACGCGGAGATTACGATGACCGATCCGGAAAACCCGGTTTTCACGATCACCCGCCTCAATCCCGTGCAGAGCCCCCCGGATCCTCCGGACACCATGAACCCCATGAATTTCCGCTGTGAGTTCACGGAGACCATGGACCCCATGGAGATGGACTGCGAAGCGGTGATTGCGGAGACCATGAATCCCATGGAATGCAACGACGTCATCGCCGGCACCATGAATCCCATGGATGCCGGTTGCGACATGGCCCCGACGATGAACCCGATGGGGAAGGATTGCGGGGAAGTCATCAAGGAAACCATGAACCCCATGAGCACGGAATGCCGGGGAACCGGCACGGAGACCATGGATCCCGGGGAGCTCGATTGCCGGGAACCAACACCGGGGCCTTGAAGACGTTTTCATTGACACTGCCCGGGGAGTGTTTTGACGCGGCCTGCTTTCGGGTGTTGGTTTATGCGTGGTTGTTCGTGGATGTTCAAGCATCGCCGGCGTTCACTCTGTCCGCCGGTTTGGACCGGGTTTCGATGCAATTCACCGCATCGATATATTTCTCATAATCATAGGCAATCAACAGGTAATCGACACTTGTTGAATACGACTGGATAATACTATCGCAGAATCCTCGATTGTAAGTGGCTCCCATGGTTAAATCGTCGGTAACCAGTACATTGTCTATTTCCATTTTTGTTCTTAGTAAATCGTCAATTACTTTTTTTGATGTTGAAACGGGGTTGACGGAGTCGACTTTCTCCAGTATTAAATGCGACAGCATCAACCATGAATCTGTTTTTTCGGCCAACTCGATAAAGGGGAGCCAGTCTGAATTTTTCAGGGTAATAATGTCCGTATCCAGTGATGCCGAAAAATGGTGCGTATCGGTTTGAACCCTTGACAGGCCGGGAAAGTGTTTAAGCGTTGCCGTAACGCCGCTTTCCCGGAGTCCTTTAATATACGGCAGGGCGACGGCAATGATTTCCCGAGGGGCTGATGAAATTGCTCTCGCGGCAATCAAGGAATGAAAATCCAGTTTTCCGGGTGGGAGGTCCGGCTTAATATCTACCACGGGACTAAAATTAACGGTAATCCCAAGCTCATTAAGCAGTCTTCCCTGTTCCTTTCCATAATCGAAGCTTGATTGATTTTTCTTATGTATAATGGACAGTGCTTCCTGTCTTTTCACTATCGGGCTCAAGCGTGAAACAGGCCCCCCCTCTTGATCCGTGGCAATTATTAAAGGCGCAAGTTTTGATTTTCGCCTGATTTCTTGCAGCTCCCGGATGAATCGCCGCAGTGATGAAAATGTTTCACCTTGAATATTTCTTTTCGTAAGGAATATACCGGCGATACCGTTTTCAGCCAGCCGTTTAATTTCCTCTTTATTATTAAAACCAATAATGAAACGACGGTTGATTTTGGTATAGTTGTTCGCGTCATTGGTCAATATACGTTCATGGGCGCGTCGGTATTGATATTCCTTGAAAACGATAAGGCCCGACAACACCGCGACACAAAAGACGGTGATAATTCTCAGTTTATGGGGCCTGTGAAAAAAAGTAATGCCGAGTAGGGTCGTTATCGATAGAAAAAAAACAGGTAACTCAATACCTCTGATGAAAAGTAAGTGGGGATCTTTATAGTTAATCCCCCATGCGATATTTATACACAGGAACACTGTAACGATTGGAGTGCAAAGATATTGTCTCATTTCAACTCCCCAAGCCCATAACGCCCTGCGGTATCCGCCGGACAGGCATTTTGAAATCCATCTGCAAAAATCAAAAGTCCGTTTAAAAACCATAAAAAATGTAACGACGGCCCGGTCGGCCGTGAAAGCGCGGCGTATGGATTTTTTTTCAATAGCTGCACTGGTTTTTTATACGTTTTTCGGTTGACTGGTGTCGCAATGTGGTGAAAATGTCAAAAATAATAGTTGGTTATATTTAAGGGTGGGGTCAAATCATGCACTTTCTCCTGACTGCCGGGTTGAGGCTGTTGTGCGTGACGTAGGTTGTGCTCCCGCGATCATTACCTGTTAAAAACAGGATGACCCCGGAAGAGATCGAGCGGTTTCAAATCAATGCCCCAAACTACTTTCAAGATCAGATTTAATTGTGGCCGACTATTACCAATGGGTGCGTAAGTTACCCGACATTCGTATCCGGGCTTGAAATTGAAGAATATATTTGAGATGGTTTCAATAAACCGTTATAATTCGCTATTAAGAATGTGTTGCTCCTTGTAAAGTGCCGATATACTTAATGTAATTCCTATATTTCGATGCCGGGACAAACCTTCCGCCTTTTTGAATGCGGTTAAAAGTTGTTTGTGTCCGGAGTGGGCCGTTTGTCTTCAAGTAAAAGGAATGCGGGAAAAAAATATGCCCGACGAAGTTCTAAACCAACCGGAAACTAATCAAATATTGATCGTGGATGATTCCCTGGACAGTCTTAAGGTGCTCCAGGATATCCTTTTGGAGCAAGGATACCTGGTACGCCCCGCATCGGGCGCCGAAGTCGCACTTCGCTCCGCCGAGGCCAGGGTTCCGGATTTAATCATGCTGGATGTCAAAATGCCGGGCATGGACGGCTATGAAGCGTGCAGGATTCTGAAGTCCAGGGCGGCCACCCGCCTTGTGCCGGTAATTTTCATAAGCGGATTGGCGGATACCGGAGATAAGGTCAAGGGGTTCGAGGCCGGGGGGGTGGATTATATCATCAAGCCTTTTGAACCCCGCGAGGTGGCGGCACGGGTGCGGACCCACCTGAACCTTCGCCGCCTGCAGATGGAAAAAGATCATCTGCTCGCGCGGATGGAGGAGCGGATCCAAAGCCGTACCGGGGAACTCGAGAATGCCAATTCCGCCCTTCGCGAGAGTGAGCAACGTTATCGCGGCATGTTTGAAAATTCGCCTGTTTCCATATGGGAAGAAGATTTTTCGGATGTGAAAATCTATTTGGATTCACTGCGAAATAAAGCCGTTACGGATATCGGGGCTTATCTGGATACCCACCCCCGGGAGATCGCAAAATGCGCCGGCATGGTCAGGGTTCTCGATGTGAACAGGAGCGGCATCAACCTTCACCGGGCAAGTGACAAGGAGGACCTCTTACTTAATCTTGAGCTGACGTTCACGCCCGCCTCTTACGCGGCATTCAAGAAAGAGCTGGTGGCGGTATGGAACGGAGACACCCATGTGAACCTTGACGGCTGCGTGAAAACCCTGGACGGCGAAGTACGTTTCGTAAAGGTGGACTGGCAGGTTGTTCCGGGGTTTGAAAGAACCCTGGAACGTGTCCTGGTATCACTGACGGACATTACCGACCTCAGGAGAGCGGAGGATGAAACACGGAATCTGCAGCAATATCTTCAGAGCATCGTGGATTCCATGCCTTCGGCCCTGGTGGGGGTGGATCGTGACGGCAAGGTGGTCCAGTGGAACAGGCGTGCCGAGGAGATGGCGGGAATGGCCGGTAATCAGGCCCGGGGACGATCCCTGGGGGAGGTGTTTCCCCTGCTTGAATTCGAGATGCCCGGCATACGCAAGGCCCTGCTGAACGGAACATCAGTAAAAAACTCCAAGGTACCCGTGGAAATAGACGGAAAACAACTTTTCCTGGACATCACCGTTTACCCCTTGAGGGACACCGGAAACGGCAATGCCGTCATACGCGTGGACGAGGTGACGGAACGGGTGAACATGGAGGAGATGATGATACAGTCGGAGAAGGTACTTTCCGTTGGTGGTCTTGCCGCGGGCATGGCCCATGAGATCAACAATCCCCTTGCGGGTATGATTCAGAACAGCCAGGTGATCCTTAACCGGTTGACGGGAGATCTACCGGTCAATCACAGGGTGGCCGAAGCATGCGGTACCAGGATGGAAAACATCGGTGACTTTATAGAAAACCGAGGTATTCTGGATATGCTGCGGGCGATACGCGCTTCCGGTGAACAGGCGGCCGTGATTGTTAAAAATATGCTGAGTTTCTGCCGTAGAAGCCGGGATGAATTTACCCTTTGCTCCCTTCCGGACCTGATGGAAAAAACCCTTGAAATTGCATCCAGCGATTATGATCTGAAAAAAAGATACGATTTCAGAAAGATCGAAATCGTCAGGGAGTACCAGGATGATCTGCCGCTTGTCCGGTGCGAGGGGCTTAAGATTCAGCAGGTGATATTGAACTTGCTGAGAAATGCGGCGGAGGCCGCGGCGGATGTCGAGATCTCCCATGAACCGCCCCGTATCGTTCTGCGCATCTTAAAGGAGGGGGATATGGTCCGAATGGAGGTCGCGGACAACGGGCCGGGCATGTGCGAGAAAGTACGCAAAAGGGTGTTTGAGCCGTTTTTTACCACCAAGGGGGTGGGCGTCGGCACGGGTCTCGGACTGTCCGTATCATATTTTATCATTACGGAGAATCACGGGGGCTCCATGTCCGTGGAGTCCAAGCCGAACAAGGGGGCCCGGTTCATTCTCAGACTTCCGCAAGGTAAAAGCGACGGTCGGTCGGCTCCGCCGGAATAGGGCAATCGCATGCGAATTTTCAGTTCAATGAAATCTGGTTTTCATGGGTCGGCGGTCATTTACCCCAGAGGTATGGGCCGCAGCCGAAGGGCATGCCGTACCCTGGTTCCGGTGTTTGGCCGGGACGGTCTTTTCCTTGCCACCGTCGACATTGGGATCTCCAGGACCTACATGGACCAGGAGATAAAGCAGCAGTTGCTCTCTTCCGCAGGACTGTTTCTCCTGTTCATGGCCGCCGGTTTAAAAAATCGCTAAAAGGGGAGGGGATATGGGTTTCAAAGTAGCCGGATGCGACCTTGGGAAGGCTTCCGTAAGTTTCGTTATCGCCACCGTCACGGACGAAGGAAATATCATCATCGATGAAGCGGCGTCCATCCAGCACGAGGGTAAACCTTTCGAGGTCTTCGGGAAGTGGTATGCCGAAAAGAACGCGGCAACGTTTGCGGCGCTGGGGGCCACGGGACTCTATGCCGAAGAGCTGATCGATCCGGTGGTCGTCCTCCCGGAAGACGCGTGCCTTGAGGCGGCCCTGGACGGTGACGATTCCTTTCCCGCCGCAATGAACCTCGTCAGCGTTGGCGCGCGCGGCTACGGCATCCTCTCCCGTACTCCCCGGGGAGGCGGCGGGGGCTCCACTTATCACTACCTTGAAAACGATAAATGTTCTTCCGGAACCGGAGAGAACATCCACAGGATCGTCAACCGTTTCGGTCTGAGTGTCGCCGAGGCGGATGCCCTGGCCCGGGATGCGGTAAAAGCCGTCCCCATCACGGCGCGCTGCTCGGTATTCGCCAAGAGCGAGATGACGCATTACGCCAACCAGGGCAAGGACCCCGGAGATCTTTTCAAGGGGTATTTCGGTTCGGTTGCGGGAAATGCGCGGGCCCTGCTCTCCCGCAACCAGGTGGACGGCCCCGTTTACCTTATCGGCGGGTGCACCCGTATCGAATCCTTTGTGGATGCCTTCCGCGAGGCCCTGGGAGACGGTATTCGTCTTCCCGAGCATCTGCTCACCCTGGAAGCCGTGGGCGCGGCGTGCATAGCTGCCGGTCAAGTTACCGGAAAGATTGTAGGGAAGGCTGTCGGAAAAGCCGCCGGAGCAGTAGCTGAAAAAGCCGCTGGAACCGTCGCCGATGAAGCTGCTGGAAACGTCTTCGGAAAAGCCGCTGGAAACGTTGTCGGAGAATCCACTGGAAATGTCGTTGAAAGCACCGTTGAAAATGCCTCCGAAATGATCATGGCCCATCTGCCCGGCGACCCCAAGGAGCTCGTGCGGATAAAGAAGAAAAGGTTCACGGTCCGTGGGCCCGCATATGAGCATCGCTCCCGGGTAACGGTGATGCCCGAAACGGCGGCGTCCCCGGACTGGGACAAGAGACCCTCGATCCTTGGCCTGGACCTCGGCTCCACCGGCGCCAAGGCGGTGATCACGGCAATCGATACAGGCGAGCCCCTGCTGGATGTCTACGACAGGACCTGCGGCAACCCGGTGGATGCCGCCCGAAGGCTGATAAGCGAAATCCTGAAGAGGGGCACCCCCGATATCCGTGCCGTGGGCCTCACCGGCTCCGGCCGAGAGGCGGCGGCCACCCTGGCCCGGACGGTTTTCCCCGAAGAGCGTTCGGTCTGCGTCCTCAACGAGATTGTCGCCCATGCGGCGGCGGCCATCCACTGCGACCCCGACAAGGGCGCGGATATCTCCATCATCGAGATCGGGGGCCAGGATGCCAAATATATCCGGATCAGCGGCGGCCGTATCGTTGAGAGCGATATGAACAAGGCGTGCAGCGCCGGCACCGGCTCCTTCCTCGAAGAGCAGGGGGCCGTCTACGACGTTGATAGAATCGAGGATTTCATTGCCCTGGCCGAAACATCCGAGAGGCCGCCGGATCTGGGCCAGATGTGCACTGTATATATCGCCGAATCCGGGGCGGAAGCGCTAAAGGACGGCTTCACCCTGGGAGATGTGTTCGCCGGTTTCCAGTATTCGGTGATCCATAACTACCTGAACCGGGTCATGGGGCAGCGCGCCTTGGGCGGGAAGATCTTCTTTCAGGGAAAACCGGCGGCAAACGACTCCCTCGCCTGGACCCTCGCCGCCGTTTCCGGCCGCGATATCATCGTTCCGCCGAACCCGGGGGCCATGGGCGCCTGGGGCATCGGTCATTGCACAATCGAAGAGATCGGAAAGGATCTCCTGACAAAAGGGGAGACCCTTGACCTCTCTGCTTTTCTTGAAGCCCATATCGTGGATCGCGCGGAATTCACATGCAAGGACTCCAAATGCCGGACCCTGTGCCCCATCGAGCGCACCACCATCTCGTTCAATGGCACGGAGAAGATCGCCGTCTCCGGCGGCGCGTGCCCCAAATACGAGATCTCCTCCCAAAACCGGGAGAAGCTTCCCATGGACGCCCCCGATCCATTCCAGAAACGAGAAGCGCTTATCGCCGCCTTCGAAACCACCGCTCCCGAAAGGGAGGCGGTGGCCATCCCCGTCACGGGGGCCGTGGGGGCCCATATCCCCTTTTTCGCGACCCTTGTGGACACCCTTGGATTTTCAATAAAACTCCTCGTATCGGACGGCGATTCCCTGGCCCGTGGGGAACACCTCTGCAACAGCTTCGACTCCTGCGGGCCGGTGAAGATCGCACATGCCGTCTGCGACACCGATGCGCGGTATCTGTTTTTTCCCAAGCTTATGGATTTTTCCGACCGGGAAGGGCCAGGGGGAGCGGCCTGCGTCACGGAACAGGCCATGCCGGAGATCGTCGAGCAGTCGCTTAAGGCCAGGGGCGGATCGGTCACCGTGATCAGGCCGAGAGTTCACCTCGAAAACGGGTTCAGCGGCGAAAAGGTCGAGAAAAGCCTTTCGGTTCTTGCAGGAGCCCTTGGTGTTGATGCCGCGCTTATCGGTCCCGCCGTGGAGAAGGCGGCAAAGGCACAGAAGGCATACGAGGCCGAACTTGAAAGGATCGGCCTGGATGCCGTGGGCTATGCCCGGAAGCAAAAGATCCCCTCGGTGGTGGTCTGCGGCGTACAGCACGTGATCCACGACAAGGCGGCCAACTCCAACATCCCGGCCCTGCTGCGCCAAAACGGCGCCATGGCCGTACCCATGGATTGCTTCCACATTCCCGCCCATGCGCCCATGCTGAAAAAGGTGTACTGGGGGGACGCCAACCGCTACCTCCGCGCCGCAGCCGCGGCCCGGGATATGGGAGACGTCTTCCCGCTGATGCTCTCCTCCTTTGGCTGCGGTCCCGCATCCTTTACCGAACAGATCTTCTCCTCCATGCTCGAGGGATATCCTCACACCATCCTGGAGAGCGACGGCCATGGCGGCGCGGCGGGGTTCATTACCCGAATCCAGGCTTTCCTCCAATCGGTAAAGCAGTATGCCGCCGAAAATGAACAACAATCCGCTCCCGTCGCGGAAACGGAAGAACAATGCGATCCCGTCGCGGAAAGGGAAAAACAAACCGATCCCGTCGGGGGAAAGGAACAACAATCCGCTCCCGCCGAGGGAAAGGTGCTTTCCTACCTCGATTCCGGGAAGTACAGGGGCAAGTACCTGGACCGCTCTGTCCGGTACGTCTTCCTCAGCAGCGTGGAATACTTGGGGGATCTTTTCGCCGCTGTCTACCGCTCTTACGGCTATGATGCCGTGGCCGCCCCGCCCATCTCCGAGGAGAACGCGGCCCTTGGCAAAACCGACTGCACCGGCAAGGAGTGCATGTCCTACCAGCTCGTATGGGGTGCCTTCAAGGAGTACCTGCAAAGCTATCCCCCGGACAGGGAGACCCGGCTGGTGCAGATCTCCGGCCGGATGTGCCGGGCGGGCCTCTTCGGGGTCAAGGACCGGATCACCCTCTCGCGAATGGGGCTGGACGACCGTGTCACCGTTACCTCGCTTCGCATCGCCGGCGGCCCGGGGATGGCCGCCAGGATGATCTCCGGCCTCACCGCCCTGGACATCATACGGCAACTCTACCTTTACCACCTGGCCGTGGAGCCCTGCCCGGGCGCGGCGGAGGCGATCTACCGGGAGTTCAGCGACAAGGTCGTCGATCTGATTGCAAGGCCCACCCGGCGCGGCATCAAGGGGACTTTACAGAAACGGGCCCACTGGAAGAAACTGAAAATGATCCAGGCGGAGGCTTCTCGGCGGTTTGCCGCCATGGAAAAGGGCAGGGCGAACGGCGAAACCCTTCGCAGAATATTCGTGGGCGGGGATATCATGACCAAGGGGAACGATGTGGCCAATGCCGGTATCTACGGACTCCTGGCAAGGAAAGGAGTGCGCATGGTGGCCGAGCCCACGTGCGACTTCATCGAGTACAACGCCCGGATCCACCCCGACCTGATCTTCGGAAAGGGGAGCAGCAAAAGGCAGAACGCCATGTACACGGGGGTGATGAAGGCAATAAGGGAGAACCTCTACGGTGCGGCAAAGGAGGAGCACGACTGGCTCCCCATGCCCGATATGAAAGCGGTGCTGAAACGATCGGCTTCCATCATCGATCCCAAGACCCGGGGAGGATCGGGGTATGCCGTGGGCGGCGTGCTCCACAACTGGGACGACGGCGGGTACGACGGTGTGCTGATGACAAGCTGCTGGGGATGCGACAACAGCCTTATAGAGGAGAGCCTGTTGCGCCACCACAGGGAGATTCCCTTCCACTTTTTCTATGACGACGGCACTCCCCTGGACGAGAGGAAAGTCAACAGCTTCGCCTTCAGGCTTCACCGGAACTGAAGATACTTTTCTCAACTTTCGGGATTCGAGTTTTTTCCGTAAAAAATACCATACGGCAATCTGTTTCAGCCCTGAATGTTGGACGAAACAGTCGGCGTTTCCGTGTATAAACGGTTGTGCACCGTGAAAGCCGAAAGTTGAGAACATTTCCCAAAATCAACATCCGATGACATAGGGGCCGCCGCACAGCCCCGAGGCATCATCTGGGCCGCCGGCATGGACCGCATTCGTTCAGTGCGTTATGGCGGCAAGTATGATAGGATACAAAACGGACTTTCCGGTTTTGTCATGATCGCTTTTCAAGGACCGGAAACATAGTTTAGGGGTGTGGATTTAAATAAATCCACACTCTCGGAGCACTCAGCCCAGGAAAGCCGAAGCGTTGTTTGGCGCCGTCCGCGACGCGAATCATCGGTAATTGTGGAATTTTTCTTTCTTGAGCCTTTACCGATTCGGAAACGGATTATCCGACCGAGCTCCTTGAAACCGGACAGAGGGCCGAAGGCGCTGCGATTTCCCATATTGGATTACCCGCCGGCGGCAGTTCTTCCTCCTTTCCAACTCGAATGTAAGGAGGTTCCGTAATGAGACCGACGGCATCTCTGCTTTTGATCTTTCTGTTGTTGCCCTCGTGGGGCTATGCCGGGGAAATTCAGGCTGTAACCTATGACTGGCCCCCTTACAACTATTCCGAAAACAGGAAAATTACGGGCATCTCGACCGAGATTGTGAATGCTGTTTTAAACCGGGCGGAAATTAAGGCGGATTTTGGCATTTTCCCCTGGGGACGGGCTCTGATGATGGCCAATACGACAAAAAACGTATTGATCTATACGATGAGAAGAATACCTGAACGGGAAAATCTGTACAAGTGGGTTGGACCGATTACCCCTCCTTCAAACAGCTACCTCTATAAACTAAAAGAGAGAAAAGATATCGAGGTTGACTCCCTGGACGATGCCGGGCGGTATTTAATCGGGGTGATAAGGAACGATTCAATGCATCAGTACCTTCTGAGCCGGGGTTTCGAGGAAGGCCGAAATATGGATGTCGTCACCCGGGAGATCCTTAATCTCAAAAAGCTGTTTTATGGAAGGATCGATCTGATTGTATGGACGGAACTGACGCTTCCCATTAAAGTTGGAACGGCCGGTTTTTCTTATGGACGGTTGGAAAAGGTATTCGTTTTATGGAAGGACAGGGACGGGTATTATGCGGCATTCAGCAAGCAGACCCCCGATCGACTCGTTAACAAAGCAAGAAGCGCTCTCAAGGAGCTCCGCGATGAAGGGTTCATCGAGTCCGTTGTAACAAAATACTTAAAAAAACTGGAAGGCGCGAATTGAAAATCCGGTTTCGCGGCTATAGGGCATGTGAACCATCGGGCTTTGCCGGAAGTAAGCTTGCGACCCTGTATTCCTTAAAACTCGATTGCATTTTGGGGATTGCACATTTAAAATCAGCGCTCCTTATTTCCTTCTTCACGAACTCGCTACAGGATTCACCATTGTGGTAAACCCTGTGCGCGCATGAAAATTCTTTATGGGGCGATAATCGTTTTTGATATATCATAATGTTGAATACCAAAAGGTTGTCGATGACTCTTTCCATTCCCATGGTTGGTTCCCGATAATCCATATGCGTTTTTTACAACAAGCAAGCTGTAATCCCGGCAATTGCCGAAAACTATTGGGAGCGTCTTTTAAACGGTGGTATATGCCGTAACGGGGTGTTCCGTCAAGAACACCCCTCGAAGGATTGGAATCGACGGTGAGTCGTCATGGCCGGCGGAGATGGGGCACGGATTACCCTTTGGCCAATCGTTTCCGATTAAACGGCAGCTCCCTGAGCCGGACACCCGTTGCATTGAACACGGCATTGGCGACGGCGGGCGCAACCGACGGAAATACGGGCTCACCGATACCCCCGGCCTTCAGGTTGTTCCGGGCAATATGCACTTCGATCTCGGGCACCTCGGACATGGTTAAAACAGGGTAATCGTCATAGTTCGCTGTTTTTACGCCGCCCTTTTCAAAACGCACCCTTTCATAAAGGGCGGTACCGAGCCCCATGACAACGCCGGATTCGGCCTGGGCCCGGATGCCGTCCGGGAAAACGGCCGTGCCGCAGTCCAGGGCGCATACCATCCTGTGGACGGTGACCGATCCGTTCCCGGCAACCGAAACCTCCGCCATATGGGCCGCGAACGACTCGAAACAGTGGGTCACGGCAACGCCCCTGCCCCTGCCCCGGGGCACGGGGGATCCCCACCCGCTCTTTTCCGCCAGAAGTGAAAGAAGGGCATGGGGTCTTCCGCCTTTTTTCATATGGTCGAGGCGGAATTGAACCGGGTCCTTTCCCGTCGCATGGGCCAGCTCGTCCATAAAGGATTCCACGGTAAAGCAGTTCACCGAAAAACCCACGGATCGCCACCATCCCACGGGTATGGGAAGGTTCACCATCACGTAGTTCACCACCTGGTTGGGAAGATCGTAGGGCATGTCGCCGATCCCCGAGACGGCATCCCCGTCGATACCGTCCTTAATGTACTGGGGCATGACCCTCGACATAACGGACGGCGCGGCCACCTTATGGGACCATGCGATCACCCGGCCGCTTTCGTCCAGCCCGGCCTTTATCCCGCACCGGCTTGCCGGGCGGAAATAGTCGTTTGCAAAGTCGTCCTCGCGGGTCCAGATCACCTTAACCGGGCGGTTCAATGTCCTGGACAGCATTACCGCGTCGATCACCGAATCCGCCTCCCCCCGCAGTCCGAACCCCCCGCCGGCGGGTGTGGTCATGACTTCCACCTTTTCGGGGGGCAGGGCGGTTATCCTTGCGGTCGTTTGCTGTGCATCGGTTTGCCCCTGGGTCGGTATCCACAATCGGCACCGATCCTCTTCCACATGGGCCGTACAGTTGATGGGCTCCAGCTGGGCGTGGGAGAGGTAGGGCAGCTGGAAGGTCCCTTCCAGGGTTTGGGCGGCGCCGGCCAGCGCCCTGTCCACATCGCCGCTGCTTTTGGCAACGACTCCCGGTTTCTCCAGGTACTCCCTGAACGCCGCGTCCACGGCGTCGTCGTCCAGGTCCGGGTGGGAACCTCGGGACCATTTGATCTTCAGGGCATCCCGTCCCTGAATGGCCGCATATGTGGTTTCCGCGCATACCGCGATCCTGTTTTCCAGGGGTACCACCCCAACCACCCCCTTGACGGCTTTTGCGGCCCCTTCGTCATGGGATTGGATCGTCGCGCCGAATCGGGGCGGACGGGCCACGACGGCAATGCACATGTCGGGCACGGTAACATCCATCCCGAAAACGGTTCTGCCCATCACCTTGTCCGGGATATCCAGCCGTTTCCTTTGGGTTCCGATGATACGGTAATCCCGTGGGGTTTTCAGGGACGGATTCCCGGGCACGGGTAGTTTGCCGGCGGCATCGATCAGTTCGCTGTAAGTCATGCTCCTTCCGTCGGGATGAAGGACTCTGCTCTCCCTTGCCCTGCATTGAGCCGGTGGAATTCCCCATCCGGTTGCGGCTGCCTCGATCAGCATTTGACGGCCGGCGGCACCCACCTTGCGCAGCAGGTCCCACCTGTGGCGAATGCTGGTGCTCCCGCCGGTGAGCTGCGCATGCCATACGGGACTTTTAAAAGGCTCCCCCGCAAGTGCCGTTCTTACCGCAACATTTTCCCAGGCGGCGTCCAGCTCATCTGCGATGATCATGGGAATACCCGTATGGGTCCCCTGGCCGAGGTTGGTCTGCCCCATCCAGATCGTCACCGTGTCGTCCTCCGCGATCTCCAGAAAGGCGTGGGGCTTGAACGGCAGTTTGGAATGGGCATCTGCGGCGGAGACGTTGAACAGGTTAACGGGGGCGGGCAGGGCGGTCACGGCGATCACAAGGGCACTTTTCTTTAAAAACGCTCTTCGCGTCACTTCAGTTTTCATGGATTACCCTCCCTGTTCGGCCGTCATTTTCGCGGCGAGCTGAATGGCCTTTTTTATTCGCGGATGCGATCCGCAACGGCAGATCACATCGTCCATCACCTCATTGATGCGCTCGTTCGAAGGGCTGGGTTCCCGGGACAGGAAGTCGGCTGTTTGCAGCATGATGCCGGGCTGGCAGTAACCGCATTGGGGAACCTGTTTCTCGATCCAGGCCGTCTTCACGGGATGATCCCCGGGCAGGCCTTCGATGGTGGTGATTTCGCTTCCCGTCGCCTCTTCGGCGGTGACAACGCAGGAGCGCCGCGCCTCGCCGTCCATCAGCACCGTGCACATGCCGCATTCGGCGATGCCGCAGGTGTACTTCACACTGGTAAATCCCAGATTGTCCCGCAGTACCCACAGCAACGGGGTGTCGGGGTCCACGTCAACTTCGCTTTTTTTTCCGTTCACGGTTAAGAGAATCATGGATTCTGCTCCTTGTTTCCGGGAAATGTTGTCATTAACGATCTTTTTCGACTACCTGGAGTCGAGGTTCTTGAACAGATCGAAGTCATTTTCACGACAATCCGAGAATGGCGACGAAGATGGGCTGTCGTGTGTTGTCGCGGCCTGTTTTTCGGCCAACGACATAATGCAGGGCCGTCCTACCCGGACGAAGGCCGAAAGTTGAGTTGAAAAGATGAAACGCGTTTTTCTATTCCGGCCCCGGTGGAAGGCCTGAAGGGTTCCGCCGTGAAGATGCTTTGATCAAGGTGCTTCCCCGGGTAGGCTCCCAAAGGAGCACGAGGAAGAGTTCATGTTAACTGTCAATTATTATCACATGGGAAAAATGACTGCAATTAATAGATTGCGAAAAGAGTAAAATGCCGCCTCCAACCGGCTCGGATGAATATACGTGTTGCACCCGCCGGGGGGGGGAGTTGGAAATACCTCACTGACCATTTATTTACGCGGGATCGCGGCAAAACGCGACCCGCTAAACAATCCTAAGGAATGAAGACCATGGCTATTGAAAACTTGAAGCTCAGAGCACTGAATCCAAAAGATCCTTGTAACGTGCGATGAAGACAATATTCCTTCAAGAAAGGTGGTTGAAAAATGCGGCGGCGTATTTGAGGGAATCACGAACTGTTCCGAGCTGGACGTGCAAAAAAGACGATACTGGATTGAAATGGATTAAATCTGAATAAGAAGTATCAATGCGTGCCCGCTTGATGAGCAAGCTGTCCTGAATCATAGGTTGGCGAGTCGGTGATCGATGTATTCCCCGCCCGGCACGGGGGACCAATGGATCAATGCTACTTTCAAGGGGCATTGGAAAAAGAGTTCCCCTTTTTCAATGCGTACCGCCTTTCCGAAGGCGGCCATGACCTCTTCTTCGGGAAGGTTGTGCCGGATCAGCAGCTCCTTTAACTCTGCGAAGGCCCGGTCCCTCTCCATGACAATCGGTTTGACGGCGTCGATAAATTCAAGGCCTGGATCAATGCCCATCTCGTAGAGAAGCGCCATGAGGTGGATATACTCCTGGTTTCGCACCAGGCCCCTCCTTTGAAAACGGTTGATAAAGGCATCGAAGACTGATCGCTGCATGGTCCAGACGATGACCACCCGGTGGGTTGCGATGCGGTTCATCTTGGCGAGGGCGCTCCTGATCCGCCTCATCCGGTACACAGCATTGACGGAGAAGACGCAGTCGGCCCCCTCCGGATCGTAATCCTCCCATTTGCCGTGCACCAGGGTGAGTTTTTGCCGCTCTTCCCGTGTCAGCTTGGCCGACAGTTTCGCCAGCATGTGCGTGGAAAAATCCACGGCGTGGATATGGTGGGCGGACGCGAGCATGGGCCGGGTGAATTTTCCGGTGCCGCAGCCGATTTCGATCAGGGTCCGGTTCCTCCCGGTATGGAACAGGATCCGGTCCAGCACGTCGGGGGCATAGTCGTACAGGGAGGGGATCCGGTCGTAGCGGTTGCTGAATCCTTCCCAGAAGCGTGTTTCCGCCCGGTCGTCGAAGGCTCTTTCGCGATCGCGGGGTTTTTTGCATCTCATGGTATCCAGCCACAATTCTTCAAAATCAACCCTGTGACTTTCGGACAGCGTTCGGATAAAATGGCTGTCGTTGGGGCTGTCGTTGGGGCTGTCGTTGGGGCTGTCGTTGGGGCTGTCGTTGGGGCAGTCGCCGGTGGCGTTGATGGCGTCAGGCATAAAACTCCTTGAAATACTGGATGAGTTGACGGGTATGGGGATGGGCCGGGGCGTTGATGATGCGTTCCGGGCGGCCGGTTTCAACAAACCGCCCCCGGTGCATGACGGCAATGTCGTCGCTCATAAATGCCGCCACATCCGGGTCATGGGAGATAAGAATAAATCCGATCTTCAGCCGGGCCTGGACAGCTTTCAGCATGTGCAGTATCCGGGCCTGGGTGGAGACGTCCAGCATGGCCGTGGCCTCGTCCAGCACCAGGTAGGAAGGCTCCAGGGCCAGGGCACGGGCAACGGCCAGACGCTGGAGTTCCCCGCCGCTCACCTGGTGGGGGAAGCGGGCCAGAATATCCGGGCCTAAATCCACCGCATCGAGCAGTTCCCCGAGCGCTTCCCTGCCTTCGCCCATCGCGTGGCCCATGACCTCGAAAGGTTCCGCCAGACTCTTTCCCAGGCGGTGAGAGGGGTTGAAGCTGGAAAAGGGATGCTGGAAGATGACCTGGATTTTCCGCCGGGCCAGATTCAGCTCAGGGTCTTTCATCCGGGTGATATCCTCTCCCTCCAGCAGAATTTCTCCGCTGTCGGTTGGCAAAAGTCCCGGCAGCAGCATGGCCAGGGTGGACTTCCCGCTTCCGCTCTCTCCCACGATGCCGAGGGTGCGGCCCCGCTCCAGGGTAAATCCGACCCCGTCCACGGCCCGGACCCCGGTACGTCTGAATCCTCCTTTCTTGAAGGATTTATAAACATCTTCAACCCTCAGCATGGCAGTACACCTCCCGTTCCGGCGCCGGCCGGCGTACCCTGGGAAATTCTTCCCGGCAGATCGGCATGGCCCCGGAGCACCGGGGATGAAACGGGCAACCGGATGGGGGGCGCGGCATATGGGGAACCGGCCCCGGAACAGGGGTAAACCCGTTTCCGGGCAGCGCTTGGAGCAGGGCGCGGGTATACGGGTGCAAGGGTGCGGTAAAAAGGCTTTCGGCGGGCCCGGTTTCAACGATCCTGCCGCAGTAGAGCACGGCAATGCGATGGCAGAGGCGCCTTGCGAACGGCAGATCATGGGAGATAAGGATGATCCCGGCCCGGGTCCGTTCGTGGACGCTTCCGAGCAGTTCGAAGACCCTGTGCCGGAGCCGGGCGTCCAGCCCCTTGGTGGGCTCGTCCGCCAGTAGCCAGGAGGGCTTTCGGATCAGGCCCATGGCGACCAGGGCCCGCTGCCTCATGCCGCCGCTGAGCCGGAAGGGATACTGTCCTCCCTTCCCGGAGAGGGAAAGCTGGGAAAGAAAACCCTCCACCTCTTCGTACCGGCCCTTTTTCCGGCCCAGCGCCTCGCCGATCTGTTCCCGGATTCTCATGACCGGGTTCAGGGAGGCGAATGGGTCCTGGGGGACCAGGGCGATGGATTTTTGACGCAACCGGCGCATGCCCTTTTGCGTCAGGCGACTGATCTCCTCTCCCCCGAGGGTGATTTTGCCGCCGATCTCCGTCCCTTCCGGCAGAAGCCCGATAAGCGACATGCCCAGAACGGATTTCCCGCTCCCGGATTCACCGATAATCCCCGTGATCCGGTTGCCGGGAAACGTCAGAGAAACGTCCTTGACCGCCGTCACGCCTGTCGTGCCGTTCGTTTTCCGGCCTGCCGTGTCGTCCGTTTTCCGGCCTGTCGTGCCGTTCGTTTTCCGGCCTGTCGTGCCGTCCGTTTTCCGGCCTGTCGTGCCGTCCGTTTTCCGGCTTGTCGTGCCGCCGGTTGCCCGGCCTGTCATGCCGCCGGTTGTCCGGCTTGCGGTCTCGCACGTCGTCAAGCACGACGCGGAATCTGCCGGGGATGCTCCGGCAAAGGTAACGGACAGGCGGCTGACCACGATTTCCGCTCCCGGCGTTCCCGGTTTTGAATCCGCTTTACTCCACATGAAGAAAATCCCTGAGTGCGTCGCCGATAAGGTTGACGGAAAAGGTGAACAGAAAAAGGGCAATGCCCGGCCCGAGAATCAGATGGGGCGCGCTTCGGAAATAAAAGATCGCTTCCCGGATCATCCCGCCCCAGTCCGGCGCGGGCGGCGCCAGGCCGAAGCCCAGGAAGTTCAGGGAGGAGATAACGATCATGGCCCGGCTGACCCGGGTCGTATAGGTCACCAGGCAGACCGGGCCGAGGCGGGGCAGGATATGGCGGCGGATCAGGTGCGGGGGTGAGCTTCCCATGCCCCGGGCCGCCTGAACGTAGTTTTCCCGTTTCACCTGGAGGACCTCGGCCCGGATGATCCTGGAAAACCCGGTCCAGCCCGTGAGGGTTAGGGCCACGGCGATGGTGGCAAGCCCCGGCCCCATCAAACCGGCCACCGCGATCATAAGGGTTAGGCCGGGCAAGGCCAGGAAGATATTGGTCACCCCGGTGATAAGGGTGTCCCAGAGTCCCTCTCCGTAACCGGCCGCGATTCCGGCGGCAAGCCCCAGCCCCATGCTCAGGGCCGGAAGGACCAGGGAGAGGGCAATGGCCGTCCGCCCCCCGAAGAGCAGGCGACTGAAAAAATCCCTGCCGAGGCTGTCCGTGCCCAGAATATGACCGGGGCCGGGGGGCAGCAGGCGTGCTGTCATGTCCACCTCAAAGGGGTCGGACGGGGCGATCCAGGGAGCCAGAATTCCGCTGATCACGATGGCGGAAAGAATTGCGACGGCCAGGCGGCCGGCCGGAGTGAAAAAAGCTTTTTTCATCCCCGGTCCCCCTCCAGTTGTGGATTGACGAGGGGATAAAGAAGATCCAGAAGCAGGTTGACCAGGATAAACAGGGCCGCCGTGTACAGGACATAGGCCTGGATTACAGGGTAGTCCCGGTTGCCCACGCCGTTCAGGGCGAACTGGCCGAGTCCCGGGATGGAAAAGATGGACTCCACGATCACCGCCCCGCTCAGCATATGGCCAAACCCCATGCCCAGCCCCGTGACAAGGGGAATGAGGATATTGAAAAAGGCGTGGCGCAGAAGAATCCGGGTTTCCGAAATCCCCTTGGACCGGGCCGTGAAAATATAGGCTTTCCCCTTTTCCGTGAGCAGCAGGGTCCGGCAGAGGCGGAAGAGGTTGCCGCAGGTGCCGGCGGCCAGGACAAGGGCCGGGAGGATATAGGATGCAGGGGAGGATGCCCCCGAGGTGGGCAGCCACCCCAGGGTTTCGGAAAAGATGCCGATAAGGAGGATGGCCATCCAGTAGTCCGGCACGGAGATCAGGGCCACTCCCGTGAGCTGGCTGAGCCGGTCCCGGAGCCGGTTCGGCGCCGATGCCCCCAGTAAACCGAGGCCAAGGCCCACCAGGGCCGCGATAAGGAGGGCCGTAGAGGCCAGCGTCAGGGTGCAGGGCAGGCGGCGGGCGATTTCTCGGCCCACCGCCTCGCCGGTGACAAATGAGGTGCCAAGGTCTCCTTGGATCACCCGGCCGGCCCACCGGGCATACTGAAGGTAAAGGGGGCGGTCCAGCCCCAGTTCGGCCCGCATCTCACGGATCTCCACCGGGGTGGGTTCGATATTCCCGTCGGCTTTCAGGGCAAGGTATGCCGGGTCTCCCGGGGAGAACACGCTGAGCAGAAAGGTCAGCACGCTGACGCCGGCCAGCACCGAGAGGGCCGTTGCCGCCTTTTGGAGCATGAAGTAAAAGAGGGGCAGGCATTCGTGAATGCGCGTATGTTTCATTTTCCCTGTGTCCTCTTCACGGCAGTGGTAAGTGTTGCGCCGTAGATCTTTGCCCCATACCCGGTCAATCCGGCGGCATGCACCACGAGGGAAGCCTCGTGGGCAAGGGGAATCACGGGAAGGGTTGCGGAGGCCAGATCCTGGAGGCGGTTGAACAGGACCCTTCTCTTTGCCGGCTCCAGGGTGGCCGGGACCTTGTCCAGGAGGGCGACTGCTTTGGGGTTCCGGTAGTTGTAATGAAAACGCCTGTTCTGGGTGGCCCGGCCCATGCCCCGGCGTCCTTCCAGACGCATGTAATCCTCGAAGATCCCGGCGGGATCGGCATGGGGAAGCCCCTGCCGCCGGATGTAGAGGTGATAGTCCCCGGCCAGGATGAGATCGCTGAACCCGCCGGATTCCACCTGACGGATGGTCACGTCGAGGCCCAGGTCCGCCATGACCGACTGGAGATACTGGGCAATCTCCCGGTAAGGGTAGTTGAAGAGCTTGGAGGGGAGCACCAGCTCAACGGCGGCCCTTCGCCCCTTGAGAATCCCCTTGGCAAGGGCCTTTGCCGCTTCGGGACGGTGGGGGGCGCTTCCCGGTTTGAAAAAGGGGGAGGCGTGACTGAGGATGCCTGCGGCAGGGGGAAAATATCCCCGGAAAAAGGCTTCGGAAACCGTTTCCCGGTCGATGGCCATGCTGAGGGCCCGGCGCATATCGGGGGTGTTGAAAGGAAACCGTTCGCCGTTCAGGGCGATAAAGTGAAGGATGCTGTTTTTTTCGAGGGAGACCTTGAATTCCGGGTCCCCGGCAAGCTCTTTTGCCAGGGCCGGTGTCATGCCCCCAAGGTCGATCACCCCCTGGATCTCGCCGGATTTGAGGGCGGAAAACCGGGTGTGCACGTCCGGGATCACCCGGATGCGGATCACGGGGGAGAGGGCCTTTTCACCCCAGTATTGGTCGAACCGCCTGAGAACGACGTAACGATCGGGTTCGTGGTCGCCCATAACAAAGGGACCCGTCCCCGAGGGGGGCTTGACAAAGGCGCCGCCGGCAGGGTCAAAACAGGCCGGACTGAACATGGGGCTGCCCCAACCCGCCATGTAATGGGGCAGGCCCGGGGCGGGCTCGTCAAAGAAAATCGTCACCGCATGGGTGCCCTGTTTTCTGATGCCCGTATACCCGGGGTAATAGCGCTCCATGCGGAACCGGTAGAAACGGGTCTTTCCCGGCGCCTTTTCATACCGCCGGAAGTTGGCGACCACCGCGTCCGCATCAAAGGGCGTGCCGTCGTGGAAGACAACACCTTGCCTCAGGCGAAAGGTCCAGGCCTTTCCGTCCGGCGACATCTCCCAGGATTCGGCCAGTTCGGGCCTGGGGGCGAAGGTTGCATCCTCGAGCCCCACCAGGCTTTCCCATGTGCGGCAGACGAGGCTTGCGGGATAGAAGAAGTTCGCGCCCGGCGCAAGGTCCCTGTAGCCGGCCAGGGTGATTTCCCGGCGGGAATCCGGGGCGCTGCCCCCGTCCTGTCCGCAGCCGGGACAGCACAGGGCCGCAATACCGATGACGGCGAGCAGGAAAAAATGGATTGCAAAGTAATCAGTTTTGATTTTTATCATGCTCCTGTGCTCCTGTGCTCCTGTGCTCCTGTGCTCCTGCATGCCTGTATCTGGGAAAAGGGGGACGCCCGAGGGCGTCCCCGATGGATCGAATCAGAATGTGTACTCGATGCCCATATAGATATTTCTTCCGGGCAGGCTGTTGCCCATCCCGCCGTTGGTCTTCGAGGTGTCGACCCTGACGGTTCCGTCGTCGATCTGGATAAACATGGTATGGTAGTTCTTGTCCGCCAGGTTGTCGATGCCGCCGAACAGGGTGAGGTTGTCGGTGAAGGCGTATTTCCCCCTGAGGTTGAACAGGGTGAAACCGCCCTTTTTGTGGACATAGTTGCCGGCGCTCTGGGCCGATGCGGTCAACTTCTCTTCGGTGTCGTAGTACATGGGGCCGTAAAGCGTGGAGATAAAGGAGATGCTCCACCTCTTTTTCCACGCATAGGTCAGAACGGCGGAACCCTGGTATTCGGCCATCCTCTGGACCTTGTCCGCGTGGGGGCCCGAATCCCCACTGTCCTTGCCTTCCTCTTCCATGGTGAAGTTATAGACGCCGCTCAGACCCAGGCTCAGACCGTGGTCTTGCAGGTCGAGCATGGAGGAAATATCGATCTGGGTCTGGAGTTCGATTCCCTGGATATGGGCGTCTCCGGAGTTGTTTTCGTACCGGTAAACCTTGGCGCTTCCGTCGCTTGAGAAGAGGCGGGTGCCGATGCGGTCCGTGATGGTGTTGTCGAACAGGGCAAGGTCCAGGAAGAGGTTCGGCCGCGCATAGGTCAGGCCCATCTCGTACTGCCGGCTGGTTTCCGGGTCGAGATCGGAGTTGCCCCGGGTGATCTTGTTGGGGGAGAGAACCGTGGAGTACTCTCCGGCAAGCTCGGCGCCGGTGGGGCTCCTGAATCCAGTGGCATACCCCAACCGTCCCTTCAGGCTCGGATTGAAGTTGTAGCTCAGTCCCGCACTGTAGGTCACGTGGGAATCGGTCGCGTCTTTGTCGCCTGTGAGCGTGCGGTTCGGGGTGTCCCTCAGGGTCAGGTCGTTATGGGTGTACCGGAGTCCGGCGTTGAGGTTCATGCGGTCGCCAAGAAGGGATTGGCTGACCTCGGAGAATCCTGAAAGGACCAGGACATCCTGGTTCATGTCGTAGGGGGCGGTCTGGGAGACGGGGCCGTTTACCCCGTATCGAAATCGCTTGCTTCTGAGTTCGCTGTAATCCATATCCGCCCCCACCACCAGCAGGGTGTCCGGGGTCAGGTTGAATTCCGGGAAGAGCTTCAGGCCGTATCCGGTCTGCTTGCGGGTGATGTTGTCCTTGTCGTAGCCGGTGGCTTCGGAGCCCCACCTGAACTTGTCCGTGTCCTTGAACGCGAATGCCTGGGCGTTGAGGGCGGCGTTGAAGCGGTCCAGATCGAGCTGGTAGTGGATGTCCACGGACTGATTGTACCGGTCTTCGTCATTGTCCAGGTCGTAGGAGGAGCCCCTGAACCCGGAATCGTAAACCCCGTCGCTGCGCACCGTGACATCGAGGGCGCTTTGGTCGGTGGGGGCCCAGTTCAATGCCCCGAGGCCGCCGTACCGGGTATATCCGGTGTTGTCCTGGGTATGGCTGCCCCTGCCGCCCTTGTAATCGTCCCGGGTCTCCCAGTTGGCGCCCGCATAGGCTGCGAGATCCTCGCCGATCCTGCCGCCGTATCCGGCCTCGCCCTTGAACTTATCGTAACTTCCGGCTTCGGCCTTCAGGCGGCCTCCCCGGGTGTTCAACCCGTTACGGGTGATCAGGTTGATGACCCCGCCCATGGCCTGGCTGCCGTAACTCACCGAGGCCGGCCCCCGGATG
>PPCM01000464.1_pt1 | contig 37483 bp, 22 predicted proteins | sample 1555541 | NCBI WGS metagenome assembly PPCM01 (sample SAMN05284479, study PRJNA326546) | Marine sediment metagenome, whole genome shotgun sequencing project. | isolation source: marine sediment | place: Germany: Wadden Sea | collected 2012-09-05
GGGTTGCGGGTTGCGGGTTGCGGGTTGCGGGTTGCGGGCTGCGGGCTGCGGGCTGAGGGCTGAGGGCTGAGGGCTGAGGGCTGAGGGCTGAGGATTGCCGGTTGCGGATTGCCGGTTGCGGACTGAGGGCTGAGGGCTGAGGACTGAGGTGTGTATAAAGGGATAAGATCTAAGAGATCGGCGTTTATCCAATGGAAAGGTTGATCAATCGTCCAGAAGTTTTCGAATGGTGGCGGCAAGGGTTTGGATCACCAGGGGTTTCATAAGGAAAGCCTGAATGCCCAGTTCCCTGGCACTCTTTTCCGTTATCTGCTCGGAAAACCCAGTGCAGAGGATGATTGGAATTTCGGGCCTCAGGCCAAGGAGATTTTCCGCCAGCTCGGCCCCTGTCATCACCGGCATTGTATGATCGGTAACCACAAGGTCGAAGGCTTCGGGGGCCTCCTTAAAAGCCCTTAACGCCTCGATGCTGCTGGTTTTCGGGGTCACCCGGTATCCCAGGTTTTCCAGCATTTCCGCCCCCAGTTCCGTAAGAATCTTCTCATCATCCACGAGCAGGATACTTTCACTGCCCCCTTGTACTGTTATGGCGTCGCCGGCCTCCTTTTCCTCCGCAGCTTCCTCGCTCACGGGAAAAAAAACCCTGAATACGGTTCCCTCACCCATCCTGCTGTCCACCGTGATAAGGCCGCTGTGTTTCCGCACGATTCCATGGACCATGGCAAGCCCGAGGCCTGTTCCCTCCCCATGTTCCTTGGTGGTGAAATAGGGCTCGAAAATACGGTCCACTATCGACGGGTCCATCCCCTTTCCGGTATCCAACACCTCCAGCCGTGCATAATCACCGGGGGATAGCCCCCTGTGGGATTCGAGGGCCTCCTTTTCAAGGGATACCCTGTCCAGCGTCACGGTGATGGCCCCTCCGGTCTCTTTCATGGCATGAAAGGCATTGGTGCAGAGGTTCATCAGCACCTGATGGACCTGTATGGGGTCCGCGAGGATCTTTATGTCCTTGTCAGCGATCTCCTGACGGATCTCTATGGTCGCGGGGATGGAGGCGCGGATCAGCATCATCGCCTCTCCAACGATGGATGCGATCTTGATCACGCTCCGCTTCTGATCCGCCTGCCTGCTGAAGGTGAGGATCTGGGTAACGAGATGACCGGCGCGCTCCGCCGCGTTCTGAACCTGCCCCAGCTTATCCCGGAGTTTCTGGTTGTCTCCGCTGTGGAGAAGGGCAATATCCGTATAGCCCATGATCGCCATAAGAATATTATTGAAATCATGGGCAATTCCCCCTGCCAGGGTTCCGATGGCCTCCATCTTGCGGGACTGTCGAAGATCGCTTTCAAGCTCCCTGATACGGCTGATATCCTTGGAAAAGAGGATATAACCGGTGGTCCTGGACGCCTTGTCCCGGAGGGGCATCATGGTGGTCAGCAGATGCGCCTTGCCGCCCCTTTTGTTGTTCATAACCGCTTCAAACTCATATTTTCCGTCACGGTTCACGGCGGCAAACGCGTTGTCGAAACGATGGGGCTCGGTTCCCTTCCACTGGTGTATCTCGTGGATCGCCTTTCCCATCACCTTTTTGCCGTCAAAACCGAAGATCTTTTCGGCGGCCGGGTTGTAATGGATCAGCCTGTAGTCCTTGTCGATTGCCGCGATGGCATACTCCGTGGCGGACGACAGGATGCTGCCGAGGGTGGCGGTCGTCGTGCTGAGCTTATCGTGGGCATCCATCAACTCCGCGGTTCTCTCCGCCACGAGCTCTCCGAGGTGATCCCTGTGGTTCGCAAGCTGCTCCTCCGCGACCTTGAGCCGCGTGATATCGTTGCCCACGCAGAGTATCTCCACGCAGTTGCCGTCCGGATCGAGAATCGCCCGATTGCTCCAGGAGATCCAGACCCGTTCGCCGCTTTTCAGGATATTGATGTTTTCGTTGTTGCGATACTTGTCCGGGTGGGAAGCGATATCGGATATCAGCACCGGAAGGTCCACCCCGTTTATCTTTTCGTCGGGTACGATGGTGCCGATAATATTTTTGCCCAGGAGTTCGTCGTCGTTGTATCCGAAATATTTCTCGGCGAAATCGTTCAGAAACGTGATGGTTCCGTCCGGCAGGATGCGGAAAATGATACTGCCCGCGTTGTGAACCAGTTGGCGATACTTCTCGTCGCTCTTTCGAAGCTCCGCCTCCGCCCGCTCCCTTTTTTCGATCTGACCGCCCGCCCTGTTCAGGACGCTGACGATAACCCCGATAAAAATGACCGAAAAGAACAGGATACAAATCGCGGAAACAACCAGTAAACGATCGAGTTTCCTTTTTCCACGGGATATATCGTAATAGATCTCGAATGCACCGCTAAAGCTGTTTTCAAGGTAGATGGGGATATAGGTTTCCACCAGGTGGCGTTTTCCTGCGCGCCCCGCCCCGGGGTTTCCCTCGATCGTTATCATTTTCGAGAAGAGCTTCCCCCTGATAGCATCATCCATGAAATACGCTTCCACCTCCGAACCGCCGATCTCCGCAGCATCGGTGGAAAAGAGCACGCCCCCCGTGCTTGAATGAATCCTCAGCTTCCAGAGCTCCAGATTCTGAACGGCTTCGGTAATGCGGCCTTCCAGCTCTTCGGGCATGTCTCCCCGGGCAACAAGCTCCCTGTGGACATCCAGCTCCCCCTCAAGATGGCGGGCCACGCGCGTGGAAACATCTTCAGCGCTTTTTACCACCTGCTCCCTGAACGCGGGATAGATAATCAGCACGACGCAAAGGGGCAGCATCACCCCGATAAAGAGGGATGCCGCGAGAATATTTCTCAGATACCCGACCCTGAAAAGCTTATTCATACCCATTCCGCTCAACTGAATATCCCCCTTCCGTGCTTTTTTCCGTTGCCGGAAAAAAAACACCCACATATTATCAGTTACACCCACCCCGGTTCAAAATGCAAGGATTTGTTTAAATCCCCGACCGGAGCGGAAATGGAGGAATGAGCCTCGCTCTCCATTGACCTTTCCGAAATTCAGGCTGTTCATAAATTTGGATTTGCTGTATTTAACACTCTATCGATTGGTGAGTTATCAATTCTATGGGAAATCACCGCCGTCAGGTGTTTCCTGCGACGAGGCACGAAAAGATGCCTTTTCCGACACGGTTGATTGTAAGCGATAGCGGCTGCGAAAAGGGCAGGTTCAAGCAAGGGGTATTGCAAACAGCAATGATCGCAAGCGGGAGCGGTTACCTTCAGGACTGATTGCATGCGGGAGTAACTGCAGAAAGGATTGGTTGCCTGTGGGAGCGGTTGTCGACTGAACTGGTTGCATGCGGGATTTATTGTCAACTGAATCGATTACAGACGACGAAGGTCAGCGGCAAGCTATTTCAAAGGGCAAAGTTTTTATAGGGAAACTACCGAACTCAACTTTCGGTTTTCATACGGAAACGGTTGTTTGCTCCCCATTCCGAAGCCCTGTTCGCATCGGAATATCCGATAAAGGAAATTCTTAAACCGCGTTTAAAAGCAATTGAAATCGAATACTAAAAGTTGAGAAAAAAGAATGATACCTACAACTCAACACACACATGGGATAAAATCGATGAATTCCAACAGATTGATTTTAATATTTTCTACTTTTTGCCTGCTCCTCTGTGCCGCTCCGTCGTCCGGAAACGAGAACCTTCTTTCCTATACGATCCCGGAGTTCATGGGCAATATTCAGCATAATGAGATCGCGGAAGTTTCGGGTATCGCGCCGTCACACAGAACCGGGGATCTCCTGTGGATGATAAACGACAGCGGAAACAAGCCCCGGCTTTACGCCGTAAAAACCGACGGCACGTTTGTCGCGTGGTATCGCGTTCGCAAGGCAAAGAATCATGACTGGGAAGACCTTTCCTCCTTTGTACTGGGCGGAAAACCTTATCTATTGATACCCGATGTGGGAGACAACGAAGGGGTAAGAAAGAGTGTTTCCCTCTATCTGGTGGAAGAGCCCGTGATTAAAAAGGTGTTTTCGAAAAACGACCGGCGCATTCCCAAAGAGAGAAGAATCAAGTTCACCTACGAGGACGGCCCCAGGGACTGCGAGGCCGTTGCAGTTGATGTGACCACAAAAAGCGTTCTGCTGTTGACCAAGCGGACCACGCCTCCCGTGCTGTACAGGCTGGATCTGTTTCCCGAAAAGGGTAAAAAAAAGGCCGTGGCAAGAAGGGTGACCGAGGTCACGGGCATACCAGACCCCACAAAGGAGGATCTGCGATATCGCTACGGCAGGCACACATCCCTTCCAACGGCCATGGATATCAGCCCCGACGGGTTGACTGCGGTTGTCCTCACCTACAAGCACGCCTACCTGTTCAAGCGAAAAACCGGCGAAACCTGGAAAGCGGCTTTTTCAGGGAAACCTCGACGTGTTCCCCTACCCGGCCCGGGTGTTGCGGTTCTTGTTCAGAGGGAGGCGATCTGCTTTGATGCCGCCGGCAGAGATCTTTTCGTTACCTCGGAGCAACTACCCGCTCCTATCTATCGCATGAAAAAAAGAATAGATTAGCAAGGGGCCAAAGCACTCTCTCGTGGATTTCACCTCAAAATCATCTATTAGTATTAACAGTTCCTCCAGAATAACCGCCTGCGAAAAATAATTCCCGTCTGCCTTCAGCAGAAATCTCAGAATCGAGGACAAGGCCCTGATCGAAGTTGGCCTTTTCCTTGTCCTCTTTATTTGTTGTAATATGAAGATCCGAAATATGCAGTATCCTGAACGTGGATTTTGACCTCATATGCCTTTCCCTCTCGCATTATGAACAACGATCTTTTTTTCAGTTATGCTTTTTTTAGTGCAACAACCTCGAATGCCATGGAGTAGCCGGCAAACAAAACTCCCTGAACAACGGCCGTGAAAGCCCGGCCCGTCCATTATTGAAATCCGTATCCATCAATGCTCGGGGACTTCAGCACATTACTTAAATTTGGAATTACGTTACTAATGTTTGTCTGAAGATTCAACCGCGAATTGACATCTATCTCGCCTATATAATTAGCGATAATACCCAACAAGCATGAAACGGACATAAGAGTGGATTCTTGCGGTTTCCCGGTTCATGGGAAATGACGGAAAAACAGGCGTGATCATGCACTAAAAAAGTATGAGGAATAAACTGAAAAAGCCGCCGGATTTTTCCGAAAAGCTTTTTGGGATCTGCAATTATTGTGAAGAGTCGTGGTGCCCAGGGACAGAATCGAACTGCCGACACGGGGATTTTCAGTCCCCTGCTCTACCGACTGAGCTACCTGGGCGCTCAAGACGAGGCACTATTTAGTTTAATTCGGGGGGCGTGTCAACAACTTTCATGTGGCCCAATAATAAATCTTGAACTTTTTTACCGGCCGGTCAAGGAAGGACATTTTTTTACTTGGTAATTAAGGAAAAGGAAAAAACTAAAAAAGCCCTCCGGATATTTCCGAAGAGCTTTTTTGGGTCCTGTAATGATTGTGAAGAGTCGTGGTGCCCAGGGACAGAATCGAACTGCCGACACGGGGATTTTCAGTCCCCTGCTCTACCGACTGAGCTACCTGGGCGCTCAAGACGAGGCACTATTTAGTTTAATTCGGGGGGCGTGTCAACAATTATTATGTTTTTCCTCAAAAAACCTCAAAACAATCTGTCGGCTCATTTCATGAGGAAACGTAGCAACAACCTTATTTAATAGAACTTATGGCAATATTCTCTACTATCAGAGAGTGATCTCGCCTTGAAATGGTAAACAGACACTGTTAAATATATTTTCGAAACGCCGCATGATGAACACTGGTATTTTTGCATTTTTTCAGGCATCGGCCATTTTGATGCACCGGATCAATGCGAACCATATTTTTTTGCCGTATGATTTCGGCTTAAGTCGGGCCCATTTAGCCAATGGGACGTGTATTTTCAAAGCTGTTTTTATTGATCCGGCAATCATGCCGGGTATATTGGAGAACAGTATTTTTGGCCGCGCCCTGTTTGGGGCCGGAATCATCAAAAGCTGTCGTTAACATGTAGCGCTGCCTGAAACAGTCGACCGGGAAGGGGGAAATATGTGCGGAAGATTCGCCCAGTACAGTTCTCTTGCTGCAATTAAAAAGCTGTTCAAGATAACCGCCGTCACCTGCGAGGCCGCCGAAAGCTATAATATCGCCCCGACCCAGGAGATCCTTGCCGTTATCCAGCGGGAAAACCGAAGGCTGGGCAAGCTGCACTGGGGCCTGATACCCCACTGGGCAAAGGAGTTGAACACCTCGAAGGGGATGATCAACGCCCGCATGGAAACAGCGACTGAAAAAAACCTGTTCAAATCCGCCGTAATGCAGCGGCGCTGCCTGATCCCCTCGGACGGATTTTACGAATGGGAAAAGATCGGAAAAACCAGGCAGCCCTGGTATTTCACCGACCCTTCGGGAGAGCCCATGGGGTTCGCCGGTATCTTCAACACATGGAAGCACGGCACCGGTTTGAAATATCACTCCTGCGCCATCCTCACCACCGAAGCAAGGGGCGTGGTGGGAGAGATCCACACACGCATGCCCCTTATTATCTCCCCCGATGCCGCGGACCTCTGGCTCGACCATACCGTCCGGGAGCCGAAAAGGATCGAGGAGATCGCCCGGGAGGGCCAAATAAGCCAACTGAATGGAATCCGGGTATCCACCCATGTAAATTCCGTGAGAAACAACGACCCGGCCTGCATCAGGCCCCTGGACTAAAGGAGATTCAATTGATTTTACAAAGTGTTGCAGGCCTCATTCTATTTACCTTTTTTGCATGGACCATCAGCGAAAACCGGAAACGGGTGCCCTGGCGGATCATCGCCGCTGGCATGGGGCTGCAACTGATCCTTGCCCTCTTGCTCTTGAAGTTTTCCCTTTTCAGCGACCTTCTGCTCTCCCTGAACCGGGTGGTGCTCTCCCTGGAGGAGGCCACCAATGCCGGGACCTCCTTTGTTTTCGGGTTCCTTGGCGGGGGCGCCCTTCCCTTTGACGAGAAGTTTCCGGGGGCAAGCTTCGTGTTTGCGTTCAAGGCCCTGCCCTTGATCCTCCTGGTGAGCGCCCTGTCGTCGCTCCTCTTTTACTGGGGCATACTCCAGCGTATCGTGAAATTTTTCTCCCTTCTCCTGATGAAGACCATGGGGGTGGGCGGCGCCGAGGGAGTGGGAGTTTCCGCCAATGTTTTCGTGGGGATGGTGGAGGCACCCCTCTTTATCCGCCCCTACCTGAGAGAGGTCACCAGAAGCGAGCTCTTTACCCTTATGACCTGCGGCATGGCCACCATCGCCGGAACCGTGATGGTGCTCTATGCCGGCATCCTGCGCAACACCGTGCCGGGAATCATGGGGCATATCCTCACCGCATCCATCATCAGCGTGCCGGCGGCCATCGTTATCTCCAAGATCATGGTGCCGGAAACGGGAAAGCCCACCTACGGCGAGATAACGAGCCCCGAGGTGATGACCGGCCCCATGGACGCGATTACCAAGGGGACCATTCGCGGGGTGGACCTGCTGATAAACGTCATGGCCATGATGATCGTGCTGGTGGCCCTTGTTCATCTGGTGAACCTGATGCTGGGCCTCTTTCCCCAGATGGGGGGCGAGGCGCTGACGCTCCAGCGGATCTTCGGTATCCTGATGGCCCCGGTGGTCTGGCTTATGGGAGTACCCTGGGCCGAGGCCCATACAGCGGGCACCCTCCTCGGCACCAAGACCATACTCAACGAGTTTATCGCATACCTGAACATGACCCAGCTCCCCGAGGGCAGCCTTGGGCCCAGGAGCCTTGTGATCATGTCCTACGCCCTGTGCGGCTTCGCAAACCCCGGCAGCCTGGGGATCATGATCGGCGGAATGGGCGCCATGGCGCCGGAAAGGCGGGACGAGATCGTCTCCCTCGGTTTTCGATCCATTATAGCGGGGACCTTGTCCACCTGCATGACGGGCGCCGTCGTGGGAATCCTGCTCAGCTGATTCCGAATCCGTACCAATGCGGTCAAAATCCCTCCGACATATCAAAAAGGTTTGTGGGTTGAAAAAATGTTATGCTTTTGAATGCTCCCGACAACCATCAGTGTCGGGCAACTTACGCACTCATTAGTAGCTGTTGTTAACCCGGTGCCCCACTCGGCACCGGGTCTATTTTTCGGTGCTTTTCACATTCTCATTTTTGTTACATCATCGCCCACCTTATTACATTTTTGTAATTCAAAAATATAATATTGAAATTCCTGCCCCCCCTTCCAACACTTTTCCAACATTTTCCAAATAATCACTCCTCACCAGCATTCCCGCCCAAAAAAGCAAGCCGCCATTCACTGCCTGAAATCGTGTTTTCAGTTTACATCGGGACTTACATCAGATTTCCCGATATGCATCCCCCCGAACTTACAACCAATTGGAATAAAATGTTTATTTGAACAAACTTAAATTTGCAGCCCCGAACATCAAAATCAATATCCTCTATTCTATCAGGCAATTATATCTTTCCGTGGTGAGGTTTCCAAGGGCGAGGCTCTGAACCAGGGGCAGACCGTTTGGCCTCTAGTTCCCCCTGTCATTCCCACAGACCATTATTCGAATTATCCATTCCCCCTGCCCCTGTACTCAATCCAAAGCCAATCACACCATAACAGACTGTTATGTTATGCAATAACAAACACAATGAGTGGGCGTCTCCAAACCGCCGTCCCCTCCTCCGGGAGAAGCGCCATTTATCATGGCAAGTAATTTGCAATACCCCTTCCTTTACCTGAACACAGCCGAGCCTTCGGAATCCGGTATCGACCCGGCAATCGATACCCTGTTTTCCCTCGGCCGTTTTCAGGATGAAAGGATTTAAGATCCCGAAAAAAGGAACGGGATCTTTAGAAAACGTTCTGCCGTCGGCCCGAATGCCGACGGACCGGAAGGAGAAGAGGATGAACAGTTCCATGGTCGATACGCTCTGGATAATTTTCGCGGCAGCCCTTGTGTTCCTGATGCAGCCGGGGTTCATGTGCCTGGAATCGGGGCTCACCCGTTCCAAGAACAGCATCAACGTGGCCGTGAAGAACCTTGCCGACTTCGTGTTCTCGGTGATCAGCTTCTGGATCCTGGGGTACGGGATGATGTTCGGGTTGACCCGTTCGGGCCTCGTGGGCACCACGGGTTTCATGGCGGAGTTCGGAACCGATCACCGGTTCGCGGCGTTCTTCTTTTTCCAGGCAATGTTCTGCGGCACGGCCACCACCATCTTCTCCGGGGCCGTTGCCGAACGCATGCGGTTTTCATCGTACCTCCTTATCGCCTTTATCCTCTCCACCCTGATCTATCCCTTTTTCGGGCACTGGGCATGGAACGGCCTGGACGGGGGCACGGCAACGGGGTGGCTGGGCGCGGCCGGGTTCGTGGATTTTGCAGGTTCCACCGTGGTCCACAGCGTGGGTGGGTGGATTGCCCTTGCCACCCTGATCGTGATCGGGCCGAGAGCGGGCCGGTTCGAGAGCCGGCGGACCGTTCGCGAGTTCAACGGAAGCAACCTGCCACTTTCGGTGCTGGGGACCCTGCTCCTCTGGTTCGGCTGGATCGGGTTCAACGGGGGCAGCACCTTTACCATGGACGCCCATGTTCCGAGGATCATCGTGTTCACCACCCTTGCGGGGGCGGCCGGAGCCCTGTCGGAACTTGTAATCGGTTTTCTGTTCGTGCGGGTCACCAAGGTTTCCTTTCTTATCAACGGGTCCCTGGGGGGGCTTGTGGCCGTAACGGCAAACTGCCATGCGGTGAGTGCACTTGACGCCATCATTATCGGCGCCGTGGCCGGCATTGTCAGCTTCGCCGTGGAGTTGCTCCTTATCCGCCTTCGCATCGACGATGCCGTGGGGGCCATTCCCGTTCACCTGGGTTGCGGGATCTGGGGAACCCTCGCCGTTGCCCTGTTCGGAGATCCCGAGCTCCTGGGAACGGGCCTGTCCATGCCCCTTCAGCTCCTTGCCCAGGCAAAGGGGATCGTGACCGCGTTTTTCCTGGCCTTTCTCCTGCCCCTGTTCATCATCCACCGGATCAACCGCTTCTCGCCTTTAAGGGTATCCGCCGAGGATGAGAAGAACGGCCTCAACTTCTCGGAACACGGGGCCACCACGGAGCTTATCGAGCTCTTCCAGGCCATGGACGAGCAGGCGAATACCCGGGATCTCTCCCTTCGAATGCCCGTGGAGCCCTTTACCGAGGTGGGGATGATCGCCGGGCGCTACAACGAGGTGATGGACTCCCTGGAGAACGCCGTTTCCCAGACCGAAGCCGTGGTCTCCTCGGCAAAAGACGCCATCGTCACCTTCCTCCTGGACACCCTGGAGATCATCAGCATCAACCCCAGCGGCCGCCTCATGTTCGGCTTCGGGGAGGGCGGATTCTCCTCGGGGACCACCATCTCGGAACTCTTCGATCCTTCGGAGTTTTCTGAAAAGCGCTCCCATTTTTTCGCGGGAAGCACCGTGGAGACCCTGGGCATAAGGCGCTGCGGGACCGTCTTTCCCCTGGAGGCCGTGATCACCCGGGCGGGAAAGGAAGAAAACACTTTTTATATCGGCACTTTCAGGGATATCACCGAGCTCAAGGGAAGGGAAAAATCCCTGAGGGAATCGGAGCTCCGCTACCGGACCTTTTTTGAAAACACGGGGGCCGCCACGGTGATCATCGAGGGGGACACCACGGTCACCATGGCCAACCACGAGTTCGAGCTCCTGTCCGGTTTCTCCAAGGAGGAGATCCTGGGCAGGAAGAAGATCCTCGAGTTTTACCCGGAAAGGGAAAAACGGCGGATCGAGGAGTTCCACCGCATGCGGCGGATCGACCCCGCGCAGGTACCCGACGCATACGAGAGCGAGCTCCTGGACAGCAAACGGGAGATCCGCCCCGTGTTTACCACGGTTTCCATGATTCCAGGGACCGACAAGAGCATCGGCACCTTTATCGACCTGTCGGAGCTCAGGAAGGCCCAGGAGGCGCTTACAAAGCAGCGGGCCTACTTCCTCCAGCTCTTCGAGGCCTCCTCCCAGGCCATCGTGGCCGTGGATCGGAACCGGCGCATCACCAGCGTCAACAAGGGGTTCGAGGAGCTCTTCGGTTACCGTGAACTGGAGGTCAAGGGGAGGCTGAACCGGGATATCGTGGTGCCCGAGGACCGGATCGAGGAGGTGGAGACCATCGGCAAGACCGTGCTCAGCGGCCATACGGTGAGAAAGGAGACCTACCGGCGGCACAGGGACGGCAAGCTGATTCCCGTTTCCCTGCTGGGCTTTCCCATCGAGGTCAAGGGGAGCCTCGAAGGCATATTCTATATTTACGAGGATATCTCCGAGAGAAAGGCGTTCGAGGACCAGCTCTACCGCCAGGCGTTCTTCGACGGCCTCACCAAAATTCCCAACCGCATCCTCTTCATGGAGCGGCTCAACAGGGCCATCGAAAGGAAAAAGCGGCGAGAGGACTTCTCCTTTGCCGTTCTTCTCATGGATCTGGACCGGTTCAAGTGGGTCAACGACAGCCTCGGCCACCTCGCGGGGGACGAGCTCCTGGTCAGGGTTGCAAGGCGGTTTCAGACCTGCATCCGATCCGGCGACACCGTGGCAAGGCTCGGGGGGGACGAGTTCGCCGTCCTGGTGGAGGATTTCTACAAGCCCTCCAAGGTGATCGAGATCGCCAACCGCATCCAGGAGCGGGCCAAAAAGCCCTTTCTCATCGAGAACACCGAAGTGCGGGTGAGCGCCAGCGTGGGGATCGTGCTCAAGACCGGCGGGTACACCAAGTCCGAGAATATCCTGAGGGACGCGGATATCGCCATGTACCGGGCAAAGGAGCTGGGCAAGGCCCGGTTCAAAGTGTTCAACAAGAAGCTCCACGAGCTGGCATCGGAATCCCTGAAGCTGGAAAACGAGCTCCGGGAGGCCATCGAAAACAAACACCTGAGGCTCCATTACCAGCCGATCATCTCCCTTTCCCCGGAAAGACTCACGGGGTTCGAGGCCCTTGTGCGCTGGGAACATCCCGAAAAGGGCCTGATCTCCCCGGTGAAGTTCATCCCCATCGCCGAGGAGACCGGCCTGATCATCCCCCTCGGGGAGTGGGTGCTGGAGGAGGCCTGCCGCAGGATGAAACAGTGGCAGCTCAATATACCGGGGGCGGCGGAGCTCACCATCAACGTGAACATCTCGGCCAAGCAGTTCCTTGCCGGCGATCTCGTGGATTCCGTCAAGGGGATCCTGGAGAAGACGGGGCTGGCCCCCCGCTTCCTGAAGCTGGAGCTCACGGAGAGCGCCATCATGGAGGGGGCCGCCACCGCCGTGGAAAAGCTGAACCATCTCAAGGAGCTGGGCATCAAGCTGGCCATCGACGATTTCGGCACGGGGTACTCCTCCCTCTCCTACCTCCAGCAGTTTCCCATCGACGATCTCAAGATCGACCGCTCCTTTATCAGCGACATGGTGGGAAAAAGCGAAAACATGGAGATCGTCAAGACCATCATCGCCCTTGCCAGGAACCTGGACCTGGGCGTGGTGGCCGAGGGGGTGGAGGACTCGGATCAGCTCGCCGGCCTCAGGGAGATGGAGTGCGACAACGCCCAGGGTTATCTCTTTTCGAGGCCCGTGGACAAGACCGAGGCGGTTGCCCTGATCAGCCGTTTTCTCTAAGGCCAAAGAGAAACCGCGAGGTGCTCTCGGACCTTCCCGGTGCATGGCGCGCAACAACGCCGGGGACCGCCCCTTTTCAAGCCCAGTGGACAAGGGCCGAGGCCGTTGCCCTGGTCAACCGTTTCATTAAAAAAATAACGGGAGACCGCGTGGTGCTGCCCGGCTTACTCGGAGAGCTGTTGTTGAATCCAATAATTGACTCTTCGAAATTCAATCTGGAAGGGACACCACAGGGGGACGGGAACTCCCCTCGGCACGGCAAACAGCAGGGGAGGACGGCATGAAGTTGTACAAGCTTTTGATGCCGGCAAGCATGCCGGAGTTAATTGCGTTTGCCCCGCAGGCTCCCCGGTCCACTATTGACACCCCCACACACCCCATGTAAAATTCATTATTCAATGAAAGCAAAGTAAATAATACACTTAACGAACCCGAGGTCCACCTTCGTTTCCCGCCGGCTTTCACCCGTTGAACCGTCCGCCCGAGAATCGTCGATTCTCCATCCGGTTCTCCACCTCGACATTCGGGGTTCGAGCTGCCGCGCGCTTTCCCTTTTAAATGAGCATGGCGCGGCGACATTGGCGAAGATACCGGCTTCAATGATTCCTCAACCTCCCAGGGAGCAGGAAAATGAACCGAAAACGCACTCCGCTTACGCTCACCGCCAACGCAAAGGCCGTCCTTGAAAGGCGATACCTTCTCAAGGACAAGGACGGCATTCCCGTTGAAACGCCCGAGGAGCTGTTCCAAAGGGTTGCCGCCCATATCGCCGGTGCGGAGGCGAAGTACGGGGAAGCCTCCGAGGCCGCCGTGATGGAGGAGAAGTTTTACAACCTTATGGCGGAGCTCAAGTTCCTTCCCAACACTCCCACTCTTATCAACTCGGGTCGCCCCCTGGGGCAGCTCTCCGCATGCTTTGTCCTTCCCGTGGAGGACAGCATGGAAAAGATCTTCGATGCCCTGAAGAACGCGGCTCTGATCCACAAATCCGGCGGGGGCACGGGCTTTTCCTTCTCCCGGCTGAGGCCGCGAAACAGCCGGGTGGGGGGCACCGGCGGAGTGGCGTCCGGCCCCGTGTCGTTCATGCGGATCTTCAACCGGGCCACCGAAGAGGTGAAGCAGGGAGGGGTGAGAAGGGGGGCGAACATGGGGGTCCTGAGGGTGGATCACCCCGATATCATGGAGTTTATTCTCTGCAAGAAGAACAACCTCAAGCTCAACAACTTCAATATCTCGGTGGGGCTCACGGAAGCCTTCCTCGATGCCGTGGACAAGGGGGGCGATTACGACCTCCTGGACCCCGGGGACAGGAGTCCGGTTGGAAAAAAGGATGCCCTCCTTGTTTACCGGACCATTGTCCGCCAGGCCTGGGAAAACGGGGAGCCGGGGATCCTGTTCCTCGATCGCATCAACCGGGACAACCCCACCCCCCTGCTGGGGGAGATGGAGAGCACCAACCCATGCGGGGAACAACCCCTCCTGCCCATGGAGGCTTGCAACCTGGGCTCCCTGAACCTCTCGAAATTCGTCACCCTGAAACAGGGGCGCCCCGCCGTGGATTACAAGGCATTGAAGGAGGCCGTGGGCCTTGCCGTGAGGTTCCTCGACAACGCCGTCGACATGTCCGTCTACCCCCTTGCCGCCATAGAGGAGATGGTCCGGGGAAACCGGAAGATCGGACTCGGAGTAATGGGGTTCGCGGACCTGCTCTTCCTCCTGAACCTGCCTTACGACTCGGACGCCGCCCTCTCCCTTGCCGAGGAGGTGATGTCCTTTATCGCCAGGGAATCCCGCAAGGCGTCCCTCTTCCTGGGAGAAAAGCGGGGGGTTTTCAAGAATCACGATAGAAGCGTGTTCCACGGAAAAAAAGGGCAGGGCTACAGGAACGCCACCACCACCACCATCGCTCGCACGGGCACCCTGAGCATCATCGCCGGCTGCTCCAGCGGCATCGAACCGATCTTTGCCGTGAGCTATACAAGGAAGATCATGGACAACGACAGGTTCTTCGAGGTGAATCCCCATTTCGAGACGGTCGCCAGAAAGAGGGGGTTTTACAGCCCGAAGCTCATGGAATATATCGCTGGGACAGGCTCCATCGCGGGTATTCGCGAGATTCCGGGCGACGTGAGAAGGGTCTTTGTCACCGCACACGATATTTCGCCGTCACGGCATATCAGGATGCAGGCGGCGTTTCAGAAATACACGGACAATGCCGTTTCCAAGACCGTGAACCTTCCCGGGAGGGCATGCGAGACGGATGTGATGGAGGTTTACGACACCGCAAGGAGGCTGGGGGTGAAGGGGGTCACCCTGTACAGGAGCGGCAGCAGGGAAAACCAGGTGCTCGCCATTGACGGGCCCCTGGGGGGAAGCGCCCGCTCCGGGCATGGAACCGGGACCGACGGGATGGAAAGCATGCTTGGGAGCGAGGCCCTCGGGAACAGGGAGCCCATGAACAAGTTGAGGGAGGAAGACGAAACCGATGCAGCCCCCGGCAGGGATGAAACGACCGCCCGGCCGGACAGGGTCCGGGAAGAGGCTTTCTGGAACAAACCCCCAACGGATTCTTCCGTGAACAGGGACGAGGGGGCGCTCCCAGGCCCGGAAACCGAGCCGGCCGATTATATGGCTGCCGTGAAGAAACGCCCCACCACCCTCGAAGGGTTCACCAGCAGGGTAAAGACCGGCATGGGATATCTCTATGTCACCGTCACGGAGATGGACAACAAGCCCTTCGAGGTGTTCGCCACCATCGGGAAATCGGGCAAATCCACCACGGCAAAGACCGAGGCCATGGGCCGCCTGATCTCCCTTGCCCTGAGGGCGGGTGTGCGGGTGGAGCATATCGTCGATCAGATCAAGGGTATCCGGGGTGAACACGCCGTTTTCCAGAACGGCAGCCTTATCCTCTCCATTCCGGATGCAATCGGAAAAGTCCTCGAAAAGCGGTATCTCACGGGGAGAAGGCGCGGTGACGGCGATCCCCTCACCGGCAACATCTGCCCGGACTGCCGGGAAAAGCTTATCCACGAGGAGGGGTGCCTGAGTTGCAAGGGTTGCGGCTTTACAAAATGTTCATAGCGGATTCATCGGCGGGGGGCCGGGGCTCCGGGAGAACCGCCTTGTACTGGAGGGAGCCTTCGAAGGTTTCCACCGAGTACCTTGGAATCGCCATGGAGATCCGGGCGCCCTTTCCTTCGGGGTTGTTGCCGGCCCAGATCCGTCCCCCCTGTCTTTCGAGGATCATCCTGCAGATGGTCAGGCCGAGCCCGCTCTCCTTCCGGTACAAATCGTCCCCAACGGGGTAAAAACGCCGGAAAATCCGCTCCTCCTCCCCCAGTGGAATGCCCCGCCCCCAGTCGGTGATATCGATCCTCAGGGCGGGCGCCATGCAGGTGTCCGTTTCGATCTCGTCCTCACCAAAACCGATCACCACCTTTCCGCCGGGTTCGCTGTACTTGGCGGCGTTTTCCAGTATGTGCCGGAAGGCCTCGAAAATTCTCACGCTGTCGGCATTTGCCAGGGTGGGGACCCCGGGGTTCCGGACGATCAGCTCGAGGTTCTCGAAGATCTCCATTTTCCGGAACTCCCTTGCGATGGCCGGCACCCGCTTGTTCATGTCCAGGGGGACCGGGTTGAGCCGCATCCTCCCCATGTCGGCGGTCACAAGATACATGAAGTTGTCCGCGACCCTCGTAAGGCGCGCCATGTTCTTCCGGACCTTTTTGTAATGCAGCTCCTTTTTTTCGAGGATCTCCGCCGGCAGATCATGGAGCACCATCTCCACGGAAGAGGTAAGGGCATTGACGGGGCTCCTGAACTTGTGGATCATCCTCCCCACCACCTCATTGTCCAGGCTGCCGGCGGACAGGACCCTTTTCCGGCTCTCCTCCAGGGCCGCCTTAAACTCCCGGGCCTCTGTTTCGAGCCTTGCGTTCACCAGGTAGAGGCCCGGGGAGGTTCCCCGGGTTTGTCCGGGGGCAAGATAGAGGGTACATGACGAAACAGCGCCGGAGTTCAGATACCGGGTGGAGAGAAAGATCCATGCGGGAAAGAGCTCCCCCGATTTTTTCCGCATCTTGAAATCACTCTCGAGCCCTCCCCGCTCCTTGAGCAGCGGCAGGACATCCTCTTTCCAGAACCCGGCGCAGGCCGCGCCCAGGAGAATGGAGACCTCCCGCCCCAGGATCTCCCCTTCGGACCAGCCGAAGAGGCGTTCGGCGTCGGGGCTCCAGCTTCTGATACGCCCTTCGGGGTCCATGCCGATCCTGATCCGGTACACCACCGGGTTCACGGCCGCCCGGCGGACCGTTTCCTCGGCAACCCCGAGTTCACGTTTCTTGCGGGCAAGCTCTTTCTCGAGTTCGGCCACCCGTTTTTCGAGATCTCCCATTCGCTTACGCCGACTCACAAGGGAAGCCGCGAGGTGGGTCACCTCGTCCCTGCCGAAGGGCTTCTTGAGAATGGCGAGGTTCCGGTTTTCCCCCAGCGACTCCGCGAATTCTCCCCACGCCAGATGGGAATACGCCGTGGAAACCACCACCTGGATATGGGGGTCCAGCCCCAACAGGGCAAGGGCGGTTTCAGGCCCGTTCAACTCCCCGGCAAGGCTGAAATCAACGAACGCCACCGCAAAGGGGTCCCCCTTGGATACCGCCGTCGCCGCCATTTCCACCCCCTCTTTTCCCATGGGGGAATGCTCCACCCGGCAAGGGTATCCGGAAGGTGCTTTATTAAAGGGACCGCCGAACAGTTTTGCCTCCATCTTGTTCAGATCGGGTTCGCGGTGTCCGGCCGAAAGGATCTTTGTGAAATCCTCCCGGGCTTTACGATCCGAATCGATACAGATAACCCTTGGAGGGGGGGTGGTTTTATCGTTCATCTGCCGTTATCTCCTTGGGAATGGAGCGGGGGGGGACGGAAAACACCGGCGGGGCGATAGGGCAGCCTGAGAACGTAGGAAATACCCTTTCCGGGCCTGTTGCGCGTAACGGAAAGGGAACCGCCCATATCCTTTGCGGCCGCAATGCCGCGCCTGAGATTCATTTCTTCCGGAGGAGCGCTTGCGGGAGTACCCGTTTTGCTCTTTTTCAAATCCGCTTCTCCAACCCGGGCACCATGGTCCGCAACCTGAATCCAGATCTCCCTTTCCCCGGGGTTACCCCTTCCAAAGCGGATGACCCTTTCGGAGATCTCACCGGAAACGGCTTTATCCCGCGCCTTTTTCATCAGGTCCACGAGGATTGCCAGGACCCTTGTCCGTTCCAGCATCACCGGACCGGGATCTTCCGGAACCGCCTCCACCCGCACCCGGGGCCGATCATGGTAAATGGCCTGCCCTCCCGGAAGGGTGTCCACGCCGCTGAGACGGACGGCATCCCTGAGGAGTTCGGGAACCCTGACCGGAATTCCGGCCGGTTTCTCGAGGGTCACGGGTCCCAGGGCGGCAACGTTTTCCACAATATGATCGATATTCCCGGACATCTCCCGAAAGTTTTCGGAGAGTTGTTTTTTTTCATCGTTCAGGTGGCGCGACAGCATGGTGAAATAGGAGGGCAGCCTGCAGCCGATACTCCCTTCGGCAAAAAACTCGGCAAGACGGTGCTTGTGGCTGTCGATGAGTTCGGCCGCGATGGAGATCTTTCCCGCCCTGGATTTCATGACCCGTTCCATGATCATGGACGCGGTGATGCCGAGGCTGCTCACGGAGTTGCCCACATTGCGCAGGGCCGTCAGCGCCAGCCGGGCCTGTTCCACGAGGGCTTCGTCACGGAAGATCCGGCCCTTTGCCTCGGCAAGCTCCCGGTCCTGCATTTCAGCCACCGCCCTCACCTTTTCAAGGTAATGGGCCAGTTTGTCCCTCGAAAGCCCCATGCGGGTGATCACCTCCCGGTACCGCTCTCCGGCCGCTCTCAGCCGCCGGTTCTCTTCCCCGAGTCGCCTTGCGTGCCCGCAAATCAAGAAAAGGAAGAGGAAGCCCGCGCCGCCAACCGGGAGTAGATCGGGCGGCATGACGACGCCTCCCTTAAACCTGCGGGTCATGGCAAGAAGGATGCCGGGAGAAATGGGATGGGGCCCGATGGTGCCGTGTACCTTTTTACCCCCCACGGGACCGCTGGACACGTCGCTGAGAATCCCGCCCTCGGCATCCACGAAGAAGATCCTGTAGAGGTCACCGGACAGGGGAAGCAGCACATGGCGCAGCACCCCCTCCAGGGAATACTCGGCAACGACCCGCCCTTCCCCGCCCCCAAGGGGGATCAGGGCGGCAAACCGCCCCTCTCCCCGTGTCAGGCCGTAGACTTCGGAGTAGACCGGCCGGTTCTTTGTTCCGGCCTTAAGGAGCCCTTCAATGATTCGGGGCGGAATCTCGAGGTATTCCGGGGAAAGGGGATCACGAACCCCAGGGCCGCCCCCATGCACGTCCACGGGAATCAATGCCTTGATTTCCGGGTGGTTTGCCAGGAAGCCGTCGACCCTTTTATCCGGGGGCCCCTCAAAGGCTTCCCTGGGAAAAAGCGAGAGAATGGTATCATTGGCTGCAAGCCTCGTATTCAGATGGTGGGCGGCCGTTTCCAGATCCTTGTGAAGGGTTCGCAGATACTCCCCTCGGAAGTTCAACCATGCCGCAGCAAGGATCATCCCCCAGAGCAGGACGCCTGCGGGCAACCATGCCCGGGCACCCGGCCATCTGAACAATCCGTTCCCCGCCGGCCCCGGACTTTTTTCCCGGGCCTCCTTCAAAGGCCCCGGCCTTGCCGCCTCTTTTTCCGCTTTATATTCAAATTCCATCGTCAGTACCAGTCCGCCCGGCGAAATAACCCGCCCCCTTTTACACGGGCAAAGGACAGATCGTATCATCGGGACGATTTCCGGTTATTGTTTCGTTCACGCCCGCTCCCTTCGACATGCCGGAGACGGGGCGATCCTTTTTCACGCTTACAGGGGTTGCGTTACGGGGTCGCGAACCGGCCCGGTGTCGTTTTTCCCTTCGGAACATTAATGATACCGCCGATCGGCGGCGGTCCCCCAGGCTTCCGGGAGAGGAGATCATTTTTCATTCGTAACAGAAGGCAATAAGAAGCCGTGGTTTCATCGCATCGCTTTATTCGCGAATGGAATACGAAAACGATTCAAGATCCGGCCGGGATGGGTCGAAAATTCAGTGATGGTCTGCCGTGCCCCGTGAAGGGGAACTTCCGGAGGAGTAATTTCGAAACAGCTTCATAATATTATATCTTTTCCTTTATCGAATTCAAGGAAATAATGGAGGCGGGTAAAGGCTCTGGTAAAAAACGCCCCCCCGATCACGGGCACCGATTCACAGACCGCGCTTTTTTTACCGGAACCTTCGGACGGGTGAGAATGTTCAAGGCGGAATACAACCGCCGAGCCGAGACAGGCTCCTGCCGGGGGGCGGGGCCCGTCGAGGGATGTTTTTTTGCCTGTTCGGTCATATTATCTATTGTAATATCTACTGCTAACGCCTATTATAGTAGACTAAAATGCGATCCGCATTACACTGCCGAACAATCCGGCCCCAACAAGGCCCCGCTATGCCGCTGATTTAACGGCGGCAGTTTAATTCATTATTTAAGAAAACGAAAAACTCGGAGGATCCCCCCATGAAGACAAGACAAGTGATCGTACCATTGGTTTTGATGCTTCTTGTACTTACCGCAGGATGCGCAAAACTTTCGCCGATGTCCCCCTTTACCCCCCTTGACCTGAATTCCAAGTACGCCACCGGAGACTACGTGCCGAGGGTGGACAACTTCATCATCATCCTGGACAGCTCGTCATCCATGGGCCTCCCCTACAAGGGAGCCCTCAACACCGGCCATCCCAAGTTCGACGTTGCAAAGGATCTCGTGGGCCGGATCAACGGCACCCTGCCCGACATGCCCATCAAGGGAGCCATCCAGACTTTCGGCCACGGCTCCTGCCTGCCGAAATCCAAGACCGAAACCGTCTACGGCATCGACAATTACTCCCGCAAGGGACTCGAAAAGGGTCTCGAAGCGATCCCCTGTGCCGGTGGTACGAGTCCCGGCGGACTGGCCATCAACGCTACGGGTGAGCTCATCGACTCGGTCCGGGGAAGGACCGCCGTTATTTTCATCAGCGACGGCGAAGACCTGGATTACGATCCCCTCCTGGAAACAGCCGCACTGAAAAAGCGTTTCGGCAACGACCTCTGCTTTTATCCCGTGTGGGTGGGCAACAAGGCCGACGGCAGGGAGTTCATGGAAAAGCTGGCGAAAAAGGTCGACTGCGGTTTTTTCACCAATGCGGACGACCTTTCCGGAAGCAAACAGATGGCGGATTTCGTCGAGGCGGTGTTCCTTGCCCCGGTTGGAGACAGTGACGGCGACGGCGTCAAGGACAACCGGGACGATTGCCCCAACACGCCCCCCAGGGTCGCTGTTGACGAGAGGGGATGTCCCAAGGCGGCGCCGGTCGTTACGCATAGCGAACCCACGCCCACCGACAGCGACGGCGACGGTGTGGTGGATACCCTGGACGAGTGCCCGGACACCCCCAGGGGCGCGGCGGTTGATGCAAGGGGCTGCTGGATCGTCAAGGGCGTCCGGTTCGATTACGACAAATCCAATATCAAAGCCATGTACAACTCGAACCTTGACAATATCGTGACGATCCTCAAAAGGAACCCGGGACTGATGATCCGGATCGAGGGACACACGGACAACAAGGGCTCCATGAACTACAATATGCGCCTCTCCCTCAAGCGGGCCAAGTCCGTAAGGGCCTACCTGGTGAAGAAGGGGATCGAGAAGAACCGTCTTTCCGTATCGGGATTCGGATTCTCGCGCCCCATCAAGCCGAACGACACGGCCGAAGGCCGGGCTTTCAACAGAAGGGCCGAGCTTCACCCCATTAAAAACAACCTGTAAAGAATCCCGGGGCCTCCCCCACCGGTCCGCCGGTGGGGGAGGCCCCCTTTATCCTTCCAAGGAATGCAAATTCATTAACCTGAACCCAACTTGTTGTCGATCCCGGCTCATAACCGAATGTCAACAACAAGGAGCCCCGGACATGGGGCCGATTATGTTCACGTAATTTGCTTTTCGTTCCAAAATGATCCGGATCAAAATGCCCCTCTCACCCGTCAATCTTTCCAACGCCTTTTCTAGTTTAAGGACCTTTCTGGGAACCGGGATCTGGAACATGGACCCGGCAAAGCTGCCCCCGTTGGAAAGGCTGTCCGTCCGCTATCTTCGGATCATCCTGCTTTCGGTGCGGGGATTCATGGGGGACGACTGTGCCCTCAGGGCGTCTTCCCTGACCTTCTATTCCCTGCTCTCCATCGTTCCGGTGGCCGCCATGTTTTTCGGCATCGCCAAGGGGTTCGGTTTTGAGAGCCATCTTGAAAAGCAGCTCCTGGAAAACTTCCAGGCCCAGGAAGAGGTGGTGCGCCGGGTGATCGTATTTGCCCACTCGCTTCTGGAAAACACAAAGGGGGGGGTAATCGCGGGAATCGGCGTGATCCTTCTCCTCTGGTCGGTCATCAAGGTGCTGGGGTATATCGAGACCTCCTTCAACCATATCTGGAAGGTTGAAAGGTCAAGGACCTTTGTTCGCAAGTTCAGCGACTACATCTCGGTGATGCTCATAAGCCCCATCATCGTGCTCATGTCCGGAAGCCTCACGGTCTTCATCACCCAGATGATCATGCCCATGGCCCGGAGCCGGATGCTCCCAGAGGTTTTCAGCCCCCTTCTGATCATGGCCGTGAAGTACTTTCCATACTGCCTGATCTGGGTACTGTTCTCGTTTATATACGTGGTCATGCCCAATACCCGGGTGACTCTGAAATCCGGCATATTCGCGGGCGTCCTGGCCGGCACGGCCTACCAGGCATTGCAGCTCTTTTATATTTATTTCCAGGTGGGGCTCTCGAAATTCAACGCCATTTACGGCAGCTTCGCGGCCCTGCCCCTCTTTCTGATCTGGCTCCAGCTGAGCTGGCTCATCGTTCTTGCGGGCGCCGAAATCTCCCATGCCCATCAGAACGCGCGCGACAACGCGTATGCCCCCCTGAACGGGAAACCGAGTCCTTACGCGGCAAAACTTCTGGCGCTTCGGGTCGCCTGCCCGGTGATCAAGGCCTTTGCCAACGGCAATCCTCCCCTCACCGTCGCCGAAATCGCAAACCGCCTCTCCGTCCCCCGCCGCCTTGTCCAGGGGGCCGTGGACCGGCTGGTGGAGAGCCGGATCATCATACCGGTATACGGCGACGCCGAATCCGAAAGGTGTTTTCAACCGGCCAAGGACATTGCCCTGATCACCGTCAAGGGGATCACGGACGCCCTTGAATCATTCGGCACGGCGGACTCTCCCGGGAAGATGCCCCAAGAGTACAAGGTCCTTGAAGACACCCTTGAAGCCTTTGGCAGGGCCGCTGAAAAGTCAGGCGCCGATATCCCCATAAAGGATATCTGACCCCCGTGCCGACCCATTGACAACTTTCACATACTGGAGGAGATTGATGGGGAGGAGAGGAAGGAAACGCCATGTAAGACCCTCTCCATGGCGTTTCGACCACCCCCCGCCGCCGTATGTAAGGAGAGGTTTGACGTCGGTCAAGGCGTGGTCGAAACTTTGCACAGAGCAGCTGGAATTTCCCGCTGTTTACAGGAAAATCGCCGCTGATCCAATGACAACTAAATCATCAAAAAAAACGGTTCATCGTCCTTCAAGGCAACCCGGCCGTCTTCGGCAAAGACCCGTGGTTTTCCGTCCCCACCTTGCGGTGGGTTTGGCGCTTACTTTCAGGATGTTTCAAGCGGAAATCCCCGGCAAATAAAAAGGCCGGATTGCCGACTTTCAAGGCAACCCGGCCGTCTTTTAACAAAAGACCCGTGGCTTTCCGTCCCCACCTTGCGGTGGGTTTGGCTTTTTCTTCGAATCCATTTCAGGCAGGATCCGCATGAAGGTGATCTATACTGTATTTCATGCATCAGTTCAAACGTTTTTTGCAAAATTCGAGGGATTCCCCGCACCGCCTGCGTTCGCGGCAGGCCCCGACAACCCGAAAAGCCTTCAGGAAATACCGTTTTCAAACTTAAACACCCCAATACTTACAATTACATACATTCAGTATTTTTATTCTCCCGCTTTAACAAGTTCTTAGAAAGCACGGTAACTCACGAGCGGCCATATACCCGAAAAGATACTCAATCATTTTACCCTTGCCGTTGGGCATCTATTCCGGTTTTATATAATGAGGATGTTGTCCCGGAGTTCCCGGATCTCCGAGCCGGATTTTTCGAGGACACCGTGAAGCATGAAAAAGGTACTGTTTTTACAGGGACATTATTTTATGCTGCTCGGTTTTTTCAGACCCAATATTTCCGGTGCCGGATTTTGCATACGCCTCCGACGGGACCCCGGCAGGTCGCCAAACCAGCCGTATACTGTTTACAAAGGAGCGAGGTACCATAGGTAACGTAACAACACTGCGATTCGTGAAAGAGAGGAACCGTTGAACACAAAGTCGGAACGTTTCCACGAACAGCCCCCCACCGGAAACGGGGGCCCCCTGAGAGCCTTTATCGCCTTCCCGCTTCCGGGGCACATGATATCCAGGATCGTGGGGATACAAGAGGAGCTCGCCACCCTCGGAATAACCGCAAAATGGGTCAAGCCGGAAAATATCCACCTGACCGTGAAGTTTCTGGGGGATATGGAACCGGCCCTCGTTCCGGATGTGGGCAGGGCCGTTGAAAGGGCGGCGGACGGCATGCAGCCTTTAAAACCGGCGGCAAAAGGCATCGGTGTTTTTCCAAACCTCAGGCGCCCCAATGTGATCTGGATCGGGCTCGGAGGGGAACTCCGGCCACTTTCCGAGTTCCACGCCCGCCTTGAAACAGGGCTCCGGGCCTTGGGATTTCCTCCCGAGAAACGGATATTTTCGCCCCACCTGACCATCGGAAGATTCAAAAAAAGAATCAATTTAAAAACCCTTGCAGGTGTGGTAGAAAGATTCGAAACATACGGGCCGGAAGGGTTTGCGGCGGACCGGATCATCCTGTACAGAAGCCGGCTCCTGAAAACGGGGCCTGTGTATTCCGAACTTTTCAGCTGCCCGTTCGGGACGGTTTAACGGAAGAAGCGTCGCCGATTCCGATCATCATGCAATGCCCGAGGGCAATTACCGGAGAAACCAGTTTTAAAGATGCAAGCATCCGTCACATATCCCCCGACCGTTATCGTCGTGCACAAGTCCGAAAAAGCCAAGAAATGTTCCGTTGCCCCATTAAGGGGAACTGCGGGATTCGATTTTTACCGCTTTCCCCTTTTCGAGAAACCCGAGCTGCCCAATTTCGTGCGGCTGGGCATGGACGGGCCGGAGCTGGGGGAGGCGGACATGGACAAGGGACTCCTGGTTCTGGACGGAACCTGGAAGCGGGCGGCGGCCATGGAGAAGGTGTTTTCGGATATTCCGGCGCGCACCCTTCCACCCTGGCGTACCGCATACCCGAGGATCTCCAAGGTGTTCGACGACCCCCACGGGGGGCTGGCCACGGTCGAGGCGATCTTTGCGGCATTGACCATCCTGGGCCGAAACACCGACGGCATTCTCGATCACTATCACTGGAAGGAAGCTTTCCTGGATCTCAATCGCCACAGGATAAATATTAGATAAGGAATTAAACGGATGAAATTTACCCTCGACTCCCCCCTGGACATGCACATTCACTTCCGGGAAGGGGATATGATGCGGCAGGTGGCTCCCCTGAGCGCTGCGGACTTTGCCGGCGGCGTGATCATGCCCAATACCATTTCCCCCATCGACACCCTGGAAAAACTCACGGCCTACAGGGAGGAGATTCGAAAAGCCGTTGCCCCGGAAATCTTCGAACCCTATATGACCCTGTTCATGAAGCCGTTTTCGGACTCCTTTATAAAGGAGGCCGCGCCCCATATCATCGGGATCAAGCTCTATCCTGCGGGCATCACCACCAACAGCGAAGGCGGGATCGGCTCCCTGGAACAGGCCTATCCCACCTTTGCGGCCATGGAAAAGGCCGGCGTTCCCCTGCTGATCCACGGGGAAACGGACGGTTTTGTCATGGACCGGGAGGCTGAGTTCATAACGCTTTACGACGATGTGGCACGCAGCTTTCCAAATCTCACGATCATCATGGAGCATATCACGACCCGTGCGGCCGTTGATTTCCTGGATCGATACCCGAACATCCACGCCACCATCACCCTGCACCATCTCCTGATCACCCTGGACGACCTGGCCGGCGGTCTCCTCGATCCGCACCTCTTCTGTAAACCCATCGCCAAGCGTCCCGGAGACAGGGATGCCCTGTTGCGGGCGGCCCTTTCGGCCCATCCCAAGGTGATGTTCGGAAGCGACTCGGCTCCCCATCCCAGGCATAAAAAGGAGTGTTGCGGATGCGCCGCCGGAATATTCACCGCGCCCGTTGCCCTGCCGATGCTGGCCGAACTGTTCGAGTCCCACGACGCCCTGGAGAACCTCCAGGCATTTGTCTCGGACAATGCGGCAAGGATTTACGGTATTACACCAAGGGAAAAAACCGTGACACTCGTGAAGCGGGACGGCAGCGTGCCCGACACCTACGGCGAGATCGTTCCGTTCAGGGCGGGAACGCCCCTCTCCTGGGATATTGAAGGGTAGTTTCCAAAGGAAGCCGGGCCTTTCGAAATCCACCTGGGGATGAAAGGCCCGGTTTGGGGGATTACTGGTAGATCACCTGGAAGAGCCTGTCCGCGATCTCTCGGTCGATACCCATGAGGATCTTGTACTCGTCGAACGCGTCGCTCTTATTGCCCGCGATAAGATGGGAGAGCCCCATGTTGTAGTGAGCCGGGGCAAAGTCGGGATTGTGCCGTATGGCCTGCTTATAGGCATTTCGTTCATCCTCGGCCCTGTTCATGGCGCCGTACGCCACCCCCATGTTGTAGTATGCCGGCGCGTATTCGAGATCGATCCGGGTGACCTGCCGGAAGGCCTCCACCGCCTCCTCGTGGCGGCCCAGTTTCATATAGAGGATACCCATCTGGAAATGGGCGGGGGAGTTCTCGGGATCCATCCTCACCACATTGACGTACGCTTCAACGGACTCTTCAAAACGGCTCAGTTCAACGTAGGAGGCCCCCATCTGCATATGGGCGGTGAGCAGGTCCGGATCCAGTTCAAGGGCCGCAGCGTAAGCGGCAACAGCCTCTTCATGGCGGTTCTGGCGGGCGTGGATGAGACCGATATTGAAATGGCCCCTTGCAAAATCAGGCCTGAGTTCAAGAATCCTGTTCTGGGCCGAGATGGCCTCCTCGGGTTTTCCGAGCCCCATGTAACAGTACCCCAGCCCGTCCCATGCATTCTCATCGTAGGGATCCTTTTCAACGGCATCCTTATAATATTTGAAGGCATCCTTCTCCTGACCGTCCACGATAAAGGAAAACTCCTTTCTGCACATGTTCTCGGCAAGTTCGGGTTTTTTCATGCTGTTTCGGTATGTCCACTCGGGAATGGAAAGCCCCAGGTCCTCCTCCCGCAGGTCCAGAACAGCCCTGCCGGAAACGGCAAAGTTGATGTTCTGCCCCTTTATGGACTGAAAGGTCACGATACCCACCACCTCACCGTTCATGTTGATCACCGGACTGCCGCTGGAGCCCACCGAGATGGGTGCGGAAAGCTGAAAGAACTTCCCGATGACCGGCAGGTCGCGTATGGCCGAGATGATGCCGTTGCTGACGGTCTGCTCCAACCCAAGGGGGCTTCCCACCACCACGATCTGCTCCGCGATACTCGGAAACTCCTCCGAGATCCTGACACCGTTCATGGGATGGTCTCCCGGAATCTCGGCCCTTACCTTGATCAGATCCAGGGCCTTGTTTTCCGCAACCACGTTGACGACGGGATATATCAGTCCGTCCGAAGTTTTCACATAAGCGGAAAATGCCCCCTCGAGAACATGGTAGTTGGTGATGATATCCCCCCCTTCGTTGATAATAAACCCGCTCCCGATACCCATGGAGTTGTTGTCCATGTCATAGGTACTGATGGTCACCACGGCGGGTTGAACCGACTGAACCAGTTCCGTGAGATTGGTCCCGGCAACTCCCCTTTCCCCAACAAACAGCAGTATGAGGCATACTGCCGAAATAATCGACGACTTATACATAGAAAGTTCCCCTTTTGAGAAAAGGTCCTTGGGATACCGGGTAAACGTGAAATGAAAAAACATCTCCCGATATAATAATTCAAAGCCGCCGGTTAGTAATTTTTACCGCCCCGTCCCCGGCCGGGCAAGTTCATTGAGCTGTTTTTTTCCTATACCCTCAAGGGCTTGGAACAGGGATGGGTTTTCGCGACTTCCATCTTAAAGATAATCCTCAAAACGCTTGAGAAAACCCTCTTAACTATCTTCCCCCGGAAAGCGCACTGCCCGGCCTTACCGGAGCAAGGGCGCACCCCGCGCCGGCGAGCGAGCTAATTGACCGTTATGTCGGTCCTTAACGAAATTTCCACCGACGCTTCGATTGCCTTATTATCGAGCTATGAGAAGAAAAATGAGCGTGAAAATATCTATTCCCGAATCCATGGAATCTCCGTTGACGTAAATCCAGGTATTATGGTGCAAAACCGGATAGCTGGCTTTGTAATTTTGACGCAGCCGTACGATTTCCGAACACGCCTTTCACCCGCGACAAACCGGAACCGTTCAAAATCAACAAGTTACGAAGAGACACAACGCCGGCACGTTTCTCGCTTGATTATTCCACACAATGCCTCGAAGGCGCGGCATGGTTTCAGGTTTCAGGCGCTGTTGCCGATAGGTACTTCAGCAGTTTTTTTTTAACCGCTTTTGGAAGGTAATTATTTGATGAGTGACCATGTTTTTAAGACCTGCCCGGACTGTGGACAGAAGCTGCGCATCCCCGGCAACATCGGTGGAATGGTGATGAGTTGTCCTTCTTGCGACCGGAAATTTTATTCCGATTTCAAATTGAAAACGCCCCGGGGTGAGCCGGCGGCGGAAATAAAACGGAAAAAGAGCCCGAAGTCTCCCCCTGCCCGCCCCAAACGGGCAAAGGGATTACTCAACGTGGTTGCATAACCGCCGGGCATGATTATCACCCGCCCCCTTTCAGCCCAAGTTACCGCTACCGCGAAACCGTCACGCAACCCGAAGCCCCTGACGGGTGTGCACGATATCCTTTCCAGATATTCAGACGGTTTCACGGGGTGCCGGTCCCGCGCATTTTCCCGTCCATTATAAATAGAAAAGGGTCGCCCCGCCGATCGGCCCCCCCCTTTACCTCCGGTGTGTCCGTTTTTACTCCCCCCTGTTCGCGGGGATTTAAAATACCATTTCCCCGGGACATAATCATGGACTTATGCCGGCTGTCCGGTATAATCAAATAAAGGAACGGATTGGAGAAACGAGGTGGGGCATTGTCCAGCGCCTTCGCCCTTTAACTCAGTTTATTCCTCAATTGTTATAACTGGTTATCAACCGGCCCCCGCAGAAAAAGTTGCTCATATAGAGCAGATTGTCTTATCGATATAACTCGTAATTGTGTCACCTTGAACATGCTTGGGCCCACGGCACACAATCCTTCCGAGGGGTTTCCAGCTTTACTCTTTGAACCGGCCGACACGGCATACCACCCCGGGACGCTTCCCCTCTTGGACTTTGACAACAACATTTTGTAATTGCTGGAATATGAGTTTTTTCCACGCAGTTTGCCGAAACCGGGCACATTTCCTTTACGCATTAAAGGGGGCGGGGGAAGCCTGAAACGGTGATTTACCGCTCATACCTTCATGGAGCTGTAAAAAATCGGCGCCCGCATCCATCGTTACAACCACAAAGCATTCCTGGCGCATGGCTCATGGTGAGTTCAAAATTTCAGGCTCGGATTTATTACGAGTCCATCATGACTTGAAACAGGAAAAAAGATGGTAAAATATTAATAAAGGAGCAGAAATCATTCCGGTACGGCCCACAGATCTTATAAAACAGGCTATATTCAAATTTGACCGGCATATGCCTTTAATGGAAATAAATGGTGTGCGTATGATTATTTATGACGGGAAATACAACTGGCAGGGAAAAAAACGGTTTCATTTCAAGCCGGTGAGCTGGTGGCCCGGCTCATACCACCTGACCATCATCGACCTTTCGAAAAGCATGCCCGATGTATACCTCATGAAACCCTATGTTGTGATTGTTTCAAACACCGGTAACGGGATATCCTCGATCAACTGCACCGACAACTTTGCCAAGAGTGTGTGCAGGGATTTCAAGCTCAACATCGAAAGGGTCCTGTGGATCGAATACCATCCCAAAAAACCGGCACACATGGACGTGGCCACCTTCAAGCCCGTGACCACCATAGGCTCCGAAACCCTCTACTCCGTCAAGTGGAGATCGATCATGCCCAATGAACTGGAGGTAATAAAGGGCTTCTCCACCGCCGCAAGGGATATTGCCGCAAGCCCCCACTGAGCCCTTGATGATCCAATCCCCTGTCCTTCGGCCAACATTCGTCCCCGGAGGCCGAAGGACAGGGGGGCGGTTATTTTGTTTCCAGGGGAACCAGCTTGATTTTTCCCTCGGTCTCTTGCAGTTCCATTCCGAACATGACGATGACGGCGTCTATGGGTCGTCCCAACATAAAATCCACCATTTCAGGATCCACGTTTCCCTTTTCCGTGAAGGTCCGGCGCAGGCTCCTGTCATAAGTCACGATATCGTTGATCCCGGCAACGGCTTCATCCGCCTTGTCCCCATCCAGTTCACCGACAAGACGTTGGAGTGTTTCAATGGAGCACCGCTCTTCATGGTTCTCGATAAGCTCCCACAGGCCTTCCACCCCCCCGAGGAGATCTTTACGGGTCAGTGGGGGATCGTCGTATTTCATCTCCACTTCCCGGAGGCTCCAGCACTTGTAAGACCTGCATTCGGAGGGGCGGAAACTGTAAACGGAACACCTGTTGCCCTCTTCAAAAAGGGAACATTCCATGGATTCCCCCCCGCCGCCGACCTTCAGCCTGATGTTCTCGACAGTAAGGGGAAGCAATTCCTTTTTACGATGATCAAATGCGAGTTCCCCCCTCCTCATCGTATAGAGATGTTTGGATGCTATTTTTCCAAGCTTGACAAGATGCTCATCCTCATACCGTAAAACGGGACCGCCCTTTGTGCAGCAGGAGCCGCAGTTCATGCAGGAGTTTTGGGCTCCTCCGGAATTTCCGTCCACCATATATTCACCTGATCGTTTTCAGTTTAAGCGATTATTATCAATATCCATGTTGCTTCAAGGTTCAAGGTTCAAGGCTCAAGGCTCAAGGCTCAAGGCTCAAGGCTCAAGGCTCAAGGCTCAAGGCTCAAACAGTTCTATTCGGGTTCCATAAAAATGTCTATGATTTTTTCCCGCTTCCTCTGCCCCGGACAAGCCGGAACATAATTTTTTGCCATAAAAGTCCAAGAAGCTGTCGGTAAGTTACGAATCGCCTTCCAGCAACAACCGGTCGCTTTGCACTATTTTTACCCCGAGTTTTCGAAGCTCATCAAGGGCTCTGTCCGAATCCCCCGCATTCAGATTCACCCCCCGCACGGCATCGGAAATCACGTGGGTTTCAAATCCAAGGGCTACGGCGTCCATTGCGGTGAACTTCACACAGTAATCGGTCGCAAGGCCCGCCAGATATACCTCCGTGACCCCCTTTCCGACGAGGTAGGCGCCGAGGCCGGTTTCGCGCCGATGATCATTGTCGAAAAATCCGCTGTAACTGTCGATATCCCTGTTGTCGCCCTTGAAAAAGACCCGCTCGATACCGTCCGTGTTCAGCCCCGGGATAAACTCCGCGCCCCTTGATCCCTGCACACAATGAACAGGCCAGAGGATCTGGGGTTGTCCTCCGAGGGTGATCAACTCCCCGGGCTTTTTGTCGTGGTGCACGGCAAAGCTGCCGTGATCTTCGGGATGCCAGTCCCGGGTTGCCGTCACCAAGTCGAATTTTTCGATCAATTCGTTGATCAGGGGAATGATCACATCCCCCCCTTCAACGGACAGCGCCCCCCCGGGAGCGAAATCATTCTGCAGATCCACCAATATCAATGCTCTCATACCCACTCCCTAATCCGTTTCCTTCCCGATTTCCATCACCTTGCGGGTCAGTTCGGCTTTCAGGTCAAACAGGTTCCTCTCAAGCCCCACGGGATAGGACTCCGGCTCCTCAAACCTTGTTATGCCGGGGTGAAGCCGGGCAATTTCATTGTTTACCCTTTGCCGGCTCCGCTCCACGGAAGGAGGATCATAAACCCGCCTTCCATGCCTGAAAACCGGAACCAGCAAATCTTCATGGGGCGTTCCGGCGTCGATATGATGCCGTACCGTCCCCTCCAGAGGATGAATCAAGGTGGTGGCCTCTCCGATCCCCCCCTCCTCGTCATAGATCCCGTCCGCCAGGTAACCTTCCCCGGAACGATACCGCCGCACCTGGAGAATCCCGGGAATCGAGATCTTGGCCTGCCTTTCCGAAAGTTTGAGTTTATACTCCCATGGGTCACCGGGAGTTCTCAGGGCCGACAGTTTGTATACCCCGTCCAATGCCGGTTGATCATAGGCCGTGGCCAGCCGCGTCCCCACACCCCAGATATCGATCCTGGCCCCCCGGGATTTAAGGTCACGTATGGATGCTTCGTCGAGATCACTGCTTGCCACGATCTTTGCATCGGGAAAACCGCTGTTGTCGAGTATCTTTCTCGCCTCGATACTGAGATCGGCCAGATCCCCCGAGTCAAGGCGGATGCCGAGAAATCGGTGTCCGTTTTCCCTCAGAAGTTTTGCGGCGGTTACGGCCTTTTTTACCCCTTCCAGGGTGGAATAGGTGTCCACCAGGAGAACCGAATTGTTGGGAAGGGATGAAACATAGGCCTTGAAGGACTCGAGTTCATCGGCAAAGGCCATGATCCAGCTGTGGGCCATGGTTCCCTTAACGGGAATGTCGAACATTTTGCCGGCCAGCGCATTGGACGTTGCGTCGCACCCGCCGATGTATGCGGCCCTGCTGGCCATGAGTCCCCCATCCACCCCCTGGGCCCTTCTCAGGCCGAACTCGAGCACGGGATCCCCTTCCGCAGCCATGCGGATCCTGGCGGCCTTTGTCGCGATCAGTGTCTGGAAGTTCATTATGTTGAGAAGCGCGGTCTCAAGTATCTGACACTGGATGATCGGGCCCCTGACCCTCACAAGGGGTTCGTACGGGAACATGACCGTTCCCTCGGGCACCGCGTCCATATGACAGTTGAACTCCATCTCCATGAGGTAATCGAGAAACTGCTTTTCAAACAGGGGGTTACCGTCACTGCCCGTAAGCGTGCCCAGATACGCCGCATCCGAGGCGTCGAAACGAAATTGCGATATAAAATCAATGAGCGTTGAAAGGCCCGCCGCAACGGCGAAGCCGCCCTTGAAAGGGGAGGTTCGGAATATGGAATGAAACACGCTCTCTTTATTCGCCATCCCAAGCTTCCAATAGCCGTAAGCCATGGTCAGCTGGTAAAGGTCCGTCAAGAGCCCCATGGGCCTCAAGAAATGTCCAAGCCCTTCTCTGTTGTCCGGTTCCATCATAACTTTTTTCTATTCCTCATTTTGCGTCATATTTACCCCAAACCTCCCGCGACACGCCAAGTCCCAACGCACCCGCGACCGACAAAAGTCCTTAGCATGTTATTTTTTTTCACTCAAGCACGACGGCCCCATAAAAAACATCACCTGAAATCCAGGCGAAAAGCATCACTCCGCACTTTAATGATCGACCCCGGATGTGGTCAAGGTGCTGTCGGATCATTGATTCCATATTATTGGAACGCTCCCGAGATTATATACGCCCATCTGCGGTTCGTGCCCCCAACACCTGGTCGCGTTGGCCGAAGGGACTCATTATCACTTTGAATTATTGAGCATATTCAGAAAAATAAGCCTTTGAAGCGGTTAAGCAAGAACCCTTGCGAATCGCTATAATCGGCCGTCACACGGCATCGCGCATTCAAAATGTCCCCACGGAATCCAGGAAGTCGGCCAAAGGGTTTCAAACCACAAAAAAACACAAGTCCCTTTCCATTTTATGATTTTGACAAAATATTTATAAAATGATAGATTCATCCGATTTTTGATATTTGAAGGAACTGTGAAAACGTTAAAAGAAGAGGTAGTTAAAATGGAGGGAGTCTCCAAGAAGTCCGAGGATGAAAAAAAAGGCGTGGCCTCACTTTTCACCGATTCCGAATTAAAGTCGTTTTATAAAAAGTACCTTGTCTTCCTGGGCGTCCTGGAGGCGTTGATCCTTTTCGGCTGCTGGGTGTATCAGTTGGGGAGCCAGGAGTACAACCACTTTGGCAGCGTGGATGTGCAATTCCCGTGGAAAATGTATTTCCTCATAGCGTTTCTTGCCCCCGTTGCCATCACATTTCTCGGCGGCATTCTGGTCGTTGCCTTTAACAAGTATGTACACGGCATCATCCCGACACCTGATACCGGAGAGCAGGAAAATGAGGGGGTTGCGGGGCGATTCCAGTCTTTTCTCAATACCCTGACGAGGATTCCGTTCCTTTTCTCTCTGATCCTTCTGGCTGCGGGTGCCGGAATTCTTTACCGAATCGAAGATATTCTTTCACTCCTGGGTAATGTCGGCGCGGTTTCATTCAAGTACCTTGCGATCGGTACGGGAACGATACTGGGAGTGGGATCGGTTTTGTGGGTGGTCTGGATGATCCTGAACTACAGGCTGAAGAAAAAAGATATGGAGTTCCAATACAAGCGCGAGGTCATGGAGCGGACCGGAATGATATTTCTTGACGACAAAACGGTTGTCAACCCCGAGGGTTTGATGATTTCCGGTGGAGACAAAGAGAAAACCGTCGTGCCCCGGCTTCCTTCCGCCCAGAACAAGGTTTCGGAGGATGATGTCGAGGAATAAGCCGGCTTTTCATGGTACGTTTTAGTAAATAAGTTCAACTTTCCGCCCATTACCGCACCCGTCTTGATGCTCACGCTTCTTCAGGATTTTCACCGTTTGAAAATGAGGCACCTGTGTGCCTCTTTTCAAACGGGTTTTGATTCCCGTATCAGCCCCCTCGTTGTCCCCCGAGTCACCTTACTTTCCAATGAACTTGTTCTGGTAGAATTTACCCCGGTATTTTGCGCCGTCGGAAAAAACCATCTCCCCCTTTCCATGAAAGGTCCCCTCGAAGAAATCGCCGGAATAACGCGTTCCGTCTGAAAATGCCGGCGCCCCCTTTCCGTGGAAAAGGCCGTTTTTAAAACCGCCGGAATAACGTGTCCCGTCGGGAAGAAGCATGGTTCCGCTCCCGTTTACATAATCACCTTCCGTTACAATTTCGCTAACAGGGACCGAGCTCTCCTCATTATCCTTCTTCCTCTCATCGCTCAAGTGAGCATCCGAAAGGTTCAAGACGGCTTTGCTGCTCCTCGTTCCCCCCTTGAAAATGCCCACATACTTTTTACCGGACGAAGAATTCATGGTACCGACCCCATCCTCTTTTCCCTTGGTGAACTGTCCAACATACCGGGTCCCGTTTACATATATTTTTACACCGTGGCCGTGGGGAACCCCATTTACGAACTGTCCAATGTATTCATATTTAACAATATCGATCATCCGGCCGATACCGTGATACTTGTTGTCCTTGTAGTGCCCATTATAAATATTGCCGTTTTTGTAATGTTTCATCCCGAGTCCATAATACTTTCGCTTGAAAAAGAAACCGACATACTTATTGCCGTTTTTATACTCCTTGGTTCCCTTTCCGTGAAACATTCCGTCCTTGAAGCCACCGGTATACTCATAAACCCCTTCATGGGTCTTGGTTCCCTGTCCGTTGAAACGTCCCTCCGCGAACTCCCCAACGTATTTATACCCTTGACGATAAATCTTTGTTCCGAACCCGTGGAATCGACCGTTCTTGAATCCACCCGTATACTTGGTGCCGTTGCTGTAAATTTGCGTCCCCTCGCCATTAACGCAATCTCCGTCCATACACTCCGCGAATACGGCAGGGGTAACCCAGAGCATCGTCACCAGCAGCACCAACATAAACAGAGTTCTGTTTTTTTCCTTGTTTTTCCTGTACACGCACTTCTTCCTTTCAGAGAAAATAGTTCACCCCATAACCCGGGAATCCGAATTCATTTCTATCAGATACATCTTAAGAGAATATATTTCAATGGCCTTGGAAATTCCGGACGGGAAAAATCGTTTCCCCCGTGTCCGATCGTGGCGGACACTTCTTGAAGAGCGTATTTATCATTTAGAACCTGCATTTATCACGGTAACCGGGAATCCCGTGAAACCGCGATATGGAATTTATTAAAAAAAAATCCGAACCGGAATCAAGGAGATCGAATCCCAGCCATGGTATTGTTACCCGTGAGTCCGCATAGCCGTTCCGGATGAGTTCCCTTTCGAAAATATTAACATTCAGTCGCGGTTTTCAGGTATCATGGGAAATTCAGGGTTATTTAATAATTGACGGCGGGGCGGATGCGACGAGCGTTGAGAAGGGGTACACGCGTGGTGAAGATGAAAAGGGGATTTCCTACACGTTCGGTATCAACATTGTTCATTGGCGCGGCTCTTTTATAACACGGGAAATATCGCGGCGATATATTTATCGCCGCGATATTTCCTTTGCAGGAATGAGGCGAGGTGCCGTTAGGCACAGATATTCTGTTACAGTTTTAATTGAGTTCCTTTTCACCATCTCTTCCAAGATCTTTCCATCTCCAGTAAGGAATACTCCGGATTCTTTCCAGGTCATAGTTGGGAATCATGCCGAAATAAGGAACTGCCGTATAAAAAATCTGTTTCTTGTTTTTCGCAACTTCTCTCTGGCCAAGTTCCTGTATGGCGATTTTTTTATCGAGAAACACCTTTGCCTTGGTAGGTAAATTGGACTTTTCGCGCGGTTTATAGATCGCTTCGTAATACATGTTTCCACCTCCTGTCGTCTTGCAGGGGAAAATGATATGTGGGAAATAAAAATTTTGAAAAAATGAGGCCGAGATATGATCGGGCGGGAATACGCCCCTATCTGGATCGATTTGAATAGTTTTTGATGTTTATTTTTACCATCTTCACCTCGCTTTTTCAAGCATATATTTGGCGCTTTTATCATTTTTTTTATTCCCCCCCACTGACCTCGCTTTGCTACTGCCTCCAGCTATTTAGCAACTTTTCGAAACTCTTGCCGGCTCCCTGATATTACGGAGCAATAATAACCTCTCACAAGGAACACAAAGCAATTATCGTGCCTTTTTCGAAACACCATTAAATGTTTCCAGGGATCCAGTGATATCCCGTTCGGCGGAAAAATATTAATGAAAAGACCGGGCTTCCCCCCCCCCCCTCCTATACGTCCCGTGCCTATTTTTATTATTTGTCCGAAATTCGTTTATCAAATGGGAATTGACAATGTCATATTTTTCTTTCCCGTCGGGAGGTAGTTTAGAAAAATGTAAAATTAAATTTGACATTCGGGAACCATCCAAGGGAACAAGCCGAAACAACCAGATCCCCCCTCGAATGAGACCATGGAATATCATAATCCGGCAACATCCTGCCCCTTCCACTGCCTTCCCATGGAGTACCGCCGGCGCAGGTGAGCTTACCCGCTTTTATCAAGCCGGCATGTTCGGGATGGGAACGGGTGTGACTTCGATGTTATCGTCATTGATTAATTCGGTTTCAAAA
>PPCM01000465.1_pt1 | contig 37474 bp, 28 predicted proteins | sample 1555541 | NCBI WGS metagenome assembly PPCM01 (sample SAMN05284479, study PRJNA326546) | Marine sediment metagenome, whole genome shotgun sequencing project. | isolation source: marine sediment | place: Germany: Wadden Sea | collected 2012-09-05
AAAATTTCATGATCATTTTAGCTACAAATGGCTCACTTTTATATTAGCGAATACATTTAGTGTTACATCATTTTATACGGTAATTTTTATCGGAATTCTACTGATATACCTCATAGCTTTCAAAGACATTCGGTTTGGCACGAGTTTTGTGCAAAGTCCAAGTGTAGGCACGGCTACCTCTAAATTAATGAGTCAACAAAATATGATTGGTTGTTATTTATCAGATATTGAACCAGCAAGAGAGAGAATAATATTGCTAAATAAAGAGTTAGAATCTCAGCAGTTTAATTCTAAGAGTGCGAATGACAAAATGGATATTATAGAATCACATTTGGTAACAGTCGGAGACTTGAAAAAACTGTATGAAAACAAAATATATCCAAATACAATGGAGCAGATTCATACATATGGTATTGAACTGACAAGTTTAGAGTACGAAAAGCTCATTTTATTAAAAGGTAAGTTGAGTGGTAGCAAAATGGGATTTGATTCAAATAGATACAATGAAGTAATTAACCAGATTAATAATCTTAGTAGGTTGAGATACGATGAAGTGATAGCTAAACTCGAAGAGTTTGATATGACATATGAGGTGAAAGTGGATAGGGAAATCTACTTTGAGTATCCTGTTCGATAATTGCCCCATAAATGTAATTACTTATTGTTAGTAGTATACAGAGGTTCAAAATGAAATATAGATGTAGTTAGATTGCTTGAATTATGAATGACAAGGCACTTAATTAAAAGAGGTGTTTAAAACTGATATAAAGGAGCTGAAAAAACTTCGGACGAAATAACTTGATACCTGTGTTTAGATATTTTACATGGTCAAAATCTTTTACTTCAACTATGAGCACGGCTTGATCTGATACCTTCTATCTTTTGAGAAATGGAAATGAAGAATGTGAATGACGTTAAACTTTGAGTTGGCACGTTTACTTGATATAAAAAGGGTGGTTTTCTCTCCAGTTTTGTTTACACATTAAAACTTATGAGTGTACTAAATCTGAGAAAAAAATGTACTGACCTATGGCTGAAATTAAGTCCACAAGCCAATATTCGATTACAACTAGTAAAAAATGATAAAGATTATATGCTATCTACTACATACATACTGTGTACAATAAACTTTGTTGCATCATAATGGTGTTAGTACAAATTGCTTTGGATCAAGAGTGTCTAAATGAAAACAATCATCATACTTTCGGTGAAGTAGTTCCATATTCTATAATAATATTGCAATTAGCAGATATAAGTTATACGAGTACAAGCATTACACATCTCAGAAGTGATGTGTAATCGTTGCAGTTTTATTAATACTTAGTGAGATTAATTGCCAATATTTGATGGAATTAACGCATTTTTATGATAGAATTTTAATAGTGTGGCTTAATTGAAAAACTTGATTCGACATACCTACATGGAGGCAAAATTGGGTTATATAATAAATGCACATGAAATGGAAAGAGAAATGCTGAACAGATCCAGTATGCTACTCATTAATTGTTCAGAAAAAATTGATGCTAGTATGTTTTTAGAGCAGTATTCTGAGCTGAATATTAATATGCTGTTGTCAGATAAAATGAGAAGGATTGATTTAAGACATAGAAATTTAAGTGTTCAAGATGAGCTTAATAAAATCTTATCATCTGTCAAAGGAGAGCTTTGGATAAGCGACTTTGAGATGCTTTTTAATCCTGATTACCAAGTTGATGTATTGAAGTATTTTATTGACTTGTCAATGCGTAGAAAATTAGTTCTAAAGTGGTGTGGATATGTTGAAAATGAATACTTGAAGTATTCGAAACCTGAATTTAATGACTATAAGTCGTACAGAATTGCAGATAACAATATAATTTGTGTGGTTTGAGAGGAGGCCAATCATGAAATATGCTGATTTAATAAACTTTAGTCCAATCGATAGTGTGGTTCAGTTAACAGCGGCAAATGATAAAGAAAAAGCAGTGAATCTTGTTAAGAGCTATGTAATGTCAGATGACATGGCAGAAAAGCTAGAAAAGAATATGCTTTCTCAACTACGGTTAGATGAGGTAGTTGATAATAAAGGGGTTCTGGTTGTTGGTAACTATGGTACAGGTAAATCACACTTAATGTCAGTTATTTCTTCAATAGCACATGATGAGGAAAATCTAAAACACGTTCAGAATAAGCGGTTTGCTGATGTAGCTCACGTAATCTCTGGACAGTTTGAAGTTCTCCGTGTTGAAATTGGTGCAGTGACAATGTCGCTTAGAAATATTCTATTGACTAAAATTCAACAAGATTTTGCTAAAAGAGGACTTGATTTTACTTTCCCGGATGAGAGCGAAGTAACTGGTAATAAAGAAGTTCTGCTCGATATGATGGAGTTGTTTGCATCCAAGTATCCAGGTAAAGGCTATTTGATTGTTGTAGATGAATTGTTAGACTATCTCGGTGGTAGAAAAGAGCAAGAAGTAAAACTAGATCTTGGCTTCATGAGGGAGCTGGGAGAAATAATAAAAAGTTCTAGACTTAGAGCTGTTTTTGGCTTGCAAGAAAAACTATTTGACAATCCGAACTTCTCTTTCGTTTCGGAAACATTGAATCGAGTGAAGGATCGTTATGAACAAGTAATTATCAGAAAAGAAGATACTGCTTATGTTGTTTCTGAAAGAATCCTTAAGAAAAATGCTGAGCAGAAGGCACTAGTACGTAAACATTTGGAGCAATTCAGCAGTTTGTATACTAACATGGTTGAAAGAATGGAAGAGTATGTGGAACTTTATCCGATACATCCTTCCTATATTGATGTTTTTAATAAGATATACATAATTGAAAACCGCCATATATTAAAAAACATTTCTGAGATTATCAGAAGGATTCTCAATAATGAAATAACAGATGAAGCACCAGGAATCATTTCATTTGATAGCTATTGGTCATTTATCAAAGAAAATTATGCTTATAGAACTGATGCAAATATTAAAGAAGTAGTAGTTAAAAGTGGGATGCTTGAAGATATTGTAAGCAGATCTTTCCCTAAAAAGTTATATAAGTCTCTCGCAATACAGATTATTCACGCTTTAAGTGTTCACCGCTTGACAACGGTAGACATAAGTATCAGATCAGGATTGACAGCAGAAAACTTAAGAGATGATTTGACTCTTTACCTAGATGGAATGCCAGAACAGGATTCAGATTTTCTTCAATCAATTGTCCAAACGGTCTTGAAAGACGTAATGACGACTGTTAGTGGTCAGTTTATTGAGCACAATCATGAAAATGGACAGTATTACTTAGATTTAGATAAGGATATCGATTATGATGAAAAGATCACTCAAAAAGCAGCAGTGCTTGACGATGTTACTCTTAATCGATTCTATTATGATGTTGTGTATTATTGCATGGATTGGGATCAGAAAGAAAAAGTGACTAATTTTAAAATATACGAGCATACACTAAATTGGGCTTCACATAGCATTTTTAGACGTGGTTATTTATTTATGGGGACTCCTGAGTCACGTCCGACTGCTGAACCTCCTGAAGATTACTATATATACTTCTTACCGCCATATGGTAATGAAAGTTATAAGGATGAGAAAAAAGAAGATGAAGTTTTTTTCAGTTTTAAACCGAATGATGATTTTAAGAATGATCTAAAATTGTATGCTGCAGCACTACTGATGAAAGAACTGGCAGAGGAAAAGAACAAAGGTGCATATCAGAATAAAGCAGCCAACTTCAAGAAAAAATTGATGAAGTATCTATCAGATAATAAAACGACCTGTTTTGAGATTACTTATAAAGGTGAGAGGAAACAGGCAATTGAAGTACTAAAGGCTCATTACAAGAAAAATGATCCTTTCAAAGAAACTATGGATCTAATTTCTTCAATTTGCTTTGACGAATATTTCAATAGAAAATATCCTGAGATGCCAATCTTCAAGACTCCAATAACGATGAGAAATCGCGCAGATGTTATAAGAACCGGTATTGATAGATTTGCGGGTAGAAAGAATATTCAAGCAAACGCATTACTTGAGAGTTTTGGATTGATTGAGAACGATACAATATCTGTAAAAAATTCAAAATATGCGAATTGCTTCATCAAGAAGTTGAGTCAACTTCCACCAAAAGGTGTTGTCAACTTTAATGAAATTTATGAAGAGAGATTTGACGATTGGGTAGATAATCATTTCAGAATTTCATATGAATATTTGCATCTTGTTTTCTTAGCGCTTGTTCATACAGGGAATGCGGTTATTACGCTGAAGAACGGTACGACAATAAATGCTTCAAATCTAGACACATTAGTAAAAGTGGATCGTTTTGCTTTGTATGAATTTAGACATATCTCAAAGCCAAAAGAGGTTGCATTAGCGGAATTGGTTAGACTTTTTGAGGTCTTAGATATCCCTGTGGGATTGATCAATAACCCAAATAAAAGAGAAGATGGTTTAGAAAAACTTATTGCTAAGGCAAATGAGATTACAAAGGATGCAGTAACAGCAGGATCAAAACTGTCAAATGATTTTGAACTGTGGGGTGAGCCGATGGTTGCTACGCATATTTCAAGTGACTATAAAGATTCAGTCCAGAGACTTGTTGATGAATTTGCAAACTTCCAATCTAAATATAATACAGTTGCTAAATTGAATAATTTTAATTTGTCTATGGACAAGATTGATCAGATTGAGAAAGATATAAAAGTCATTGGACATATTAATGGATTAGCAGCATTTAAAAATAATGCTGTTACAGATATTGGATATATCATGAATCTAGAACGCCTTGAGCTAGGGGCTGACTTTGCATCAAAAATTGAGCGAAGCAAAGATCAATTCAGGAAAGTCAGAGATGAAATTGCATACAATATGAATGGGATGTCTGCGGCACAAGAAATAAACAGAGTTCTTGCATCGCTTAAAGCAGAATATATTGATATTTATTTTTCTGAGCACAGAAAGAAAAGGTTGGATGTTGCAGAAGGAAAAAAGAAAGGCGAACTTGTTAGTTCTGTATCTTTATCAAATTTAAAAAAGCTTAAAAGCATTGAAATTCTTTCTGGAACAAAGCTAGATATGATTGAAAGAGATTTGGCATCCTTGAAAATTTGTTATGAGCTGACTCCTGAGCTTCTTAAACATACTCACATCTGTCCAAAATGTAATTATGTTATGAATGATACTGAAATGAGCGTAAAAGGAAAATTAGAAGAGATTGAAGACCGTATTGAATTATTAACGAGTGAATGGACCAATTCTCTTTATAATACTTTGTCAGATCCACTGGTTATTAGCCAAGAGAGCTTCATGAATTCTGAACAGCAGAACTGCATTGACCAGTTTTTAGAGGATAAGACATTGCCGGAAGTAGTTGATAATTTCTTTGTCAGTGCTGTGAGTGAGTTACTTCAAGGGTTTGATCCAGTTGTTATATCAACAGATGAGTTTATTCAAAAGTTAGATGAAATCGGACCATGCGATGTGAGTACATTTAAAGCAAGAATTGATGAGCTAATAAAACAATACACTCAAGGAAAAGATAAAGACAAACTTAGAATTGTTGTGAAGAGATAGGGGAGTATTTGATGAAATTTACTAAAGAGGATATTGATAAAGTCAGGCATATTGAAGGTTTTCCAGTTGGAGATGATGAAGACATAATAGCTTTGTCAAATCCACCCTACTATACTGCTTGTCCAAACCCATTCATTGAAGAATTCATCAAGCAATATGGAACTCCTTATGATGAACTTCTCGACGAGTATCATCGAGAACCTTTTGCATCAGATGTGAGTGAAGGCAAAAATGAACCTATTTATAATGCACATAGTTATCACACAAAAGTTCCTTACAAAGCAATAATGAGGTATATACTTCATTATACTGAACCAGGCGATATTGTTTTTGATGGGTTTTCGGGAACTGGAATGACAGGAGTAGCTGCACAAATGTGTCAAGATCCTGATCCGGAATTCAAATTTCTTATTGAGCAAGAAATGCCTAATATTAAGTGGGGAGAAAGAAAAGCAGTACTTAATGATCTTTCTCCGGCAGCATCGTTTATTGCACATAATTATAATGCATCAACTGATATTGATGATTTCGAAAAAGAAGTAATGAGTATAATTCTAGAATGTGAAAAAGTTTTTGGCTGGATGTATGAAACTACACATGATACGACTGTTGATAACGCTAAACAATACAGGCTCAATGAAGTAGAGCAAAAAGGTAAAATTAATTATACAGTATGGTCAGATGTACTTATTTGTCCTAATTGTGGTGAGGAGTTAGTTTTTTACAACGTTGCACTTGACGAGGAAAAAGGTAAAGTAAACAAAGAGTTTCATTGTGCAACATGTAAGGCTAGTTTGAAGAAGACTAATTGTGAAAGAGCAAAAAAAGTTTACTATGATGAAGGGCTTGATTCAACGGTTACAATCGCAAAACAAGTTCCAGTGCTCATATATTATACAGTAAATGGCAAGAGGTATAAGAAATACCCGGGAAAAGAGGATTTAGATCTTATTGATAAAATTGATGAAATGGAGATACCATATTGGTATCCTGTTGATGCTTTACCAGAAGGCTTTAATACCCAACAACCAAAGCAATCACATGGGATATATTATGCACATCAATTTTACACGAAAAGGAACTTACACGTTTTGTCATTCCTACATGAGAAGACAAGACAATCAAGTAGTGCAATTGTATTGCAATCAATAATTGCAAGCTTAACTTCTAGATTATCACGATATAACATGGGAAATAGAGGGAATGGCCCGTTGACGGGGACGTTATATGTACCTTCCTTAGTAGCAGAAGCAGAAATTCTTAAAGTGTTTCAAGGCAAAGTAAAGGATTTTATAAAAGTGTACTCAAAGACTTCAAAATTTAAAGGGAACATTGTTCAGTGTTCATCTCTTACTGAAGCAACAACAGTTCCTGATAACAGTATTGATTATATTTTTACAGATCCACCTTTTGGTGATAATTTGAACTATTCAGAGCTGAGCTTTTTATGGGAGTCTTGGCTTAAAATTAAGACGAATACAAAGACGGAAGCGATAATTAATAAAGTTCAAGATAAAAACTTGTTGTCATATCAAGAGCTGATGACAAAATGTTTTTCTGAATATTACCGTACTCTAAAGCCCGGTAGATGGATGACGGTTGAGTTTCATAACTCCAAAAATGCTGTTTGGAATGCAATTCAAGAGTCATTACAAAAGGCTGGATTCATTGTTGCTGATGTAAGGACGCTTGACAAAAAGCAAGGAAGTTTCAAGCAGACAACTTCTGCATCTGCCGTAAAACAAGATCTTGTAATATCGGCATATAAGCCCAAAGATAGCTTTAAACGTGAGTTTATTTCTCATGCCGGTAGTGAAGAGACTGCATGGGAATTTGTTAGGCAGCATTTAGAACAGTTGCCAGTGATAGTTCTTAGAGGTAACAATATTGAGTTGGTTGCGGAACGTCAAGCATTTCTCTTATTTGATAGAATGGTTGCTTATCATATTATGCAAGGTATTCCTGTGCCACTTGATGCATCTGATTTTTATCAAGGTCTCGATGAGAAATTCTCTAAGAGGGATAGTATGTACTTCTTAGTAGGACAAGTGAATGAATATGATAGTACTCGGATTTATAATAATGTTGAAGAAATTCAATTCAGTTTGATTGTTAATGATGAGAAGACAGCAATTGCATGGTTATACAACCAATTAGAAAAACCACAAACGTATTCAGAACTACAACCTCAATTCATGAAAGAAGTAAAGTCGATAGCAAAATATGAAAAAATGCCTGAATTAAGTGTTTTACTTGAAGATAATTTTCTGCAAGATGAGGAAAGTAAGTGGTATATTCCAGATGTTACAAAATCTGCTGATGTTCTGAAGTTGAGAGAAAAGAAACTTCTAAAAGAATTTGAAGATTATATAACTACGAAAGGAAAGCTCAAATTATTTCGTACAGAAGCGGTTAGAGTTGGATTCGCAAAACTTTGGAAAGACAAAAACTATAAATTGATTGTAGAAACGGCTGAAAGACTGCCAGAGAAGGTTGTTCAAGAGGATGATAAGTTGTTAATGTACTATGATATTAGTTTGAGTAGGGTTTAGAAGTTCATAGGGGATGAGAGTATGTTTGATGTTGGTGAGTACGTATTTGATATTGAAAGACAAAAGAGGGTTCAGATTCTAGAAAAATCTGAAGTATGGGGATTCGTATCGTACAAAGTATTTCAAAAGGAGAATAACAAGATCTATAAGTTGTCTGCTGATCAAATTAGTAGAAGTGCTGAATCTTTGTGCCTTAATGAGAGCTATGTTAGGTATATCACCCTTTTGTCCAAGATCAAGAACGAAACAGCATCAGGTATTCTCTCTAACCTTTCCAGTGGGGTAATACCATTACCACATCAATTACATGTGCTTAATCGTGCGTTAGCAAACAATAATGTAAGATATATACTAGCGGATGAAGTCGGCTTAGGTAAAACAATTGAGGCGGGCTTGATTATTAAGGAGCTTAAAGCCCGGGGGTTGATTAAGAGGATTCTTGTGGTATGTCCAACAGGCCTGGTAACGCAATGGGAATTGGAAATGCAGGAGAAATTTGATGAAAAATTCCATGTGATTTTACCCGAAGATTATAATACAATCCGTAAGATAACTAGCAATGAAGATGTTTACGGACAATTTGATCAAGTTATCTCTCCGATGGATTCGATTAAGCCACTTGAAAAGAGAGTCGGGTGGAGTGAAGAAAGAATCGACAAGTACAATGAAGAAAGAATATATTCAATTATCAATAGTGGATGGGACTTGGTGATTATTGATGAAGCCCACAGGGTTGCTGGCAGTTCTGGAGAAGTTGCAAGACATAAACTTGGACATCTTTTGTCGGCTGCAAGTCCATACATTCTTTTACTAACTGCAACACCGCACAATGGTAAGACGGAGCCATTTTTAAGATTGGTCAGACTAATTGACGAAAAGGCCTTTCCAAATTTCAAAGCTATTGTTAAAGAGCAGGTATCACCATACGTGATTCGTACTGAAAAGAGAGAAGCGATTGACAATAGTGGTGAGAAATTGTTCAAGAACCGTATAACAAGAATCATAGAACTGAGCTGGGATGAAAGGCATTCACTTCAAAGAGAACTCTATGAAAAGACAACACAGTATGTTTCCAAAGGCTACAATAAAGCGATGAGAAACCGAGGCAAAAATATGTGGTTTGTATTTTTGCTTATTATGATGCAGCGATTGGTAACAAGTAGTACGAGCGCAATCAGGCAAAGCCTTGAAAGAAGACTTTCCGTTTTAGAATCACAAAGTTTTAAATATCAAAACATGACTGAAGATGAATTTGTGGAAATGGAACTTGAAGGGAATATGGAAGAAGCTTTACAATCCATTTCATTAGATTTAAAAGAAGAAATGCAGGAACTTGATGAGTTATTGGTTATAGCAAAGCAAGCTGAATATCAGTATGTTGATGTGAAAATCGAAGCTTTAACGAATATTGTGGATTCGCTCTTTGAAGAGGACAAAAAAAGAAAAGTGATTCTCTTTACTGAGTTTGTTGCGACTCAGGATTACTTGAAAGGAATTTTGAGTAAGAAAGGGTATGCTATTTCAATCTTGAATGGAAGCATGGGTATCGATGAACGGAATTCGGCACTAAATGATTTCAAGCACACTTCAAATATCCTAATATCAACGGATGCTGGTGGTGAAGGACTAAACTTACAATTTTCTGATTGTCTGATTAATTATGACTTACCTTGGAATCCAATGAAAATCGAACAGCGGATTGGACGCGTTGATAGAATTGGCCAGATGAGAGATGTTCAAATTTTTAACTTTGTATTATCCGATACAGTCGAAAATCGAGTGAAAGATGTACTTGAAGAAAAACTTTCTGTAATTTTAAAAGAAATTGGGATAGACAAATATTCTGATGTTCTTGATAATGAAGTAGCAGAGATCAACTTCACTGACGCATTCATGAACAGCATTAGGAATCCGAAAAAAATTGATTATAACATTAAACCGGTTGAAGAGGAACTTAAAAAACAGGTCAAAAACACTTTGGCCATAAGGAATATTATTGAAGAAGATAAAGACTTATCTAAATTAGTTGGTGCTGAATCAAATTTTGATTTTGAAAGTGCGCTAATGAGAATGGTTACATACTATGAGAATTATAAAAGGAATCCTCATATGCAAATCGATCATTTGAGTATCAATGATCCTATTATTTCCAGCCACCTACATAAAGAAATCGATTTTGATATTGATAGCGAGCCACTGGTCTTGACCATCAATGATTTTCCGAATGAAAAAGGATATTTCATGTTATGGAAACTCATGGTTGGAAAGGATGCACATGCTCAGAGAATAATACCAATATTCGTAAATGAATCTATGATACTTCGATCAATAGCTGGGAAAAGAATTATGGATGCGATTATTGATGAGAAGAAGTCGTTATCAGTTGGTCAAGATGGACCTATTAGCTTTGAGGCTTTTGAAGAGATTCAGAGGATATCACAGGAGTATGCATATGAAGAGTTTGTTGCGATTAAGAAGGACGTTGAGCATCGAAATGAGGAAACTTATAGGAAGTATCTTTATGCGCTTTCTTTGAGAGTTGAAGCAGCACAAAAAATAGGAATAGAGAATATTCGGAATCATAAATTGATGAGTTTGGAAAAAGAAAGATTGGATGTTGAAGCAACGTACAGGTTAGGGAAACAAATTTGTCCGGAATTTAAGCTCATGTTCCTTTCGAAGATGGAGTAGACGATGATTAAGAGATTGAGTGAATTATTTGAAATTGAATATGAGAATCGACTTATAATCTTTGATTTTGAGCAGATGATAAATCATTATGATTACTCAGGGTATTTGCAGAAGCATGAATTCGAAGTTGTTCGTTACAATGATGTGGAAGAATTTCGATTTGATTATGAAACATCATTTAAAGACACAAATAGGAAATTGGCAATCATTGTGTGTTCGGATTTGTATGTCCCTTTCGATATTAGGAAGACTTCTCATTGCGTAAATTTGACATTTGATAAAATTTATCCAAAGTTGGACGGAAAGGTGTTAGTCGATAGGAAAATAAATTTCGAGCTTTTAGATCTTGCCTATGATGATTTATATCAGCCAAAACTAGGTTATTACGAGACAATCGATTTTATAAATGACTATGTTAACGGTGAAAAAAATGGAGATAGATATTGCCAAAATCTTATTCGAAAAATTAGAGAGAAACTTTCAATCGAGGGCATAAATTACAGAGATTGGATTGAAATAGCAAAGGTAAAAGGAGAAATTGACTACTTTGCTACCAAGTTTAATAAGTTCTATGATTTAAGATTTATTGATCAACAATTTAGAGTATTTATATTTGATTCGTACAAGAGCTTATCGGCTGAGACAAACAGAAGTTTTCCTGTGATTCTTACAAAAACACTTGAACATATATCATCTGATGGAAGAGTAGCATTGCTGGTTATGGATGGAATGTCAATGTTTGATTTTAGAATCATGTCTAATGAATTTGATGACATTGCCTATGATCAATATGCAAGCTATGCACTAATACCAACAACAACATCAATATCGAGACAAAGTTTGCTTTCTGGAAAGTATCCTGTAGAACTCGTTCAACCATTTAATGTTAGTCATGAACAAAAAGAGTTTTTCCAAGCTGCTGAAAGGTTGGGCTATAGGCAAAATCAAGTTGCTTATGAAAGAGGTTATGATATAGAAATATCGTCATCCGTTAAGTTCTTATGTGTAATACTTAATGATATTGATGATCTTATGCACAATCAGTTGCATGGAAAGAGTGGTATGTTTTCCGATGTGCAGAGAATGGCGAAGACAGGTAAAATCCAAGGATTGATCAAAAAGTTATACTCCTCTGGTTTTAGTGTATACATTACTTCTGACCATGGTAATACAGTATGCAGAGGAAAAGGTAGACCTAAAGGAATGGGAATTGATATAGAAACACGATCAAATAGAATGTTGATTTTGAAGGATTTTGCGGAAAAAGAAAAATATTTAGGAAACGGAACTTTTGTTTATCCTGGCTATTACCTCGATAAGCAATATACATACCTTATATGCGACTCAGGGGAATCATACGATCAGAAAGATGCTGAGGTTCTTACACATGGAGGCGTCACAATAGACGAAGTAATTGTTCCGTTTATTGAAGTCAAGGAGGTACAGAATGGCTAGGGGTATAGGATTATCGAGACCGATCAAACTTGAGTGGTTGGATAAAACAGTAGAGTTATTAAATGAGAATAAAACTGAAAGTCAAATTACAAGTGAATTGGGAGAATACCTATCATTTGAGATTAAGGATAAAACGAACTTGAATAAAACAAGGTCGAGTTTGTTGAAATCTTGGGTGAAGGTTCCTGAGGAGAATCTTGAATTACGTGATCTTGCGATACAATGTCATAAGAATAATCATAATAATCGAGTAGCAGTACATTGGTGTATGTTGATGGCAGCTTATCCCGTATTCTATGACGTTTGTACATATGTTGGGAAAATTTTTAACATTCAAGATACTTTTACAACAGCTTGGTTAAAGCAAAAATTAGCGGAATCATGGGGTGAAAGAACAACGCTTTTGTATTCGGTTGATAAGATACTAAAGACTTTAAAAAATCTGGGCGTTATTGAGAATGTTTCAGTAGGTGTATATAAATGCAATGAAATGAGCATTAATGACCCTGAAGTAATTAAATTGTTTATTATGACGATACTAAGATCAAAGGAAAAGTCATACTATGAAATCAGTGAGATTTCACAGACGAGTTCCATGTTCCCATTTAAGTTCGATGTCAGCCATGAATTGTTGCATAATACTGATCAATTTTCGCTGAACAATTTTGGAGGGAAAGTCGTTTTAACGGATGATTAGATTTAAGTTCTGACAATGAGATTAATTATAAATCTTTTGAAGTTTGCAAGAAGGATAGCTGTGCATCCAAATAGAACTTCTGTTGAGTATTATGTTTTAAATGAAGGCTACATAATTGCAGAGAACATGTTTCATGAGAACGTATAGTGAGTTTACTATACGTTTTTATTTTTGCTGCAAGTGAGAATTATAATCAGTACAGGTTAGATGATTCTAACATCAATAACAGTTTTCAGTGTCAGTTACTTAAGACACTGAATAAGGTGAAGGTAACTATAGATTACGTATTATAATTTTCGAAAAAAAGAAATAATGGAAATGAGTCCAGTGCAAAAGCACTTTATTTCTAAAGTGAACTTTTACATAGGTTCATTAGAGATATGTTAATGATTTCATTTACTGAATAGTTGTGCAATGATTGTGATTATGAAGTCTATCGAATTGAATATGCTGCCGGTGTATAGCTGTTGGTTAAATATGATTGACAATATTAATGAAATCAAATACAACTTTAAAGTTCTTGAGAGGCCAGATGCCGTGAACAGCTTATATAAGCTGTTCACGGCATCTGGCTTATTACTCGTCTTAAAGTTGAAGTTTGATTTCATTGGATTGTTTAAGCGTTCTATATAAACTCATAGCGTTAGGTATATATTATAGATTTGTCTAGGAGGTGAAAGTAGAGTGGGAACTTTGTGAATATATATGTCATTATCAGTGATTATGGAAATCATTTTATAATGAATTTTCATTGGCATCAGAGTATTAATCTGGAGTCAAATAATTAACTCAAACAGAAAGGAAAATTAAGATGATCGAATCTAAAAATGGAATTGATGTAATAAAATTAAAGGCTGTAACTTTAATTAGAGAAGGATCTATGAATTACTTGCTCACCAAAATCTCATCACCAGAGGATTACTATGATCTTGCAAAGAGATATATAGACGATATGGATAGGGAGATTTTTATAGCATTAGCTCTTGACACAAAAAATCGGCCAACAGCAATTCAAACGGTTAGTATTGGATCTTTAAATAGTTCGATAGTTCATCCAAGAGAAGTATACAAAATGGCTATCCTGTCAAACGCTGCATCTATAATTGTAGCTCATAATCATCCTTCAGGAGATCCAATACCAAGTTCGGAAGATTTGAATATATCAAAAAGACTGATTAATGCTGGCGAAATTCTCGGAATTAAGATGTTGGACCACTTGATAATTGGAGAGGATACTTATTATAGTATGAAAGCGGAAATGGACATTTAGAAGAGGAGTCGATAATGCGTAAGATATGTAAAGCTAAGATGATTGAAGTCATGATATTAATACTAGTAGTTATTCTAGAAAATTTGGAGAAGTAAGTAAGTCATGATGTTTATGATTTAGTATAGCAGATTTAATTATATGGACAATATTAATTCAATGATAAGGTAGTGAAAAAATTGGATTAGCCTAGTGTTTCAGATGACCATTTTGACCACTTAAAATGATAGAATATATTATGAAATGTGATAACAAAAAAGGGTAGATTCGAGGTGGTCAAGGTGGTCAAGGTGGTCAATGCGGCTAAACCAGGAAATGATGAAGTGGATCTGTATTACGATACATCAGAATTCATGAATAAAATCATAGTAAAGAAATCCAATATTACAGAATGCTTGTTTAAGTATATGATTACTGAAGATATATTGGAAAGACTTTTTAGTAATGAAACGCGTGATGACAATATTGATGAAACTGTTAAAGTTATATCTGAGAACATGAGTTTTCTTCAAAACCTATTAGGTATAAAAGAATCTACACTACTGAATTATCTAAATATAGAAGATGGTGATAGCATAGTGTCATTACGTGATTTGATTCAAAATATTAAATTTTCGGATAGTGGAAGAATTCAGTCGAAATTAGTTAGAAGTCCCAGAGCTTTCGGCTTGCATGTGAATAATTGGAATAAGTCTCTTCTAAAAGACTATTTAGATAGTATAGATTTTGATTATGATGATTCCAATTTAAATAGATCATATAATGAGTTTGAAGAGTTCATGTTATTAAATAATAATAAGTATCCAAATATGCAAAATACCCTAAATGAGTACACGGGGTATTGGAGCGTTGTTTTTGATGAAAGTACATTTAAGTACAAAAAAGATAATCGATTACTCAAAGAAGAATATGGTAGAATCTTTGCGATTAGATGGAATAATAAAAAGAATGGGAATGATTACATAAAAGTTTTATTCAAATTGCCAACCGAAAATAAATCTTTTTATGCGATGTTCAATGACTTGATTAGAGACGTAATAGAGTTTGAAAATTGGAATTACCGTGACACCAATTTTTTAGATGAAGCTGAGATAGATGATACAGTAGATAAGGTTAATATTTGTGTCTATCTTGAGGATGAGTTTTATAGTAGAAGTCTTATAATTAACTTTGGTGAAAGGATTAACCAAGAGCGAATAACTTTGGCTGATCAGAAGATTACATTTGTACTCGAAAATGAGAATTTGAATAATATTAGGACTAAGTTTTTCCATTATCTATATCAAGTAACTGCAAATGAAGCCTATGATACAAAAAAACTTAGCCGAAGAGATGCTTTAGTTTTGATGAGAAGAAACACTGTGAAGGCAATAAAAAAATTTGAAGATAATTTCAGTTACTGACCAGGAAAAGAGGTTTTTTTAACCTCTTTTTTTATGTTTTTGTCTTGACGAATTCTTAAAAATCAATGGTTCAAGACATTTCGTGGTTAATTATTGCTGTTCTAATCGCGGGTGTAAACTTTCGTACAATGTATGTATAGTTAGTCATTTGTTGTATGGAAGGAGGCAAAAATGGACTTGCCTAAGTTTTTAGATGAAACAGGCTTTGTAGAGAACGATACAAATGCAAAGTCAAAGAAAAAGCAGTCAAATAGAAATAGATGTAAGGAAGAAGAGAGGGATAATAAGAAGAAAAATAAGAAGAAAAAAAAGGGAAAGGAAATAAAGAAAAGAGAAAAAAAATCGAAAAGTATTGATGATAACCTTCTGAGGAATCAATACTATAAAGTTGGAGAGTTCATACATTTTAAAGAGAAGAGGATATCAAATTTTACTGCGTATATTAAAAGTTTAGATATCATTCATGACGAAGAAGGTGTTTGCACAAATAGTGATAATCAAAACCTCAGAACACAAGCGACATATGCAATATGTCTTAATGGAAAATGGCAAGAAAAATATATTACTTGCGACTATGAAAGGATCCATAGTGATTTTGTACCGATTGCAAAAAGATTGTTTGGCAATGAGCTGTTTATTACGCATGAAACGTCTGCAGTAAAGGCTTTTCTTGATACGTTATCTCAAAACACAGAGTTCACAAAGAAGAACATTAAAATTGCCAATATAGGTTGTTTTAAGTACGCTGGTAAATATTATCAAAATGACGGAAGGGTAATTCGGCCTCAAGGAGATATTAATATTAAGTTAATTCCATTAGAAAATAATGATGTCCAATACGGGTTAAAAACTATTGATGCTGATCCAAGAGCAGCCTACCGAGAATCGATAAAAGGTTTAGCGGTTGGTGATCATAATGTTACATTTATATCCTGGGGCTACTTCCTTTCTGGTGTACTTTTGCCGATCTTAGATAATGCGAAAGCACGAATGAGAGCGACCTTGGTATATCACGGGCAATCGGGAAGTCGCAAGACTAGCTATGCTTTATTTCTGTCGAATCTTACAAAAATGAATTCGGAAGAAATAGACTGTAATTTCAATGATTCAGACACTTATATGCAGATAGCTTTAGCGACTAAAGCTAATGGTATGGTTCTTTTCGATGATAACCAGCCCGGTATTTCGACCAAGGCTATGCAAGAAGTCTCAGATAAAATCGAAAGAATTCTGCGTTCGGTTTCAGATGGAAACTCACGGAAGAGGTCTAATCATTCATTGACAAGGGAAAAAGAACTGAGACCAGTTGCGGTTGCGTGTATAACATCGGAACTACAACCTGCGAACAGTGTTAGTTCTATTGCAAGGATGATACCTTTAGAAATCAAGAAAAACACATTTGACCTTGGTAAATTATCTAAACGGCAAGCAAATGTAGATTTAACGAGTACAGCGATAGCAAATTTTCTAACTTGGACGTTAGAAGAGTTTGAGCAGCTTTCAGCACTTGTTAATGAGTATTTTAACAGAAAGAGAAAAGAAATAAGAGCATTGGATATTCATGGGAAGACAAAAGATTCAGCGATTATTATGGAACTATCATTTTCAATTTATATAAGTTTCGGACTGATGAAAGGATACTTGTCTCCTGGTGAGGTAAAAAAACTAACTATTAAAAACGAAAAAGCGATCAACCAATTCTTGAAGAATACTAAATCCTTAATTAGTGGCAACGATCCAGTAGTGATGTACCTAACTGCTTTTATTGAGCTTGTAAATTCCAGAAGGTTGATCATGAAGACTAAGGATAAAAGCAAAATCGATGGCAAGCAGCATGTTGTTGAATCAAAAGAACACTATTATCTGCTTGAAGGACAGTGCTTTTCAGAAGTTAAACGCTACTGGCAAAACCAGTCTATTAATTATGGTCTCAGGTCTACTGATGTGTATAAACTCTGTCTATCGCATAGGATCATTGAAGTTAACCCAAGTGAAGAGGGTAAAGTTTATACAAAAAAAGTCAAAATCTATAGTGATTCAAAACAACGTGTACGAGTTCTTGTCATCAACAAAAAAGCTGCATCAAAATATATGAAAATCGCATTGAAAGATAAACAATTTCAATTTACTTACTCATGTGATTTTATTTCAGAGTTAGAGAATTTGTACCAGATTTAGTTGAAATATAGAGATTTAAGAAAAAAACGCTAAGTTATATCTTGAAAGGGGAAAAATATGTCCAAAAAAATTAAAGTTGAGGTTTATATAAAAGGGCTTTGCAGTAGAAACCAATTTGCTGAAAACTGGGGAGGCTATGGTGTATCGCTAATCAGTGGAGATAAAAGGAAAGAAATCATAAAAAGTGTTGGAAATACAACAAGTAATGAAGTTGAATTGCTAGCTGTACTTGACGGTTTGAGAGCTATAAAGTTGAATAATATTCATGTGGACATATTTTCGAGTAGCTCCTATCTAATTGATACAATGCAGAAAAACTGGATCGAAAAATGGAAAAGAAGTGGATGGAAAAACTCCATGAAAAAGACTGTAAAAAACAAAAAGCATTGGAATGATCTGATGAAAGAAATTGAACGTTTCGATAGCGTCAAATTCATTAAGATAAAAAAGTTTGAAAATCTGAATGACAGAGAGGAATGGTATTCAGAGTTCCGAAAACACAATGATGAATATTCGTATGACCAGTATCTTAATGTTGTGTCGCGGTTTGAAGAGGTTTTAACATTTGCTGAAATTGGTAAGCAGGGAGGTAGTTCATATGAATAAACTATTGCTGAGTGTTGCAGAAGTGTCTGAAGTATTAGGACTATCGAGGCCGACTATATATAAGCTGGTATACTCAGACAAGTTACCTTCACTAAAACTGGGTGCGAAAATTATGATACCTAGTAAAGCATTAGAGGACATGATCGCTGACGTGTGTAAATAATGAAAGCAAGCGCTTCGCGCTTGCTTTTCTTGAGGTGATAAATTATGAAAAAAAGACGCAGAGGTAATGGAAAAGGCGGAGTAAACTATAATCCACAAAGAAATAAGTACATTATCAATTATACATTAGGGCGTGATCCTAAAACAGGCAACATAATTCGCAAAACAAAGTCATTTGAAACAAAGGAAGAAGCAGAGTTAGCTTTACAAAAAATCCTGTATGAACGTGATCACGGTATTATGAAAAATGAATCGAATATCACTTTTGGTGAATGGATTGTATACTGGTTAGAAAATGTAAGAAGTAATGTTTTGTCTGGAACTACCTTAGATAATTATCGGAGCAACATTAGAAATCATATCATCCCTGGAATTGGACATATTAAGCTTAAGGATCTTAGACCAAAACACTTACAAGTCTTCTATAATCATTTATACGAGAATGGGCGAAAAGATGGAAAGGGTGGTTTAAGTCCTAAAACGGTCCAGAGAATTCACGTCATGATTGGTTCTGCATTGAAGCATGCACTCCGAAATGAGTTGGTATTAACAAATATTGCAACGGTTGTTGAGAGACGTAAGGGCAAGAAGTTCAAATCAAAACCATACACAATTGATGAGTTATATGAACTGCTTAGAGTAACTAAAGAAGATAGGTTTTATGCTGCCTATGTAATATCAGCAATGACTGGAATGCGAAGAGGCGAAGTGTTAGCTCTGAAATGGGATGATGTTGATTTTGATGAGAGAACAGTCAGTGTTGAAAGATCATTGGCAATTTATAGAGATCAAAAGGATGAGAATCATTTGACCTTAGAACTAAAAGCTCCAAAGACTGAGCAATCTGAAAGAATTATACCAATTGATGATTTTGTTATTCAAGCACTTAAAGAGCATAAAAAGAAGCAACTAGAAATTAGTATAAAGGTGGGGAGGGATAGATACAATCCTTTAGGATTAGTATTCTGTGATGAACAAGGGGGACTTGTTAATCCGAATACCTATAGTAATGACTTTAGATCCACATTAAAGCATAATGGACTAAGGCATGTTAGGCTTCACGATCTTAGACATACTTATGCTACGCTGCTCTTAAAGCTTGGAGTTAATCATGAGAAAATCAGAGACCTTCTTGGTCACAGCACAATCACAACAACCTTAGATATTTATGCTCATGTAGATCTCGATGACCTAAAAGAAGCCACCTCTTTATTGTCCCAAGCCATGGATAAAAAGCGTGAAAATATGTAGTACTGTTGACGCAGTGTTAACAGATTTCCAAGTTGATTCAAATAGAAAATGTGAGTATAGCCCCAAGGTTGAAATTTCAACCTTGGGACATTCTTTATTTTTTTAGCTAGTTAGAATCTGTTTACACATTAAATCTAAACAATTAAAACCACTAATTTGTTATGTTAATTCAAAAAAATAAGTAAGGAACGAACGCGGAGGTGCCGATGTGAATCAGATCCCCAAAATGGGAATTTATTCTCAAATGATTCCTTACTATTTGAGAGTCCTCAAAATGATAGAAGTGGTAAAAACTAAAAATAGATAGGACGTAACAAGATAAAGAACAATAGTAAAAGATTCTGAAATCATATTTCTAAAACTCATTATTGTGAACCTAATAGTGTATTTCTTAATGGCTGATTACTGCGGAATACATACGATTCGCGTTGTTTATATGAGCTCTTGCTTGCCTATGAGTTTGATTTATGATAATTAAGATCGAAGTTCTAAATACATTTTCTTTAAAGTAAGTAGTGAAGTGTTTTGTGTTAGGTGCTTACGATAAGAAATAAGCAGCATATATATTTCAAAAGTTCATCCACACACATCAATGTTTACCCTCAAACTCCAAGGGTATATACCCAATGTACACCAAAACGGTATACTTAAAAGGAGAGATTGAACATGACATTATATCAAGAGAAACACATAAAAGATGAAACAAATGAAGAGTATGAAGGACTACACACCAACTATTTTGGCAACCATCATGAAGACGATAAAACGCTTGAAAAAGCAATGCATGACTTTCTAATCATCGAATCAGAAAACGAAATATAATATGGTTACATCATTTGAGAAAAATTAAGTCCCTTTGGTTAAATTTTATTCAACCAAAGGGATTTTTATGTGCCAATACTTAGCATTAATGTTATTCTAGAGTAAGCATTATTTTTCGGTTTTCATAGTATAAATAATTAGGAGACGCATATGTATTACGCTGCAACCATATATGATCAAGTTTACAAATACCTATCAAGAGAAAAGGGTACTGAACTTGAGAACGCCAATATAGATTTTAGACTCTCAGACAAAGATCTGGGTGTGAACACAAAAGTGAATGCCCTTATATCTGGTGAGTTTGACAAGTCTATCTCTCAAGCATTTCCAAACGTAAAAGTTATAATTGTTCCTTATACAGGAATGAATCGTTTAGACAAGAATCTCGTTGAATCTAAGCGGATCAGGGTCTTTAATTCAACAGCGCACAGTCATTTTGTTGCTGAAAGAGCACTGGCCTTAACCTTGGCTGTCCTTGGCAAAATTGTTTTTTATCATAACAATCTTAAAGTGGGCGACTGGAGCGGGCGGACTGGTTCTGATCGGGTTTACTGGACAAGTTTAACAAAGAAGCGTGTAGCCATTTATGGTTACGGAATTATTGGAAAAGAAATTCATAGGTTAATGAAGCCATTTGGTATAGAAGTGGGTGTTGTAGACCATAGAAACAGAAGACACCCAGATGTTCATGTATTTAAAAGAGTAGAAGAGTTGGCACTGTGGTCAGATGTTTTTATTGTTTCAGCACCCCTTAATTCAGAAACCGAAGGTCGAATCAATGAAGCTGTTCTTACAGCGCTTAAGGACTCTGTCCTGATCAATATTGCTAGAGGTGGGCTTATAAATGAAGAAGCGCTTTATAATGCTCTAGAGAACAATGTTTTAAAAGGATTTGCATCAGACGTTTGGTACAATTATCCGGCCAAAGATAAAAAGATTGTATTGCCGTCAAACTACCCACTAGAGCGTTTTGAAAATGTGGTTATGACACCACACTGCGGTGGATTCGAGGAAACATCAATAGAGCTCAGATACAATGATGTGGCTGACCAACTAATTAGAATATCGACAGGGGACTTCAGCGGTGAAAAACATCTATAAACAAAGGATGGTTATATGACACAATTTATATTCATACTTACAAATATCATTCTCCCAATATTTATTATAATATCGCTGGGAGCTTTACTTCAAAAGAAGTTCAAATTGCACATTCCAACATTGTCTAAGGTACAGATCTATATTCTTGTACCCGCACTGGTATTCCACAAAATCTATACCAGTACCTTAAGTGTGTCGTTAATCTTTAAGGTAGCATTTTATACCATTACAATTTTTATGACTTTAATGGTTCTGTCAACGCTTTTGTCCAGACTCATGAAGTTTGAAAGAAGCAAAGAGAAGGCCTTCATTAACGCTGTAACACTTCGCAATACTGGTAACTATGGTATTCCACTCATAACACTTTTGTATGCGGGGTCTAGCAATGATTATGCATTATCGGTCCATATGATTGTCGTTATAACCTCAACCGTTCTTATGTATACAGTTGGGCTTTATAATGCAAGTAGTGGTAAATATTCGGGACGCGCAGCCCTGAAGAACATTATGGGTATTCCAACCATGTACATGATCCTTATTGCAGGTGTGTTAAGGGCTTTATCATTTGATGTCCCAGTGCCGGTTTTATCATCGGTTGTGTTTTTATCTAAAGGGGTTGTCCCTGTTGCACTGATTGCTCTTGGAGCACAACTTTCTGAGTCCAAGTTCTCTTTAGGGGATGCGTCCATGCTTGTTGCAAACTTTATTCGTTTGATCGTTTCTCCACTGATAGCTTTTGCTATGTGTTGGGTCTTACAAATGGATGCGGTTATAACCCAGGTACTTGTAATTGGTGCTGCAACGCCAACGGCAGTGAACAGTTTACTACTTGCCATAGAGTTTGATGGAGATGCAGAGTATGCTTCTCAGACCATTCTCATGACAACACTACTCAGTGCAATCACAATTTCTGTTGTTATCTACTTATTAACATAAAACATATTTAAAAAGGCGGGAATATATGAATCCACTTAGAAACTTTGGGATATTTTTTGTTGTATCTATGATCTCAAGCATTATTTCACTAATGACGGGTTTTAACAGAGTTATTGTATTGTCTTGGTCTTGTGCAGCAACAGTCCTTGTAATGATATATATGGGACAGTTCGGCTACCTAGAAAATAGAAAACAAGCTTCTATATTGGCTTTAATGGTACCGGTTATTGCAACGCTAGTTGTTGTGTTTTCAAAGTAAGATTAAGAATAAAAAGTGACGAGTCCAATAAAATATTGGGCTCATTTTTATAGGAAAGTCTGATATATAGTTCGCAAGATTACGGGTGATAAAAGGAGTAGACTTATATGAATGATGTTATAAACAATAAAATTATTGAACTAGCTGACAAACACAAACAAGAAATAATAGATATTCGAAGAGACATACACATGCACCCTGAACTGGGGCTGAAAGAGTTTAGAACTGCAAAATTGGTAGCAGATAAATTAAGAACTTTAGGCATTGAAGTCGTTGAAGGTATAGGCGAAACAGGCGTTGTGGGTCTATTACACGGGACGGCTAAAAGTGAGGATAGTAAACAGTCTAAAACAATCATGTTACGAGCAGACATGGACGCTTTAGCCATGCAAGAGTTAAATGATGTGCCTTATAAATCTAAAGAAACAGGGAAGATGCATGCCTGCGGTCACGATGCTCATACGTCTTGGTTACTGGGTTCAGCAATGATTCTCAGTGAAATGAAAGATGATATACATGGTTGTATAAAATTTGTATTCCAGCCAGCAGAAGAAGGTCTTGGTGGGGCTGTAAGAATGATTGATGATGGTGTTCTTGAAAATCCTAAAGTGGATGCCGTTATTGGAGCCCATGTATGGCCAACTTTAAATGCGGGAGAGATTGGTGTGAAACCGGGGCCTTTAATGGCTGCACCAGCAGCATTTGAAATTATAATTAAAGGCAGTGGTGGACATGCTTCTGCCCCTCACTTAAGTGTTGACCCTGTGGCGATTGGGTGTCAGGTCTATATGAGCCTTCAGACCATTATCAGTAGAAAAATCGACGCAACAGATTCTGTAGTGCTTTCTATCACACAGTTTCATGCGGGCACTGCAAACAATATCATTCCAAATGAAATTAAGATGAGTGGCACTGTGAGAAGCTTTGATAAAAAAACTGAAACTGAAATGCCTAAAATGATGGAATCTATTATTGATGGGATTGTAAAAGCACATGGTGGATCGTACACATTTGATTATAAAACCTACTATCCAGCAGTGATCAATGATGAAACAATAACAGAAATGGTACGTACATCTGCAACGGACCTCTTAGGAGACGACCCTGTCAAAGTCATTGAAAAACCTTATATGGCAGGGGAAGACTTTTCATTTTATCTAAATAGAGTTCCAGGATCCTATTTTATGATTGGCAATAATAATGAAGAAAAAGGTATTACTGCCATGGTACATAATCCAAGTTTTGATGTAGATGAAGACATACTCCCAAATGCAGCGGCAGTATTTGCAAAATGTGCTATAGAGTATCTTAAAGACAGTAATTAAGTTTGTGCTTCCATACGTTCAATACTCCGTATTACGAATATTACACCTTCATGTAGAAATTTATGTGAGGGTGTTTTTTATTAATCTCAGATGGTAGAATATAACATAGAAGTGAGATTTAGATAGAGTCAGAAGCGAAATTATGACCGAAAGGGAGAAAAATGGACCGAGTACAGACCAATTACATCGATTTTATTGGATTAAAAGGCAATAAGAGTCATGTTGTTGTATCAGATTATAGAGACAAGTTGTTAAATAAAAAATACCTTTATCCTGTAATATTCACAAGACTTGAAGGTGTTTCTATATGTTCAACTTCAAAAAACTATTTTAAAGTCTGTCATCAACTCTTTGATGGATCAAGTGATTCAGTCCATCAGCTTATGGAAAATCTTAATAATACAGATGAGTCCTTCAGCATAAGAACCATGCGCAGGTACATTGGTGTTTCAGATTATAATATTGAACCTGATATAGAGAGTGATATAGATGCGCTAGGAGTGAAAACGTGTGTACTAACCAAAGCTTTGTCGGAAACCATATCATTTGACATTAATGTGCCTATGGTCAAATACATTGAAAACAAGCTAGACATTATAAATGATGAACGGCAGTTTGTAAGTATAAAAAACAATGAAGTTGCTTCGACAGCCTTTATTTCTGACATATATGGAAGCTTAGCTAATATTGTGGTTTATACAGTACCTAAGTATAGAAATAAAGGACATGGTGCAGCAGTTGTTAAGGCATGTATAAAGTGGTGTACTGAACATAATTGTGAGCCAGTCTACTTTGTTGAAGAGGCGAATGAAAGGTCAATCCAATTGGCACAAAAGGTTGGGTTTAAGAGATTTTATGAGGAGCAAGTGGTTACGAAATTATAAAGTTGGAGGAAAGAAATGAAAAAGAAAATTGTAATGATCATAGTAGCGGTTTTCATTCTTGTAATAGGTATGAAAACTGGGGATGGGATCACCAAAGCATTATATAGTAATGATAATATATATAACGATGATTCAAAGATCATTCAAAGTGGTGACACTTATTCGTATACAAATCAGGTTTATAACCGGTCTGAGAATAGCATTAAAATGTCCTTCAAATTATCAGGTATGGAAACTCTTTGGGAAGTAGAAACCACTCAGGACACTTTCATAGATATCGAATATGACGCACATATTAAAGACGGTAATCTAAAATTGGTCATGATCCATGAAGATAATACTATTGAAACAATTTTAGACCAGTCTGGAAATGAGTTAGTTAGTATTCCCATTAAAAAGGGACTCAATAGAATCAAAATAGTTGGGAAAAGTGCTCATGCAGAACTTAATTTTGAGATCATCCCTAGGGAGAATACAACAGTGAAGGCGCGTGACTAATATGGATATGAATCAGAAATTAGAACTGGATTTTAACCTATATATTGGATTAAAAGAAGCGCTTGATCTACCTAAGATGACAAGGGTTGCGGTTCGAGCTGTGGTCATAAAAAACGATAATGTACTCCTGCTTTCAAGCAATAGAGGTGACCTCAAGTTCCCAGGTGGTGGTATTGAGGCAGATGAAAGTTATGAAGCTGCACTTGAACGTGAGATGAGAGAAGAAACAGGTTTTAAGTCTATTGAAGTTGTAAAAAAACTTGGTGTAGTTAGCGAACGAAAAATTGATGACTATGATGAAAATCATGTATTTGAAATGATCAGCCACTATTATACATGTCATGTAACAGGTGAAAAAGAGCAGCAAAACTTGGATGATTACGAAGCAGAGCTTGAGTTTAAACCGACATGGGTCAGTATTGACGAAGCCATTCGACTGAACAATATTTACATAACAAACAACCCAGATCAGCCAGGGTGGGCCAAACGGGAGAATATGGTATTAGAATTGCTGAGTGGTAGGCAGTGATTGGAACGTACTTATTTAAGAATTAGTTGATAAGATATTTCGTTTATTTTCATTTTCAATGTAAACAACATCAAATATATAAAGAGAAAGATGAACTATTGACATAACTATTGGGACGATTAATGAGTAAATCAGAAATATTGAAGAAATGAAGGTACAAAGTATTATTGGAATAAGCATAGCAGACTCGACGACCAAGTATTTTTTTGAATGTCTAAATAAATAAGATAATGAACTTAGCCATAGAAAAGTTAGGACGATCATTGTTAACATAATGGTGAATGGGTTATCGATGCCGTTTTTGACTATTGATAACACAATGTAGCTAAAAAGAAGGGTTCTTTTTAGAATGAATGATACAAACAGTTTTATATCAACTGATGAGGATTTTTTACTTAAAACTACTGAGTTAGTCATGGTTGCTCCTTTCAACTAGCAAATGTTATTCCAAGTTCATTATACCCATTTATGTTTTTAAATACCAATAAAACAGACCCTATCTCCCCAGAGACAGGGTCTATTTATTTGCCAATATGATCAAAATACTGCCAATTGGGTATAAATATACACAGTATTATATGGAGCGGTACATACGCTATTTTGTGGGAAGGGGATCATTATGAAAAAGTGGGTAGGGTTTTATATGGTCTGTCTTATTCTAATTTTAGTAGTGGGCTGTACAACTGAGGAAAAGACATTTGAAAGTGAGCCTATTGAAATAACACAATTAGAAATAGAGACAGATGAATCGCAAGAGTCACAAGGTGGGGAAAACTCTGACGACCAAGATTCAGTAGAAAGTTCAGAACAAGAGAATGACCATGAAGAAACAAATACAGAAGAAACAAATACAGAAGAAAGCAATATTGTTGAAGCAAATATAAATGAACCTATCATTTATAAAATGGATTCAGCGCTAAACAAAGAGGACGGTACAGTCCTAGTCAAAATGGATGCGTATCAGAATGACAATGTCATTTGGAGTAAAACATGGCCAAAATCGCAACTATCACAGCTTGATCCGTACTCTCAAGTAACAGAGTATAAAAACAGTGTGTATATTGAAGTACATGCCAACTTATATGGTCTAGATAAGTTAACAGGTAAGGAACTATTTCAACCAGTAAGAACGGGTGTAACCAGTAAACCAATTGTAGATGAAGGTGGTTTTATCTACTGTGAAGGATACTTTGGGCCATATTTTCTAACAAAACTTTCTCCAGAGGGGCAAGTGTTATGGACTAAAGATCCACCACTACATGCTATATGGCCTTTAAAAGTTGAAGTCGATCAAGACAATGTTTATGTACATTATCAGAATTCAGAGAATACAGATTATAATTTGATCCAGTATCAAAAAACAGACGGAAAGGCCAAACTATCGTATTGGTTAGAAGAAAATGAAGTTTTCTTCAGCAATGTGAGTGCGTCTTCAACATTAGACGGATACCCAACACAAAATTTATTAGATGGACTTTTAGAAACAGGCTGGAGTGAAGGTGAATCAGATTATGGTATAGGCCAGACACTTATGTTTGAGTCAGATCAAAACAAGGCACTTTCTAAAATTATTATAGAAAATGGATACCAGAAATCTGAAGATTTGTTTTATGCAAATGGCCGTGTCAAAAAAATACGTGTGACTTTATCAAACGACAAGAGCTATGTGTTTGACCTCCATAACAATATGGGAAACAATGTTTTAACTTTTGATGAAATGCAAAGCGCGAATAAAGTTGAAATAGAAATACTTGAGATTTATCCTGCAGAGAAATATACAGATACAGTGATTTCATCGGTATCTTTCTTTAAGTAAGTAATCATAAACTGGATTTTACTGTGAAAGGATAGATCTTATGAATAGAAAATATACAGTCTGTTTAGTGATTATTTTGCTGCTAATGTCATCCTTTAATCCACTCTATGCAGATACAAGTACAAAACAAGACCTAGTCAATGTTATAAGTCAAATGGATGTGCCCTATAATCTTGAATTTTACTTTAGTATGGGCATGGATGCTTCAAGAAACCTAAATGTGCCATTAGACATGACTGATAATGCCATATTTAAAAACGACAACCAAGCCTATAACCGTATTCAAGTTTCAAACAGTTTTGGTATGGACATGTTTGGTCAAACATTTGCTTCGGGTGCAGAAGATTTAGAACGGTTAGAAATAAATGGTCATACTGTAACCGTTAATGTTTATAAACGTAATAACGAAAAGCTAGCCATGTCCTTTGTAAGCTGGACATCAGGTGCTTTTAACATTATATTATCCATGGATGATGTGGAGTATATTGATAGATCTACAAATATTGCCATGATTTCAAGTTATGTTACTATGATAGACCAAGCGCTTTCAAGGCTTAATTATGAAGGTGTAAATGTAGGTTTTCCAGGCGAAAATCCAGAAGATGATAGACCAAAAGTAACAGATGAAGTGGTTGAACCGCCTGAAGATGAACCACTTGAAGTAATTGAGCCAGAAGAAGAAATTGAAGAGGACGTTGAAGAAGTAACATACAACTTTAGTCTACGTAGAGAAACAAACGAAAACACAGGTCAAGCATTTAAAGGGGTAACAGCCAGCGAAAAATCATCCATACAGCTTTACTTAAGTGTGAGCCAAACCTCTAAATCGAATGGTGAATCAAGCTCAGAATCAAACCCAGAAATAACCGTCAAAGTACAGGAGGCAAAATTCGGGGTCTTAGAAGGTATTGAAACTGGCAAAAAAGTCCGTATTCAAGACACCTCAGTTTTAACTTATACACCTCCAAAGTATATTGACTTAAAAGATAAAGAATTAATTGAAGTCATCAAAGTTGAAGTTTATGTTGGTGGCAACCTTAAAAAAACACTTACAAGCGAAATTAAAATTATGAAAACGCCTGTTATGCTGGTTCATGGCTTCACAGGTGATGCTTCAACATGGAAAAAATTAGACGAAGAATTAACCCCAATGGGCTATGACACGGTAAGAGAGTATTACGTGTTTAATGATAAAAACGGACAAAGTATACCCGCGCAAGCAAAAGGGCTTGCTCGACACATTCGTGAAAAAATAAGTAGTTTAGAAAATGAAGGTATCAAAGTAGGACAGGTAGATATAGTCGCTCATAGTATGGGGGGGCTAATCAGTCGATACTTAATAGGCCATTTACCAAATTTATATAATGATAACGTCAGAAAACTGATTATGGTAGGGACGCCAAACAACGGCTGTGGTCTTCCAGACCGAGTATTTGGTTGGGGATTGTCTCGCATCTTTGACATGCATAAAGAAGCGGGAGCCCAATTATATTATAAATCAGATGTTATTATAGCCCTAAATAAAAATGTTAAGTATGCAACCCATCTAGATCCAAATGTGGAATACGGATTGCTCTATGGAACCGGCGTAGGAGCAGGAGACGGGGTTGTGGATACAACTTCAGCACTGCTGAGTGGTGTTGAAAGCATACCTTATATCGGGCGGTCACACTCGCCTGCACTCACTGCAGTTGGTTTTGGACCATCATTGACTGAAGATGATCTTGTGCTGGATCAAGTTAAAAAATGGTTGGTGACAGACATACCGCGCGGAGAATTTAGATGGATTGATATTGAGATTAGCAAAATTGAAGGTGAAGCATATATTGCCAATCCAAACTATGTTCAGGACGATATGTACTGGAAGCAAATTGGAGAGAATGACACACAAGCCCTAGATATACTTGATGATGTTAAAACAGGCAAAGGAAAAGTGACCTTACTTCTAAAAGCCAGCAATGAAGTATTCGGCACAGTCGAAATGCATGAAAACACAGAACTTTACTTTGAATACGCCTCCCCCCATGTTATGCGTGTAAGTTTAGAAAGCGGTTCAGCACGTTTTACCACAAAACCTAAATCAGGTAACCACTTTGAAGTGTCACTCAATGCAACAGGTAAAATTCAAACCATTATGGGTTACCAAACAGACTATGTCGTTACAGCATCAGAAGAGCCACAGGTATTCTGTCTAGAAGGTGAACTGGAAACAGTTTTTGCAACCAGTGAAGCCAATTTTAACTCAGCAAAGTTGAAGACGGGTCAGGCAATCAAATTGACAAATGAAGGTGGATTTAAACAAATTTCAGTTCCAGAAAATCATTGGTGGGATGATTCCAGTGAACTTGATAAGGTGCCAGATGTAGTGGTCATTCCGGATTTAACTGATGTTCCAGAAATAGCAACAGGTTTTATTGATGATTTTGTAGATGCGTATTTAGATGACGACATGAAAGATCTTTTTAATAGCTATAGAGAGTATATAATCGGAGCGGGAGTCATGCTTGTAGTTGTGATCCTGTTTAGAATTATGAGGATTGGTAGACGGAGCAAGAAAAAGTAAAGAGAAAACAATAAAAAAGTAAAGAACGTAGTAAGTTGAAAGTTTAAAATTTGAAACAGAAAACCAAGAGGTATAATACTTCTTGGTTTTTTCTGTTTCAAGTTTTGCTGTCAAAAAAAACATTACAATAACTTACCATATAATCATAAATTAATATATAATGAATATAATTACCAAAGTCGTAGTAAAAGCAGAGGTTGAACCATCTTAACTCTTGAAAATATCACTTAACCCAGTGATTTAAGCTAGTTAGAGGTCAAGTTGGGTATGAGTAGTCTAAACAAATATAACTCGAGGAGACGTTTATGGAAAATACAGAAAGAGCATATAAACATATAAAAAATGAACCACATAGATTTATTCCAATCATGACGATTGCCTTTTTATCAATCAATATATTAGGTTTGGCTTTACCACTCACAATGAAGAAAATATATGGAAATGTTCTGGCAAATGGATCGTATTCTGAGCTTCGACTCCTTGTATTTGGGTGTTTACTCGCACTGTTTTTAGAGACGGTCATGAGAAAAGTAAGAGATTCATCAAGTAAATGGATCGCTTCTAAGTATGAGTATCAGTTATCAGACTTACTCATCAGAAAAATACTAGGCTCATATAATCCTGAAAAAATACTGAATAGCTATAATTCAGATCTTGAAAAAATCAATTCAGTACGCCAAATTGCATCATTTTTCTCAACGCGGGTGTATCAAGTGTTTATTGATCTACCATTTATCGCTATTTTCTTATATTTTATCTACGTTTTAGGTGGATCCATAGTTTGGGTTCCAGTTATATTATCAATCATTTATGTGTCCTGTATATTGCTAATATCTGGTTCATACTTTAAACATAGAAAAGCTCAAATCGCAGAAACCGATGCAGTTATGTCTCATCTCACGGAAACACTTGATAAAATTCACTTAGTTAAAGCTGCTGGGCTAGAAGACATACATATTTCTAAGTTTAATAAAATTGTTAAGGAAACAAGTAAAAGAGAATTCTACTGTAATACTTATCAAGCTATACCAGATCTGATATCATCAAACTTTTCTCAACTAAACTTATTCACATTGCTAATATTTGGTGGCTATCTCATTACTTTAAATAAGATAACTTTTGGTGAGATTACTGCATGTGTCATGTTAGGTGGAAGGGCGATTGCACCTGTGAAAAGCATAATGAAATTATACCTTCAAAGACTAGATATTCAAATTCTTAAAGAAAGAGTTGAAGAAGTGCTTTCGAGGGATGAGCAATACAATGCAAAAGCGCCTAATTTTCCAGAGGATATCAATGGAACTGTAGAAGTTGTAGAACTTGAGTATACCAACATTCAAACAGGCTCATCAGAAATATTGACATGTAATATAGCGGCTGGAAGTTTTACCTATGTTGATCCAAGTGAGTTTTTATCATATCGTGAAATTTTTTATCAGATCATTGGTCGAGAAAAGATAAGAGAGGGAAAGATTCTTATAGACAACCTCAATATTAAGAAATGGAATTTGAAGAGTTTACAGGGGAAAATAGAGTATCTTTCTGATTCGGTTGGAATATATAAAGGAAGTGTTATCGACAATATTACGTATTTTAATAGAGAAAATAATGGTCATGCTTATGAGGCAGCCATACTTACAGGGCTTGATAAATTAGTGAGTTCAATGAGCGATGGATTTGAAACCATACTAGAGCCACATTCGAAAAATTATTTATCAGCAGCTTTCATGCAGCGTTTAAACTTGACGAGAGCACTCGTAATTAGACCTAGAATTTTGATCATAGACAGAATTGATGAAAGTATGGACGAAGAAACCTTAAGTACATTTATATGGTTGCTTAATCAGTTCAAAGGCAATATGACAATAATTATTGCATCAAATGATAATCAAATTCAGAAAATGTCTACGCAATATATATCGCGTAAATTTGATGGAAAAATGATTACTGTAGACAGCAATTTGTAACTCAATTAAGTTAATTGGAGGTTGACATATGAATGACGAAAAGTGGGTTGCTTGGGCCATTCAAACATCACGAAAGTGGTCAGATGTTAAAGATGTACTTAAGTATACGAATATAGATTTTATTGATAACGATCATAGAATTCTAATTGAACACGCCTTAGAGTTAAATAAAGTTATTGAAAAAGCACAAGATAATTTCACAATGGAGTTAATTAATGAAACAAAGTATGTTTTGAATCAATTTTATACATATGCTGTAGAGCATTTTAATAGAGAAGAAATTTTTATGGAGTTTTACAAATTACCAAACGTTGATCAACATAAATATGAACATGAAAGAATACTGAGTATATTAAGACATGCTATTGATGATTTTGAATCAGGAAAAGTAAAAGTTAGTGTAAAGCTAAAAATGCAAGTTATGGACTGGTTAATTCAACATGTAAATATAGTAGATTATAATTTTTTTGATGTAGATAACTGGAGTAGTAATTTAGTAAATGCTTCAAAGCTAGATGATATACGTCCTATTATTCATTTAACTGGAATTGACGATATTGATCATCAGCACATGAAGTTAACAAGTATGGCAATTGACTTAATTCACGATATGGGAAAAGATCTGCCGGAACGAGAAATCAACAAAAGTTTTGACGATTTTATAGAGTATGCTAAATATCATTTTGAATATGAACATAAATTTATGACCAACTATCATATTGATGATATGGTAGATCATTTAAAGGAACATGATTATTTTATAGGCAAAATGACATCTTACAAGATAGAGGCAGTGGATAAAGAGCTTGATGTGAGTAGTGTAAAATCGTGGATACTAACATGGTGGATTAGCCATATCAATCAAGTGGATAGACGGTACTTTGCATTTGATAGCTGGGCGGCTGATGTTATCAAGAATGCTCAGTCTCTAGACGAAGTAAGTAACATTTTAAGAAGAACAGGAATAAAGGAAATAGATGAAGACCATTTAGCGCTTATGGATGTAATTATTAAGTTGAATAAAGAAATAACAGAGTTTGAAACAAGCGTTACCAAGATGAGTGGTAGTTCAAAGAAAACGTTGAAGGATTTAAACGTATTCTTAAAAAGAAAAAACGATACTGAAAAAAATATAATTATTAGGTACTTAGACGAAGCGTATAGTGTGGCTAAGGCTCACTTTGAGCGTGAAGAACGTATTATGTTGAAGAGTGGTTCGCCTGATTTGAGTAGTCATAAAAAGGAACATGAAATGGTTTTACTAAATTTTCGAAGTATTAAAGAAAACTATGATAATGGACTGCTCGATATTTCAACAAATATAAAAACGATGATATTGGAGTGGTGGATTGAACATACCAATACAACCGATTTTCGAACCTTTGTACAAAGAAATGATCGTTTGTTTAGAAACATGGCAAAAGAGGATCACCTTAGAAAGGAGGAGGAATCGGTCATTGACGCCGGTCCGAACGATTAAATGGATGTTATAAATCAATTCGGGTTTCATAATAAAGAAGATTCGTTCCCAAAAACATCTGCGGCACGTGTTTTACCTCCTCTTCTAGATGCTCTAAACTGGCAAGGAAATCGGAATAAAATATTAGAGGCTATGACCGAAAATGAAGCAATTATGAGTACAGATGGATTGCTTGAAACCCTTGCCAATTTGCAGTTTAAGTATGAACATAGTAATACGTTTTCAAAAGGGGATTTAGACCCCGAGATACTTCCAGCACTCATTGTTAATAAGAATAATCACTGGGTTGTTCTAAACGTAGAAAATGACGGATTCCTTGTTTTCGATGGTATGGATGGGATATACACTACAAAAAATATTAATGAATTTAGTGGAGAAATATATGTGTTCCAATATGCTGAAGATATGACAGACAGTCTTATTCATCAGCAAAAGAACTGGTTTAATAAATTACTGTATCGATTTAAGAGTTCAATTCGTTCGGTTATAATTTTGAGTTTCTTGATTACATGTCTTGATCTAGCCATACCAATCCTTGTTGTCCTTATTTATGATCAAATAGCATCGCAGGGGACAATTGAAGCATTAATCACTACATACTTTGGTGTGTTGTTATACATTGGTTCATCTTATGGATTAGGACTAATGCGATCAAAAATACTGAACTACATCAGTACACGTATGGGTTCTGTAATATCAACACAGACTTTTAAGCGCCTGTTGTATTTAAGTCCATCATATACAGAAACAGCATCAATTAACTCTCAGATAAACAGGATTAAGGATTTTGAAAATTTAAAGCGATTTATTACGAGTGATGTGTTTATCGATTTACTCGAACTGATTTTTTCGATGATCTATGTAGGTGCAATCTTTTATTTAGGTGGCTGGTTGGGTGTAATTCCAATCATAACGCTAATCGTGGTTGTATTTATGGGTTTATTAATGAAACCATTTCATAGGATTAAGATGGAACAACATTCTGATCATGCAGGAAAAAGACAACAGAATGTTATTGAAATTTTGAAAAATGCTGAGGAAATAAAATCAACTGGCCTCCAAGATCAGTGGATTAAACGCAATAAAAATTTGTCGTCAAATAGCATTTTGAAAAGTTACGAATTATCAGACTATGTGAATATCTCTAGAAGTTTATCGTATTTCATTACAAATGCATCTGTTTTAGCAATTGTTTACGGTGGAGTGGTTAGAATTTTGGGTGGTCATATGAGTATGGGGATGCTCATAGGCATAATACTTCTTTATTGGAAAGTGCTTAGTTCAATACGTGGGGCATTTAATCTAGCAGTTCAAGTAAGTGGGATTCAAAAGAGTATTGCGCAAATTAATAGATTTATGAATTTACCCCAGGACACAAATTTGAAGTCTAGCATGGAATCAACAAAAGAAGTTAAAGGTCATGTACGATTTGCTGATGTTTCACTTAAATATAGTAAAACTTCAAACCCAGCCTTATTAAAAGTCAATTTTGAAACGGGACCAGGTCAGATAATGGGGATCACTGGACATGATGGCGCAGGGAAGACAACAATTTTGAAGCTAATACTCGGAATGTATAAACCGCAAGGCGGAAGAATACTTTTAGATAAAAACAATATCAAACAGTTGGAACCATTATCACTGCGTAAGTCAGTGAGTTATGCACCTGATAAAGATGTAATTTTCTCTGGTACAATTCGAGAAAATTTCCAATATTATAATGCACAAATTACAGACAAGCAGATCCTTGAAAAAGCTCAAAGAACAGGACTATCTAAATATCTTGATTCACTGGAACTCACACTAGATTACGTAATGACAGAGAAGTCGATTGCAAAGGCGTCCTTGTCATTTAAGAAACTATTTAATATTACCCGTGCAATTTGTCGTGATGTAAACTTATTTTTAATAGATGAGCCTGAAAATTATCTTCGTCCAGATGAACTTGAACAAGTTATTGGTACATTACGAACTATTGCGACCAATGATAAGGCAAGTATAATAATTACTACAAAAAATGATTATGTATTGGGTTTGTGTGATCAGGAACTTAAGCTTAATCAGGGAAGAACTGTAAGTCCTAAAAAATCAAAATAGAGAGTTATATCACATAAGGGGTGTTTGTAATGAAAAAAAACTTAAAATTTCTATCCCGATCTGTTTTACTTGAAGAATCTGGTCTCCCAATGATTAATAGAACGATAATTATCTCAGTGTTTCTTATGATCATTCTTTTTGTAATTTGGGCCAATCAGATGATGATCAATGACACCGTTTCAGTTCCTGGAAAAATTGTACGTGATGTTAGTGAAAAAGGATTTCATGTGAATCTGAGCGTACCGTCTAAGGATATAGCTCTCATTTCTGAGGATATGGATGCTCTAATAAATATTTCAGGAATTACGGATCGAAATAAAATTGATGCACGTGTTGAAAGGATTATTAAAGTGCCGCAGACTGATAATTATTCTAATACCTTCTACGAAGTACGTGTGGTACCAATGGTAGAAGATGAAATACAACATAAACTGAAGTTGAAAGTTATTCGTGGGATGGATGCGCGTGTTGAAATAGTCACTGGTAAGAGAAATCTTTTACAATACTACTTTAGTAAAATCTGGGATGCTAGAAATTCAGATGACTTCTAAAATGATCTGTAGAAAGGCTTAAAACTATGGATGAAAAAAAGGGCAAAGTCAATAGTAGCAGTAGACAAGAGACTCCTGATTCAAATCAAACGAGTCAAGAGAACGCAACAGATGCAAAGCAATATACGGGTGTAGAAAGTACAAGTGCAACGCCTGATCTTATGGTAGATGAGGATAAACGAAACGAAGTAAGTCAAATTGCAGGGGAAAATAATGATTCCTCTTCTTCTGATGCTGATAAAGAGAATAAAACAGACAATAAAAGTTCTGATGAGACTGATAAAGATCCGGTTAAGGTGAATGAAGCTGAGGATAATGGGCGGACTAACAGTCCGAATAATGAGCCAAGAAACCTAAAAAACTCTGAGGAAACTCAAATAAATAATGATGTAAAAGAGAATAATTCTAAAGATGACCCTCCCAAATTGAAACGTGATCTAAATGAGGACAACTCTTCAACTGACCCAGTTAAGAACGAAGAAGCTGAGCAAGATTCACAGTCAACACCAAGTGAAACTCTAAGTTCTGAAGAGGTTACTAGTGTAATAGAAGAAACTACTGAAGTTAATGAAGAAGCTGACAATAGAAATATTGTTGAAGAAGATGAAATTGTCGAAACTAGTGGAGAGGAAGAAGAATCTGTTCTAGATGAAGAACCTATTCTAGATGAACCTACTTTAGAAGATGAAGAGATTTCTGAACCAGTTGATGAAATTGAAGAGACAGAAACTACTGAAGAAGTTACCGTGCCGGAGACTTCAGAAGTTGTTGAGGAATCAGATGAATCTGCTATTCCAACAGAAGAAGTTGAAGAGCCTGTTTT
>PPCM01000466.1_pt1 | contig 37283 bp, 29 predicted proteins | sample 1555541 | NCBI WGS metagenome assembly PPCM01 (sample SAMN05284479, study PRJNA326546) | Marine sediment metagenome, whole genome shotgun sequencing project. | isolation source: marine sediment | place: Germany: Wadden Sea | collected 2012-09-05
GATTTGGTGCGTTGGCTTGAAAATGGTCACCTAGAGTTTATTGGTAGAATTGATTTTCAGGTGAAGATTCGAGGACATCGAATTGAGTGTGGTGAGGTTAGCAACATTATTGGTGATCTCCCTGGAGTGACCAGTTGTTTGGTTATCCCTCATGCGGCTGGAGCGACCAAGCGTTTGGTTGCCTATGTTATTAGAGACACGGGAGAGGTGGATAGTGAAACTTCATTGAGAGAACAGGCCGCAGAAGTATTACCAGCATATATGGTTCCATCCGCTTTTGTAGAGCTTGAAACTTTTCCAATGACTCCAAGTGGTAAGATTGATAGACGAAAGCTACCAGAGCCGAGTCTTAGTCAATCCTTTGAAGCTACCTATGTACCACCGAGCACAGAAAATGAAAAAGTTCTCTCTACTATCTGGGCTGATCTTTTAGAACTTGAAAAAGTAGGCGTTAAAGATGACTTTTTCGATTTAGGTGGAGACTCATTATTATGTATGTCGATGATTTCACAAGCTAACGAGCATGGGATTCCTCTGACGGTTGCTATGTTAAAAAAACATCCAACAATCTCAGGTCTGGAAGATTGCTTGCAAGAGAGTGATAATTTGGACGAACAAAAAGTAGCTCCAATTGAAAGACAGATTATTACCGAACCTATTCCTTTACCTGCTACAGTTGAGTATCTATTGCAGCAGAATAAGCATATGCATAATGGTGAAGTTGAATTAGTGCCATCGCTATCAACCTTTAAGCTTTATGGCCCATTGCAGCAAGATGCTTTACTGCAGGCAATTGATGAGATAACTATTGCGCATCAAGCTTTACGTGTTTCGCTTCTTTTTCAAAACGACACTGTATATTTCTCTCTTATCGATTCTCCGGATCCTTGCCAAATAATTTCAGTCGATGCAGAAACGGTTGATTCTTGTATAGAACAATGGAGACAGTCTCACCTCAAGAGTGGTGGGCCACTTTGTGCTTATCGAGTTTTTAAGGTTTCCAAGGATGAATGTGTTGTTGTTCTGTTAACAGACCACCTGGTATTTGATGCATGGGCAATGAACTTATTGAAGGAAGAACTGGCAGAGCGATATAATGCGATTTGCGAAAAAAGAAAAGCTGATATTGAGGAAAGCCCTTATCAATTGCTAGATTATGCAGTTTGGCACAATTCTTTAGTAAAGGATGGGAGTCTAGATAAATCAAAAGAATATTGGCAAGATAATCTTGAGGGTTCAAAACCGATATTTGGCAAATCTATTCAGGCAGACACCACATTAAATCATTTTACTCCAATCCAAACATTTCGGCCTATATCTCAAGAGATACAAAAAGCCTTTCATGCTCTCTGTAAGAAAGAGAAGTGCACACCTTTTGAAGGATATTATGCTATTTACAACCAACTGCTTGCCCAAAAAACCGGAAAGACAGATATACTTTCAGCCTGTGTTACAGCAATTAGAGATCGTGCTGAACTGCAACAGTTAATAGGTTGTTTGACCAATAGATTATATATTAGAGTTGGCCTTGATAATCCACAGGACTTTCAAGAGGCAGTTGGCAAGGTAGCCTCAAGTGTCTATAGGGCTCGGGAACATTCATTATGGCCAATATGGCAGCAGGTTGATCAGGAAGGGGAAGGGTATCCAGGAATGTTTTTCCATTATGTACCTCCTGCAACTGGCCCAGATGTTTCTTATAAAGAGTTAACGATAGAACCAGGGCCGTTACAAACACCACAACACTGGCCATTACCTATGGTTATACAGGTTTTGGATGATCCGCAAAATCCGGGTGTGGTCTGTCTTGGTCACGCCGGATTTATCGATCAAAAATATGCGGAAGAGATGTTGGAAGAATATCTAAAATGTTTATCTGAAACGGTGAATTTCACGACCTCGCTTGACAGTTTAGTGTAATCATTTAAGCTGACAGGAGCACTTGCAGGACATAGTTTTACTGGAAGCTCTGTCCTATTGAGCTTCCAGCAGAGTATAAAGTTGATGCTCTTGGCATCAAGGATTTAGAAGTCTCACTCAGGAAAAGGTTTATGATGCTTTAGAGTGTGGTCTTGCTTTTATCACTTATACTGCAAGCAATATTGAAGACATGGAGCGGTTTCAACGATGGGGAGTTACTGGAGTAATCACAGATTATCCAAAGTATTTGTATAAACTCATTTATAGTTAACTCGCTTTTGAAAATACCATTGTAGGTTAGGGCTGTCTATATATGAGATGGATGTAGACCTCTCTCTAAGTTGTTTCCCCTTCTGCTGTTAATGACCATTTGAAATAAAAGAGTTTATGCTCTAATCCATTAAAGAGATCAAGTGAGAACATATGCACTCTAGGAATGAACGAAAATATACTAATTATTATTTCACTTCTTCTGTTTAACACGCTACTGTTAATGAACTTATTGGAGATCTTGTTTACAGATAAATCTATGGGGTTAGGAAAAAGGATATGTCACGTTTTTCTGATTTTAGCGAGAGGAAGAAATTTTTAGTAGATACATTAGATGCTATTCCAAAGTCAGTTCTTGTTCTTGATAAAAATTACAATGTTGTTTTTGCTAACAAACATGCTCTTAATACTCATCAGATACCCCAAAGCGCTAGTGGTGGGCTAATCAAGTGTTTTCAGTTTTCTCACAACGAAGAATCACCATGTGAGGGTGATAGTCATGTATGTCCATATAAAAAAGTTTTACAATCAGGAAAAATCGAACAAGTAACCCATGTTCATTACGATAATAATGGCAAAAAAAAGACTGTCATCGTAACTGCTACACCATTATTTAACGAAAAAAAACAAATAGAATATGTCGTAGAAACATCTGAAGATATATCAACCCAAACAAATCTTGAAACAGCATTACAGTCAGTTTTTATTGGAACTTCAACTGAAATTGGTGTTGGCTTTTTCAAATCGCTAGTAAAGAATTTGGCAAAAGTACTCAATGTCAAATATGTATTGCTAGGAGAACTTACAACCAATGATAAGATCATTACACATGCAGTATGGAATGATAATAAAATTATAAATAATTTTGAATATGACTTGAAAGGGACACCTTGTGAAAATGTAGTAAATACATCAACATGTATTTACCCAAATAATATTCAGATGTTATTTCCGGAAGATGAATTACTTGTTGATATGGGTGCTGTTAGTTACATTGGCACCCCTTTGACTGATTCTGATGGTCGTAGCAATGGTGTATTAGCAGTTTTAGATGTTCAGCCAATTTTTAATGATGATTTAACAACTCAATTGCTTAGCGTATTTGCAGCAAGAGCTGGAGCTGAACTAGGTAGAAAACGATCAGAAGAGAAACAGAAGGAACTTGAAGTACAGCTCATCCAAGCTCAGAAAATTGAGTCACTTGGTACTCTTGCTGGTGGTATTGCCCATGATTTTAATAATCTCTTAGGTGCGATCATCGGCTACTCTGATATTGCTAAAAATAGCCTTCATCAAGTTCAAAGTGTTGATACTTACCTCGATAAAATACTTGAAGCCGGCCATAGAGCAAAAGAGTTAGTTAAGCAAATATTGCTTTTTAGTAAAAAATCGCAGGCAAACAATACCTTTTTTGATCCTGTCAAAACCTTATTAGAAGTAAAAAATCTCCTCGATTCTTCGCTACCTTCAACTATTAAAATTTCTTTAGATAACACACAAAACGTTGGCAAAATATATGCTGATTCGACACAAATACATCAAGTAGTTATGAATTTAGCAACTAATGCTTTTCACGCTATGGAACAAGATGGTGGAACACTGACATTATCCCTTAAAAAAGAAACGATTGTTGATAATAGTTTACGAAGAACAATAATGAAGCCTGGAGAATATGTGCTTTTTTCAGTTAAGGATACTGGCATAGGAATGCCTCAAGAGATTCAGGATAAAGTTTTTGAACCCTATTACACAACAAAAGAAACGGGTAAGGGAACTGGGTTAGGGCTGGCCGTGACACACGGTATTGTATCACGTTATAATGGGTACATCTTTTTTGATAGCGTGGTTAACGTTGGGACCACTTTCAATGTTTACTTACCGATGGTTAAGGGAGAAAGTACTGAAGAAGAATCAATAGAGACAAATGTTTCCCAAGGTTCAGGAAGAATTCTGTTTGTTGATGATGAAAGTAATTTAGCAGAAATTGGAAAGATTAACCTAGAACTATCTGGGTACGAAGTTCATGTTTTCACAGATAGTGAAGTCGCTTTAAAAGAATTTAGGAATAATCCAAATAAGTTTGATGTAATTGTGACAGATGAAACTATGCCCAAACTGAAAGGATCAGATCTAGCGAAGAAAATTCTAGCTATAAAGAAGGAACAACCAATTATCATTGCAACTGGTTACCATGAGGCATCAACTAGTGAATTAATACATTCAATTGGTATTAAAAACATTTTACTCAAACCATACTCCAAAGAAGAGTTGGTTCAATCAGTCAATGATATTCTTAATATATTTTAATAACAGTTGGCTTAAAACGAATTAAGTGATTCAGAAATTTTGTTTTTTAAAAACATAATAATTGGTTTTTTCTAATAAATGAACGACAAAGCATCGACTTTTGACCTCCAGTAATAGATGATATTTATAAATTGAGATCAAAAGTAGTGCGGTACAATACCGATGTGTGTCAATATTTCTTCGTAGCTTTAACTGGCTAGGTTACTGTAAATTGTTTCTTTAATTTTGTGGTGTAATTCTTTCACTGAATATGGTTTTCTTAAAAAATTGATATCTGATGGAAGAATCCCATTATCAGAGAAAAACTCCTCAGTATATCCAGAAGTGTAAAGAATCTTAATGTTTGGTATTTTTTCTTTTATTATTTCAGCAAGTTCTTTGCCATTAATATCGGGAAGAACAATGTCTGTTAACAATAGGTCAATTTTTGCCTGCTTGTTTTCAACAATATCAATAGCCTGTTCACCATTAAGAGCGCTCAAGACTTCAAGGTTACCTACTTCAAGCGCTTTGCAGCAGAATTGATTCAACTTGGAGTCATCTTCTACGAGTAGGATAGTCATCTGGTCAAGGTCTATCGATTTTGATTTAGGATACTCAATGTCAGGCTCAATTATTGAATCATTGTTCAGTGTTGGCCAATATATCTTGAAAGTTGAGCCCAACCCAGGTTCAGAATAAACGGTAATGGTGCCTTTGTTCTGCTTTACAATTCCATAGACGGTCGAGAGACCAAGGCCAGTCCCATGCTTCTGAGCCTTTGTGGAAAAGAACGGGGTGAAAATGTTTTGCTGAGTTTTGTGATCCATACCTGTCCCGGTATCACTCACTTCTAGTAGTATGTAACTTCCCTTCTTGAGATCGAGGTGATGGTCTGAAAAATCATCGTTTACTTCTACGCATCTAGTTGAAATGTTGATTTTTCTATTCTTACCTTTGTTGTTAGATTCGATAGCATCTCTGGCATTAATGACGAGGTTAAATATCAGCTGATCAATCTGGGTTTTATCGGCTGTGATTAACGGGATATTTTGGGCAAGATTAATTTCCTGTCTAATACTTTCACCAACCAAGCGTGTCAATAATTTTACTGCACCTTCGATAGCAGTATTGAGTTGAAGAGGCATTGGTTGAATGGCATCTTTTCTACTGAATACAAGAAGTTGGCGAGTGAGATTAGCTGCTTTGTTTCCTGCCACTAAGATTTCTTCAAAACCCTCATAAGCTTCGGATGATTTGTCTGTTATGACCATGCCGAGCTCGGCAAAGCCATTGATGACTGTTAGCATATTATTGAAATCATGGGCTATGCCTCCAGAGAGCTGACCAACTGCCTCAAGCTTCTGGGCATGAAGAAGTTGTTCCTTTAAACTTTCTTTTTCAAGACTATCCTCTTTTTTAGAGATGGTTCCTGAGAGTTGCTTAGCAAGGTTTTCAACCAAAGCTTTTTCTTCCTCTTGCAATTGATATTCCTTATTAAAAGGATGATCGAGGCAATAGGAAATATCCATGCTTCCTCTATCAGTGCCAGCTACCCTTAATGGTGCTGAAAGCTGTTTTTTGCTTTGCTCAAAATCATCGGATTGAACTATCATGTCATCTAAGACAACCCTGCAACCGGTCAACTCCGGGTTTCGAAACCCCTTTGGTACTATTTCGATCAGCTTCTCTAGTATGCCTTGAATCTCAAGTTTACCTTTGGCAAAGAGCCTTGAAACATCATAGAGACATTTGAGTTCTTTCACCCTTTCTCTTACCTTATCTTCGAGGTCCAAATAAGCATTTTTAAGTTCAAGCTGGGCTTTTTTACGTTTGCTTGAGATGAGAGCAAGAAACTAGGTGATTATAATTATTATCAAACAGATCATTAGGTCGAGTAGAATGAGATCCTTCCTGATGCCCTCCATCGAAGCGTTAAAGTCAGCTTTTCCGATAAAGTGAACTAGTTTCCAGTGGTATTCTGAATGATCGACGCTTTTGATGCTTTGCTCATATGCTCCCGTTGCTCCTGTACTCGAAATGGATGATGCCTCCATAGGGAACACTGTATCAAAGGTGAACATGCCATGCTGGTTGACAATAGCGCCTGATTTATTGTCTTTTAATTCTTGCCAGACCCCAGGAAACATCATTTCAAAAGTTAAATGCTTTCTCTTTGGGTACATAAACCCCCACTCATCTTCTTGTGAAAGGCCTTTTAAAAAATAACCATCACGGTTGAGCATCAGCACATGGTCAATTCCAGAAGCAATGGTGCTGCCAAACGAATCAAGGAGTGATTTACTGAGATAGTTAACAATAACTATACCTTTGATGACGCCTTCATTGTCATATACCGGGGCACCAATCCGTATTGTTGGCTTGAGAGGTGTTTCAATCTGTCCATTTTCAATGTTCAAATCCATGGGAGAGAAGAAGACCTCGTCTTCCTTCAACCTCATTGTATCCCTAAAATAGTATCTGTCTCCTTTGTTTTGTGGCTCGTCCTTTGTAACTGCATTTGGCTGGCCATCATTGAGATTGATTCGGATAATCTCGTTGCCATCAGCTGCAATATAGCGAATCTGGTCATAGACACCCCTGATTTTTGACATATGCAGGAGGTCGTGGATTAAGGGCTTACAAGATGAAGCATTCTCATCCTGTGCTATCAACTCAATGAGTTCATGACCACTAAGGATGATGCGAAGGTCTTTGATAATACCAGCAGAAAAGCTGTTAATAATTTCCTTTTGTCTGGTTAGTCTGCTGTTGGCATAATTCTGAATCTTTCCTAGCTCCTCTTCTTTTTGACTGGTATAGAACCAGAAAAAGAAAGCATTAATCAGAATAAGTAATGGTATGCACATATAGGTAAATTTTCTTTTAAATTGAAGCGGGGGCGTTTGCTGAGAGGATATTTTACTTTCTTTTGGGTAAGTCATTTTCAGTAGCTCCCAATGAACGACTAAGGTTCATTTTGTATAGTCTGATATAACCTATCAAATTTCCCTGCAAAAAAAGATCTAGTAGCCGAGTTGTCTCAGCATTTCCACGGTGCACTGCATACATAATTTGTGACCAAAAAACATAACAAACAATTAAAGTATATGAGGGTATAGTTTCCATTGTCAAATTAGAGATGACTTAAATGTAGGATTGTCACAATAGCCACCTTGGTGAAAATCCATAGGATGAGCTGATTTATCTGAGACTTTTATAATTATTATTATGATCAGTTGTTGTCATCTTTTGGTGAAACCGGTTTATCGTTGAGTAGGGGTGCTTGAGTCAGTTTGAGGGCGCCTTCTTTACAGAACATTGTACAGAGATTGCAAGAGCTGCATTTGTCAGGATTATAGGCAAGTTGCTTGTGATTCTCTTTTTTTGACATTGTTAGAGCGCCAGTCGGACACATGGCTACACAACGAGGGCAGGACGTACAGGTCGTTTCAATCAAAAGTGTTGGTCTGCATAGTTCAAGGAGTACTTCAGCTGCTGGCAAACGAGTTGACTGTAGCACTTGTTGGAGAGACGTTGTCTTTCTGGGAACGACTCGGCGAGTAGGGGGTGGTGGTTTTTCGACGTTGAAAAGGTTTAAATGCTGTGTTTTAGCAAAGGATGCAATGTCACTTGCCAAACTTTTCAGGTAATATCTTCTACCTTCACCCGATGAGGTGGGAAGTTGCTCTTCGTTTGTGACAGCTACTATGTTAAGAGTATGGACATCTTCAAGGATCTGCTCAATTCTATCTATGTTTTTAATTAAAGAATCAATATATTGATTGTTTATACAATTTGTACAATTGATAGCATTTAAATATGTCTTGCCCTTTCTCATAAGGCTGATCAGGAGAAGGGCTTCTGTAGAAAGAGTTGCAAAACAGGGTATAAATAATGCTGCTGGATAACTGGAGGCATGTCGAAAGCAAGAAATAACAGCATTGTCGTCAGCTCTTATTGCCAGAAGTGTTTCATAGAGGTCATAGCCAGAGAAGGTGAATAGCTCACTTGGACATACAGCAGTGCATCTACCGCAACCGATGCATTTATCATGGTCTAAGTAGATGCCTTGTTTTGAGATGCTGATTGCTTGGGTAAGGCAATTTTCTGTACAGAGTGTACAGTCGCATGTGTTCAGTCTTCGTCGCAAACAGGACTCATTTACAACATCGATAGTAGGAGAAAAATTAACCGTATCCGTTATGAGTTCTTGGGAACTGGTCATACTTTGACTCAAGAAGGTTCATATTCTAGGTACCGCACTTTACACGTATTGTAATAGTGACCGAGACAACTAGCCAATGCTTTGTAGTATTGGGTGGTAGCGCCTGTGTTCATTGACTCTGTGAACTCGGGTACCCATCGCATATTTACATTGAAAAACTGTTCCTGAACGTGTCTTAATCGATCTTGTTCTTCTTCATTGTTAGCTTTGACTGCCACCATCTCTTGTGAACAGAGATAATGCATGAATTCAAGCTCAATTGCTATATGGTCAGGAGGCTCTTTTACTTCTACAGTAAGGCCAGCATCCTTGTAATATTGCAGTGTATTGATCGTTGAGTCACCCATTATCCGTCGGTTTTTTTCTAAATATACAGATCCATAAGGCGCAGCTAATAGTTGGAAAGGGCCAACAAATAAAGCGGCATGGTCTATGCTGAGCTGTTCCTGTGATTCAACTTTTAACGCAGTGTGCATTTCTTCAGCAGATTCTTTCGCTTTTATGGAATCATCTTCTAACAATTGAACAAGGTTACTGCATACATTTTCATCTAAAAAGAGTTGTTTGTCAGGTTCATAGAAACATGCTGCTAAGAGCTTAAAACTATTACTTCGAATCTGTAATTTTTCCATATTTGCCATAGTGATTGTGATTTTGTAGCGGCACCTAAGGTACACTTAGATGCCGCTAGTTTAATTTAATGGAGGTTACCTAGCCGAATATTCACGAATATATAAAACATTAGGTTGAGTACCTTCTTCAGGTTTAAGGACAAAATTCTTATACTTACCTAAGAGCTTTGCCGCATCACTTGAACTATCATCTAGGTTACCGAAAACTCGGGCTCCTGCCGGGCAAGCGTCTACACAGGCGGGTAATTTGTTAAGCTGTAACCGGTGATCACAGAGGTTACATTTTTCAACAATATTATCTCTTCTCACATCATCATAGTCAGGATGCTTGAATTTGGTTTTATATGGTGGATTTGCACCATTGAGTGAAACAAGTTCTGCACCTGACGTGGTGCAATTTTTGATAAGTTCGGTCTTGTCTTTATAAAAAGACTGTGTTGGTTCCCCTTCTTCATTGTAGCTGATAACACTGTATTCACCAGCAGAACCATCCTTTAAAACTTCATCCATACTGTATGGACAGGCATCCTGGCAGGCTCTACAGCCAATACACCTTTCATCATTATGCATCGTAATACCTTGTTCAGTCTTAAACATGGCTTTTGGTTCTACTGGACATGCTTCAACACAGGGAGCATCTGAACAGTGGTTGCACATCACAGGTAGTGTGCGAAACTTCGTGTCAGGGAATACTCCTGTTGTTTCATGCACAAAGTCTGCCCAGTTGTGAGTCTGACCATTTTTTCTCAGTGAAGTGTTATTTTCTGTTTTGCAGGCAAGAGCACATGCCCCACATCCGACACATTTTCTTAAGTCGATTATCATTCCATATTGAGTCATCGTTCAATCCTCCCCTTGCCTAAATCTTCTCTATACGGACAGCAGCGTGTCCGCCATTTCGAGCATTAGAACCTGAAAGCCGCTCTAATTCCCACGGAATGATGGTGTTATTATTAACACCGCGAGTTGCACTTTTTGCAAAATCATCTGTGGCTGTTCGTCCGTATGCCCAATGGCCTTGACCAAAAGATTTGCTCACAGTACCTGGACGAACTCCTTCCCAGGTTCGAGCAATGCACTCACCGCTGCCTCCCATTGAGGTGATTCTCACTTTGTCACCGTCCTTAATTCCAAGTGACTTAGCATCGGACGGATTGATTCTGAGTGTATCTTGGCCTCCAACATCACCTGGGTCAACATGTTTGAACTCGTAATACCACGGACTGTTTTGACTGCGTCCCTCACGATTAAGGCGAGACTTATAGTCAATGAATACAAATGGATAATCTTCTTTGCTTCCATGCCGCATAGGAGGCTCGTAATGGGGTACAAAAGCAAGTTCGTCACGGGCTGTGTAGTTAGCGTTCTCCATCACAGTATTGACATCAACCGAATGTTTTTCTGCATGGCCTGTGAGTGCTTTTTTTAGGGTTTCGCTATAGAATTCGAATTTCTTGGTTTTGGTATTAAATTTTCCGCCCCAATGTGATTTGTATTCGTATGGTGCCGAATTCCACATACCTTTTCTCAACATATCATCCCAGCCGTTTATTTTGTCACCATGGGTATCCTTTTTACCATCCCATAGAGGCTGGGTATAATATTTCAGAGCGTAGACTGTAAATTCCTTTGAATCTTTCGGAGGAGCACCCGTTTCAGGATCAGAATACATTTCCACAAGACAATCATAGAGGTTTGAGAACCCGCGATCTTTCAATTTTTCAGCAATGAGGAATGGAAATTCAGTCTCATCAACTATCACATCCCAAACAGGTTCTACCACAGGTTGTAGCAGGGTACAGGTAGCATAACGATTGGCTTTAGTTTTAACGAAACCATATCGTTCGTACTTATTTACTGTACATGGAAGAACAATATCAGCAAACATCGTGAACTCAGAAGCATTGGTTGTAAGGTGCACAGTAAAAGGAATTGAAGACAAGGCGTCTTCCCAAAGATCGGTGCCATTACATGAAAAGACAAAGTTGTTCATATAGCCAACAAGAACCTTGATATCATATGGATCTTTATTCAAAATGCCCTTAGCAGCATTGTTTGTAGAAACGCCACCACCAGATTTCCCTTTAGCAATGACAGGCAATTCAAGCCTGCCACGTTGATCAATCTTCTCAAGTTTAGAATGCTTTTTGGCAAGGTCATCCTGATGTTTTTTCAGGATATCCTTGTTAACTTTATTAACTGGGATTTTAGCGGTTTGCAGTGATCCACCAAGGTTATCAATGCTTCCCAGAAGTCCACCAAGCGCGTGAACAGCCATTGCAGAGTATGCCCCACGTGCATGCATTGCCGCACCCGGCCCCATCCATACAGCTACATGTGGTGCAGCTTGAGCAAGACCTCGAGCAACTCGAAGTATTTGCTCTTCTGGAACTCCACTGAGTTCAGCGGCCTTGGCAGCGGTCATATCTTTAATTGCGATATTCCACCACTTGACTACCCCGTGTGTTTCATTTTCAATAAAATCAGCTTCATCAACCTCTACTCCTGGCTTGAATCGATTGAAATGGTCTTTGAAATCACCTACAAACTCTCTGTTCCAGCCACCATCTGTCAAAATGACATGGGCAATACCAAGTGCCAGAGCACCGTCTGTACCCGGTTGAAGTGGTAACCATTCATTAGCTTTGGCGGCACTTGTGGTCAGTCGTGGATCTACAGCGGCTACTGTCGCGCGATCAAGGGCATCGCCAAGACGCTCAATTGCAGCAGGAACCATACGGTTGCTGGCAACTGGGTCACAACCCCAAATAAGAATATATTTTGAGTTAGATAAATCGTAATCCCGGTAGGCCCAGTATCCTTCAGTGTAATATGAACCAAATTTTTCAGCTTCAGCACAGGTTGAACTATGAGAAATATTATTTGGAGAGCCAAATACCTTCGGCATAACGTCATAGATAACATCACGCAAGTAGGTGTATCTACCTCGCATCAGGCAATATTTTTCAGTTTCCTGATTTTTGCGAAGTTCCATCATTTTGTCGGCAATGGAATTTAACGCTTCATTCCAGCTGATAGGAACAAACATAGGATCCTGACCACGTCCCTTATTGGGATTAGTCCGCTTCATTGGAACCTTTATCCTATCGGGATCGTATACCTGTTGCAGGGACATGTGACCTCTTGGGCAAACAGATCCATTATTCTGTTTGGCATATCTGTTGCCTTTGACCTTTACGGCTCGGCCATCTTGGACAAATACTTCGACAGGACACCATGTGGTGCAACCTTGACAGGTGGTTGGTTTCCATTCTCCTGGAGCTTCACCAATACTGTTCATTGAGGCAGTGTTTTGGTTGGATTGGGCACAACTACCAAGGGTAGCTGTAGCTCCAGCTATTGCGGAGAGTTTAAGAAAGTCCCTGCGTTTGATCTTCATGATAACCTCCTACATAGAAAAGTTAATGTAACGGGATATACAAAAAACATCTTATACCGGACTTGGATAATGCCATTATACATTGTGGTATTTCAGAAATCCAAGAAAGATTGCTGGGTTTTACCTGGGAATAGATGTTTTTAAGAGGCTAATATTAGGTAAAAGTTTGGATTAGTTAATAATAAATGACATTTTTATAAATTCATTTTTATCTGAAAAATTGATATAATTTATTTTTTCTAATACTCTTAGAGGGAGTTAGAGCCTGATGGTGTGTATTATTTGCAACAATCATAATAAATTTCGAGGTGAGTATGATTTCAGTGGAAGAAGCACTTGCGATATTACATGAGAATATACCAGCCCCACAGATTGAGAAGCTGTCCTTGTCAGATGCACATAGTTTTAGTCTGAGTGAAGATGTTTTTTCTCCAGAACCATCGCCACGCTACACTAATTCTGCAATGGATGGTTATGCAGTGAAATGGAGTGATTGTAAACACGCCACCAAAGAGAATCCTGTACGTTTACGAATTATTGGAGAGAGCCAGGCCGGAATACCTTTTAACAAGCTACTGAAGTCTGGTGCAGCAATACGAATAAGCACTGGAGCGATGGTGCCAGCTGGGGCGGATACAATTATACGAGTTGAAGATACAGTAGAGCAGGGAGATTGTGTAGATATTCTCTCTGTTAGATGCTGTGGCCAGGACATAAGGAAGGAAGGTGAAGAGTTTACAGAAGGCAGTTTGCTCTTTTCAGAAGGGACAAAGCTTGGCGCTAGGGATTTAGCACTTCTTGCAGCGGTAGGCGTTTCACAGGTTTCAGTTTTTTCTCCCCCTAAAGTATCTCTGCTTATTACAGGTACGGAGCTAGCCAATCCTGACTCTGCTACTATTAAACCTCACCAGATTAGAGATTCTAATTCAATCATGTTAACAAATGCTGTGAAAGAGTCAGGTGGTGTAATAACATCTATATCTAATGTTAAAGATGATTTGGACGAAACAATTGAGCTGGTAAAGGAAATTTCTGATCAGAAAAACAGCATTATACTTTGTTCTGGTGGTGTTTCTGTCGGAAGGCATGACCATGTTAAAGATGCTGCCTTGGTTGCCGGATATAGAGAATTATTTTGGAAGATTAAACAAAAACCTGGCAAACCTCTATTTGTATGCAAGAAAGACAATACCCTGTTGTTTGGGTTACCTGGTAATCCTGTGTCAGCTTTTATGTGTTTTCATAATTATGTAAGACCTGTTTTGAACAATCTTCAAGGCAATGAAAGTATACAGCATTCCATGACCTCTGTGGCAATGGAAAGAGTTGAAAATAAAGGGAGTAGAACAAATTTTATTCGTGTGGTTGTAGAAGAAAAGGCCAACGAAGTAACTGTTATTAAGGAGATGGAGCAACAGGGGTCACATATGTTGAGCAGTATAGTTCACGCAGATGGTTATATCGTTTTAGAACCTGGCGAAGTATTGAACCCTGGAGATTTAATAGAGGTGTTTTTGTTCTAAAGAGAGCTTGAACCAGTAAAGAAGGGAGATTTGAGGATAGAAACCACTAGGCTGTTTTCAATAAACAAAGGCCCTCACGGGAATTTCCTTTGAGTGCCTTTGTAGGGTTATGGGCAAATAGTGGTTTTGGGTTGTTTGATCTAGGCTAGTAATTAATCAGCTAAAAGAGCCAATATCTCAGCACACTTGCCTTTAGCACGGTTAACCAACTGTTCACCATCTTTAAGTATATTCTTCTTGTATTGTTCATCATGAATGTCTTTCATGTTAATGCATACATTCATGTAGGCTCCCCAAATACCAGTCTCAAGTGCTTTTGCGGCAACCTGTGTATCGGATTTGGATGCTGGGTTACCATGCTTGGCAACAGTTAATAAAGCATCCCAGGCACTGTCTCCAAGTTGCATTATAGTGAGTGGCACTTGAATTGCAGTCTTTAATCCTTCCTGCATTTTCTTTGTTCGAGCTTGCTGTTCTTCTTCAGTGCTTTTTGGCATTCGAACACCTTCTAAGAAATCATTAAAAGCAGACGTGTCGGCGTCGATCATCGGGATAAGCTTGTTGGTGATGTCATGGAGTACAGGGATCGCTTCCATCATTTGTGGTTGGACATCTTCAAATTTACGTACTCCCCAGGTAAGTTTAGCAACCATTGAGCCAAGTCCAGCGCCGATGGCAGCAATTGTTGCAGAAGCTGAACCACCACCGGGTGCGGAAGTTCTTGCACCCACTTCTTCTATAAAACCTCGTACTGTCATTGACGCGAGCGGTTCAACAGGTTTTTCTGCTACAATATATTCGATAATTTTTTCGGCAGGAGTGAACCCTGCAACAGAGTTAAGGCCTAGCCTTTCCACTGCTAATCTGATCTTTTGTTCTTCGTCATAGATAAAGAGGTTTTCTTTTTCGATATAGTAATCTGCAGCCATGAGCATAGCTTCCAGTGGAACAACACCGACAATTTCGGAACCAGTGACGGCAATATCAAGTAGGGCGGCTTCCTTTTTCACCTCTTCGTAGAGAATGTGAATTGGCGTAACATGGTAATCATTTAAATTTACAGTAACCTGAGCAAGGTTGTACTCTTCTACAAACCAACCCATTCCTTTTACTTCTTTAAGTTTGCCTGGTTCGTCTGGGCCACGGCCTGCTTCTCTAAGGTTGAGGGCTATTCTGTGTGCCTGGTTTGAGCTACAAAGTAGATTAACATTGTAGGCAATAAGAAATTTACGGGCACCGGTAGCAGTAATACCCCAGCTTGGTTGAAATTCGGTTGGGCCAAAATCGGGTTTCCATTTTTCATCTTGTAACCTTTCAGCCAAACCCTCATATTCTCCGGCTCTGATAGAAGGAAGTTTACGTCGATAATCATGTTGAGCTGCTTCTTCATAGAGGTATAGCGGGATACCAAGTTCAGAGCCTGCCCTTTCTGCAAATCGTTTTGAAACTTCGACGCACTCTTCCATGCTCACACCAGCAACAGGAACAAAAGGACAGACATCCATGGCACCAAACCTTGGGTGCTCTCCTGTGTGAGTACGCATGTCAATGCAATCTTTAGCTACAGCTGCAGCAGCAAGCGCACCTTCAATCACACTATCAGGGTCTCCTACAAAGGTATAAACGGTTCGGTTTGTTGAGCGACCTGGATCTACATCAACTAATGTACAGCCAGGGGTGTTACGAATTGAGTCTGCAATAGCCTCAATAACCTCAGGGTTACGACCTTCCGAAAAGTTTGGTACACATTCAATTATTTTTTTCATATTAAGCCTGTTAGTTGTTAGGTGGTCTTTCGTGAGTCAATTTATATAATTTTTACGCCTTTTTTGTATACTGCGGTGACTGGTGAGATTCCGGCATGGTAGGCAAGGATTGCAGGGGATTCTCCATCTAATAAAAGGAAATCAGCCTGTTTGCCGACATCGAGGCTTCCGACCTTATCGGCCATACCGATAGCGTATGCTGAGTTTAATGTTGCAGCGGTCAGTGCCTCTGCTGGAGTCATGTTCATATTGAGTACTGCAAGTCCTATAATAAATGGCATTGATTCTGTGTAGCTTGAGCCCGGGTTGCAATCTGTTGCCAGAGCAACAGCTAGTTGGTTTTCAATCATAAACCGTGCTCGTGCATAAGGTTTCCGAAGACTATAGGCCGTTGCAGGTAAGAGGTTTGCCACAACACCATTTACTGCCATTGCCTTGATGTTTTCATCACTTGCGGCAAGCAGATGGTCAGCTGAGCAGGCACCAAGTTCGGCGGCAAGTCCTGCTCCTCCTAGGTCGTTGACCTCGTCTGCGTGAATTTTAACTTTCATGCCAAGTTTCTGTGCCGCTGTTAGTAATTTGCGGCTTTGTTCAAGGGAAAACACACCTTTTTCACAGAAGATATCGCACTGGTGGGCAATGTCCTGCTCTGCAACTGCAGGTAACATTTCTTCCAAAATCAGATCGATGAACTTATCGGAATTGTCTTTAAATTGTTGGGGGATTGCGTGGGCACCAAGGAATGTTGGGACAATATCCTGGCTACTGTTTTGAGCAACTTTATCAATTACCCTTAACATTTTCAGTTCGTTTGCAGTATCAAGACCGTAGCCACTTTTTACTTCCAGTGTAGTTGTTCCATAATGGAGAGCTGATTGAGTATGGGTATAAGTCATCTGATACAACTCTTCTTCTGAGGCTGTTGCAACCGCCCCCACTGAAGAGAGAATACCTCCACCCTGTTCTAAAATATCAAGGTAGGGGGTTCCTGCAATGCGTAGTGAAAATTCAGCTTCACGTCTGGCAGCAAAACACATATGAGTGTGTGGGTCGACAAAGCCTGGGATGAGACAACTTCCTTTACAGTCAGTAACCTCAACATCAGATAGCTTTGCGTTATTGGTTACAGACTGCTCTGAACCAATGGCTACAACTAAACCATCACGGACTAGAATTGCACCTTGCTCAATATGGACTATTGCTCCTTGCTCTTCTCCAACGGCCGGTTTGCCACGATCAACAGGAGTGTATATGTTGGCATTTTTATATAGTTGGTAAGACATGACAACCTCTAATTTTAGTTCACTATCTTAAATTAATTATTTGTTAAAAAGGTCTGCAACTGCTGTCTCAATGGCAGAATTATCTGTCCGAAAAGGAATGGTGATCTGATCTCCATTGCTGTTATTCTGGTTATATCTGGCAGCTACCTCCATGGCATTTTGATTTCGACTCCAATTTCTCCTGGCAACTCCTCCCATGACATCCCACGACATAGCTGATTTCAAAATTTCATCAACTCGGTTGCTCCCATCGAGAACCATGCCAAATCCACCATTTATAGCATTCCCTATACCTGTGCCGCCTCCATTATGCAGTGCAACAAGAGACATGCCTCTGGCGGCATTACCCGCAAAGCAGTGAGTTGCCATGTCTGCGCAGACATTACTGCCATCCTTTATGTTTGCAGTCTCTCTAAAAGGAGAGTCGGTACCACCAGGGTCGTGATGATCTCTACCAAGCATGACTGGGCCAATGGTTTTGTTTTTCACCATTTGGTTGAATTTGAGTGCAATTGCAGCACGGCCTTCAGCATCTGAATATAGAATTCTTGCCTGGCTACCAACTACCATTTGGTTATCTTTGGCATCTCGTATCCAGTTATAGTTATCACGATCTTCTGAGCGCCTGTTTGGGTCTATGCAGGACATGGCCGCCTCATCGGTTAAATCTAAATCCTTTGGGTCTCCACTGAGGCACACCCAGCGAAAGGGGCCGTAGCCGTAATCGAAGATAGGGCCCATGATGTCTTCAAAGTATGATGGAAAAATAAAACCGTCTTTTTCGTCTACTTTATTCCGCACAACGCTTGTGACCCCAGCGTCAAATACTGCTTTAAGAAAGGCATTACCGTAATCAAAGAAATAGGCTCCCAGATCAGAAAGAGCCTGAACGGCTTTAATGTGTCGTTGTAGACTGTGATCAACTAGCTTGTGAAAACGGTTTCGATCTGTAGCCAGTAGGCTTGTACGTTCTTCAAAAGTGATATCTGCCGGACAATAGCCACCATCATAAACAACATGACAGGATGTTTGATCTGAGAGCAGATCAACATGTAATTTTTCTGCTGCCATCTGTTCGAGCAAGTCGATGATATTGCCATGATAGGCTATTGCGGTGTTTTCTTTTTCTTTGATAGCCTTTGATGCCAGGGTGAGTACCTCTGATATATCATCAGAAATAATATCAAGCCAACCCTGATCATGACGAGTTTTTATTCGTGATATATCGACTTCTGCTACTATTGAAACCGCCCCTGCTATTTTTGCAGCTTTAGGCTGGGCACCACTCATACCTCCTAAACCAGAGGAGACAAAAAGTAGGCCTCGTAAATCTCCATCTTCAGCAATGCCACACATCTTTCGACCAGCATTAAGTAGTGTGTTGTATGTGCCATGAACAATGCCTTGAGGGCCAATATACATCCATCCTCCGGCAGTCATCTGGCCATATGAGGAAACTCCCATCTGGGTGGCAATCTCCCAGTCATCCGGGTTGTCATAGAGGCCAACCATAAGTCCATTTGTGATGATTACCCTTGGCTGGTCAGGGCTGGATTTGAAAAGACCAAGAGGGTGACCAGATTGCATCACTAGCGTTTGGTGATCTGTGAGTTCCTGTAGGTACTTTTTTATTAATCTAAGCTGCATCCAGTTTTGACAGACACTACCCGTCTCACCATAGGTAACTAATTCATATGGATATAGGGCAACCTCAAAGTTGAGGTTGTTATCTATCATGAGCTGAAATGCTTTACCTTCTAAGCATTTGCCTTGGTATTCATCAATTGGTCTGGCTTTGATAACCTCTTCTGGGCGAAAGCGATATCCATAAATTCGCCCTTTGGTTTTCAATTCCTCAAGAAATTCTGGGATAAGTGTTGCGTGATGGTGATCTGGGATATATCTCAGTGCATTTTTAAGGGCAATTTCAGTCTGTTTTTTACTTAAGCGAAATCCACGATCAGGGGCTCTGCGAATTCCTTGTGTAAAACTCTGTTGTGGTGGAAGGGTATCGTCTAGTTTGATTGTCATCGCATTTGAAATCTGAGAGTTGGTCAGCATCAGTAAATCCCCGCGTGAAATATTTAAGTGTGCATTTGGTCATTGTATAGCTTTTTTATAATATCATTCTTTAGATGTATATACAAGTTGTTTTGAGTTTGGTGTTCTGCAGTGGTTGTGAAATTAAGAGTCTGTGTTTGTGGGGTGTTATATGTGTTGCAGATGTGTTTAAATGTATATACAATGTTAAATTGAATAAGAAAAAGCTATCTGAACTGTTAACTAATCTAAAGATGAGAGTCCTATGGAAACAATAGAGTTACAACCAGGAAAATTAACCCTTGAACAGTTAAGACTTGTCAGTAGGCAACCAGTTCAACTGAGTCTTGTAGATGAGTGTAAAGGAAAAATTTATGATTCTGTTAATACGGTTAAAACTCTTATTGAAGATGGACGTGTCATTTACGGAATCAATACAGGTTTTGGTCTATTAGCCAACACAATTATCCCAAGCGAGGAGCTTGAGCATCTGCAGCGCTCTATTGTGCTTTCTCATGCTGCTGGAGTTGGGGATATGATGGAGCCGGCAACTATTCGGTTATTAATGACACTGAAGATTAATAGCCTTGCTCGAGGCTACTCCGGGATTCGATATGAGGTGATTGACAGTCTTGTAAAACTCGTTAATGCAGAAGTCTATCCCTGTATTCCGAAAAAGGGTTCTGTAGGGGCTTCTGGCGATCTAGCACCACTTGCTCATATGAGTACAGTTTTACTTGGTGAAGGTGAAGCATTCTACAAAGGAGAGCGTATTTCTGGTATAGAAGGGCTTGAAGCCGCTGGACTTAAACCACTTCCGCTTGGTCCTAAAGAAGGGCTCGCTTTACTGAATGGAACTCAGGCATCAACAGCTTTTGCTCTTGAGGGCTTATTTGGTGCAGAAGATCTCATGGTTGCAGCACTTGTAACCGGAGGACTGTCCCTTGAGGCTGCCTTGGGAAGCAGACGCCCATTTGATCCACTGGTTCATGAGGTACGTGGTCATCAGGCGCAAATAGATATTGCTGCAGCCCTTCGATATTTATTGGAGCATAGTGAAATTGAGTTATCACATAAGGATTGTGAAGCTGTCCAGGATCCATATTCATTGCGATGTCAGCCCCAGATTCTTGGTGCCTGTTTGACACAAATTAGAAATAGCGCTCATACCTTAGTGATTGAGGCTAATGCTGTCTCGGATAATCCTCTGGTCTTTTCAGAAAAAAATGACATCATTTCTGGTGGTAATTTTCATGCTGAGCCTGTAGCAATGGCCGCAGACAATTTGGCGCTTGCTATTGCTGAGATTGGTGCTCTCTCTGAACGAAGAATGGCCCTGTTGATCGATAGCAATATGAGTAAATTGCCACCATTTCTAGTAGAAAAAGGTGGTCTTAACTCAGGATTCATGATAGCTCAAGTGACTTCTGCAGCTCTTGCCAGTGAAAATAAGTCGCTTGCGCATCCTGCGTCAGTTGATAGTTTACCGACTTCAGCCAATCAGGAAGATCATGTGTCCATGGCGACATTTGCTGCCAGAAGGTTGAGTGATATGGCTGAAAACACTGCGAATGTATTAGCAATAGAACTTCTTGCTGCATGTCAGGGCGTGGATTTTCGGGCACCTCTGAAAAGCTCTAAACATTTGGAAAAGGCTAAGGAGCTCGTAAGAGATCATGTGCCATTTTATGATCAGGATAGGTATTTTGCTCCTGACATTGTTCAAACATGTAAATTAATTCAGGATGGAGCATTTAATTTTCTCTTTTCTGGTTCGTTATTACCAAGTTTTAAATAGGTAAGTTACTTATGTCATCGTCGTCTCAGACAATCTCTTTTAACACCTCTTCGTTACCATTATATCAACAGGTTAAAGAGTATATTTTACAAAAAATACGGAGTGGTCAGTGGCTGGCCAATATGAAAATCGAATCTGAAGCTGAACTGGTTACTATTACAGGTGCTTCTAGGATGACTGTTAATCGTGCTCTGAGAGAATTAACAAACGAAGGTGTGTTGGTACGTGCCCAGGGGCGTGGTACTTTTGTTGCCGAAAAAAAACCTCAGGCAGCTTTGTTTGAGATTAGTTCTATCGCGCAAGATATAAAAAATCGAGGCGGAAAGCATTCTTGTGAAGTGAAAATATTACAAGAAGAAAAGGCAAGACCTGATATTGCAAAGGCTATGGGGCTTGAGCCATATGATACCGTCTTTCACTCTGTTCTTCTTCATATGGATAACAGCTTGCCAATTCAACTCAGTAGCAGATTTATTAATCCTGCTATAGCACCAGAATATTTACAGCAGGATTTTTCAAAGATAACTCCCAATGAGTATTTACTTGATCTTGTACCGATATCATCAGTTGAACATGTTGTAGAAGCTCTCATCCCAGAAGCATGGATACGAAAACTGCTCAAAATAAACAATGCAGAGCCTTGTCTTGCACTTCACCGTAAAACATGGGTAGGGGAGCATGTTGCCACCTGTTCTACATTTTATTACCCTGGTTCAAGGTACTCTCTTGGTAGTACTTTCACTCCAAGTGGGGCTGGAACGGTGTTAATAAGTTAGTAAATATTGAAATGAAGTAAATCATGGATGTTCCGGTTTAAGTAATTTACTTGCTTGCTCTTTGTATGATTATTATCAAAAGATAAACCCCTATCAGTGCTACTTACTTAAGTTGAGTAGCACTGATAGGGGGGATTTTTAAACAATTGGACAACTCTTTTCTTTTTCTACAATATGCGGTTCATTAGGGCAGGAAGCAGCAACACGTTTTTCTGGTGGAGGTAAATCATCCTGATCGTAGCAGTAAATACCACAATTGAGACAACGTCCTGCTTCTGTGAGACATTGTTCCTCAGTAATAGTACCTTCGACTTCTCTAAAGGTACCCATACGTTCATCTAGAGAAATGATAGGTTTTACTGCAACTGTTGAGGTAGGCAATACATTCAGCAGTGAATCAACCATTGCAGGAGCCATCATTTCACGTTGTCTATCTTCAATCGGTGGTATAACGCCAGTAGTCACATAATAGTGTATGGATCTAGCTGCATATCTACCGCCAGCAATAGCCTCAACCATCAGCCGTGGTCCTGTGTAACAGTCACCGCCGGCAAAAACACCGGCAAGATTTGTTTCTAAAGTATCTTCAGATGCATCAATTGTGCTGTAACGTGTTTTCTCCAGGCCATCGGCCTCAACAATCGCATCTAAATCTGCACCCTGACCAACTGCCTGAATTAGGACATCGCATGGTAGAATCTCTCTTGTTCCTTCTTTAGGAATAACATCTGGCATGCCACCCGGATTCAATTTTAAATCAACCTCTTCAACTTCTACACCTGTTAATTTGCCATCTTCTCCTACAAAACGAACAGGAGAGACGAGGCATCTCATAACAACGCCTTCATTTTCTGCATCGGTAATTTCATGGGCGTTTGCTTCCATCAAATCCCTTGAAAAACGAAATATAAGTAGAACGCTTTCAGCACCAGCTCGCAAGGCAGATCTTGCACAATCCATCGCTACATTACCCGCACCAATTACGACGAATCTCTTACCTTTAACTATTTCTTCATCAGTATGAAAGCGACGTAGATAATCAATTCCACTATAGTTTCCAGACAACTCCTTGCCTTCGAAAGGAAGCATACGTCCCTGCCAGAGGCCAATAGCAAGATATATGGCAGCAAACCCATCCTTTTTAAGTGAGTTAATGGTGAAGTCTTTGCCAAGTTTTACGTCAGTGTGAGCCTTTACTCCAAGTTCCAGCACTCCATCAATATCCCAATTATACTGTTCCTCAGAAAGGCGATATTCAGGAATACCATATAAAGGCATTCCGCCAAGTTTAGGCATCATTTCAAAAATTTCTACCTGATGTCCAAGTCTTGCCAGATAATATGCTGCGGAAAGCCCAGATGGACCACCTCCCACTACTGCGACTTTATAACCAGTATCAGCTGCAACAGGAACCTGTAATCTTTCTCCGTTTTCCCTTTCCCAATCGGCTACAAAACGTTTGACAGCATTAATAGCAAGTGGATCATCTTGAATTTGACGGCGACACTCTGTTGCGCAGAGTTCAGGGCATACCCTACCAATAGCAACGGGGAGTGGATTACGGGCTTTTACTGTCATTAAAGAAGCAGCGTATTCACCTTTGCGAGCATGGGATAAGTATTTTGGGATATTTATTTGTGCTGGACATCGTTGCCTGCAAGGCGATAAGCACTGAGTGTATTGGTTCCACTCAAGAATCTTAGTTGTTTCTTTTACGAGAGAGATAATTCCTTTTGGACAGGCTTCGACACAACTGCCACAGCCAACACATTTCTCTGGATAAAAGGTGGGAAGACCGCTTTCTGGATTCATTTCAATTGCTGAAAAGCGACATGACCTCAGGCAGGAACCTAAACCAAGGCAACCATTTTCACAGCGAATAAAACCGTGATAGAGTTGTAGGGCAGCCCTGCAGTCCTGTAAACCAGAGTAATTATATTTGCGAGCTGCACGATAACCGCCTTCACAGGTGGCACATGCAAGTGATGGCTCTGATCCTGTAACGTCATAACCAAGAAAGGTACCAACAGCTTCAGCTGTTTCATTGCCACCTACAACGCATGAATTGACAGGAATCGTGTTGAGTACCATAGCTTCTGCGGCAGCACTACAACCAGCTTGCCCACAACCACCACAATTAGCGCCGGGAAGAATGCCAGCTATCGTTTCAATTCTCGGATCTTCTTCAACGTAAAATATTTTGGCTGCTATACCTAGGATGATTGCCGCCACGAAGGCGATCCCGACTAACAGGATGATCGGCAGTATCACAATAATTCTCCTTAATAGATTAAGTGGCCATTCCCTGGAATCCCATGAAGGCAAGTGCCATTACTCCAGCAGTTACCAGTGCAATAGCAGTACCCTGCATGCTTTTTGGAACTGCAGAAATTAAAAGCCTTTCACGGATACCAGCGAAAAGTATTAATGCAAGACCGTAACCAATGGCACTGGTGCTTGAGAAAACAAGCATTTCAATAAAAGATAATTCGTTTTTTGAAATCAACAGTGCCACACCCATAACAGCACAATTTGTTGTGATTAAGGCTAGATAAACCCCTAGTGCGTTGTAAAGAGCACGACTTTTCTTTTTCAATATAATTTCGACCAGTTGAACTAGAGAAGCAATTATCAAAATAAAGGAAAGTGTCTGTAGAAACTCTAGTTTATATGGCTTGAGAACATAGGTGGAAACCGACCAGGTGAAGACAGATGCGAGTATTGTAACGAACAGTATGGCTGCAGCCATGCCAATGGCTGTTTCTAATTTTTTAGATACCCCAAGAAATGGGCAATTACCTAAATATTGAGCGAGTAGGATGTTGTTGACAAAGGTAGCAGATATAGCAAGATAGATAAGATCCATAAGTTCTCCTTTTACCCTTGTATAAATTTCTCGCCACGCCAGCGAGAATAAAGATTCTGTAGAGCAAGCAGAACACCAATGGTAACAAAGGCACCTGGTGCCGAGACGAGAAATGCCATAGGCTCAAACGAATCACCAAAAAACTGGCCACCAAACCATGTTCCTGCTCCAAATATTTCACGGACAGAACCGATGAGTGTAAGCGACAAAGCGTATCCAGCACCAACACTGAGGCCATCAATCATGGAAATAAGTGGAGGGTTCCTCGCTGCAAAGCCTTCAGCTCGACCAAGAACGATGCAGTTTACAACGATGAGTGGGATATATATGCCAAGTTGCTCTGAAAGTGGGAAAAAGTATGCTTTCATGAGTATTTCAACGATGGAAACAAGGGTTGCAATGATAACTATATAGGAGGCAATTCGAACCTTACTCGGTATGATATTTCTCAGCGCTGAAATTGCTCCATTTGAAAGGGTCAAGACAAATGCAGTGGCTAGTCCCATACCAAGTCCGTTCTCTGCAGACATGGTCACAGCAAGTGCTGGGCATAGACCAAGGACTAAACGAAAGGGCGGTATCCGCTTCCATAGTCCTGCTGTAAGTGTTGGAAGTAGTTTCTGTACCATTGTTATTGATTCTCCTTAAAGCTCAGAAATAGTTTTAAGAATTTTATCCTTATGGTCTCGGACAAAAAACAATGCTTCGTTGGTTCCCCTCACGGCAGCACCAGAAGTGGTGGTAGCTCCACTGATAGCATCAATAGAACCACCATCTCCACTCAGTGCTATATCATCTGTAGTTGGAAGCCCTTGCCATTGATTGCGGAAGCTGCTCTCTTCAATTCTTGCACCAAGTCCAGGGGTTTCACTATGGCTCACTACCTCCATTCCAGCCATAGTCTCAGTTGCAAGGTCAACACCCACCATGATTTTGAGATCTCCTCCAAAGCCACCCTTGCCAGTTGCTTCAATAGCAAGAAGAGATACAGTCTCATCTTCCCAGGCAAAAAATACAGGGATTTCTTGTTCACCTACTTGAATGATCACTTTATTTCCAAGCACTTCTTCAGCAGGTCTTTCAAAAAGTCTTTCAAGTGCAGGGCCACGAACATACAGGTCAGTTTGTTTTTCAATCTGTGGCCCTAACTGAATATTAGCTGCGGTAAGAGCTGTAGTGCATACTCCTGTTATGAGAGAGAGCACAACAACCATGCGAACAATCTCAGACATTTTTAGCTCCCTTTACCTTAGGTTTAATCATGTCCAGAAGTGGAAAACATAAGTTGGCCAGGAGGACAGCAAATACAATCCCGTCGGGATGTTTTGAATATATCCTGATGAGCATTAACAATATTCCTGCAAGCAACCCGTATAAAAACATGGGTAATTTGTTTACGGGTGAAGCTGTATGATCTGTAATTAGGAAAAAACCCATAAACAAAGTTCCGCCGCTCAAGAGATAAAAGAGAGGTGAGGCGTAAGCGGTTGGGTCGATTATGTACAGCGGGGCTGAGATGCATAAAACTCCAACAACAAAGCCAACCGGTAATTGCCACTGGATTTCACGCTTTAAGAGAAGAAGCAAACCACCTATAAGGATGAAAAGTACCATTCCCTCAGCAACACCTGAAACCTGTCGACCTAGTAATAGATCAAGCCAGTGGTATTGAGATTCAGCTGTAGGGCCCATGGATTTGAGTAATCTCAAAGGCTCAATCATGGTGACTTGCCAATCCACAGATTTAAGACCATTGGTATGATCCATACGTGCTGGCCATGAAAGTTGCAGGATGGCGATAGCAAGTACAGCGGGCTGGGTAGGATAAGCGCCTACTCCTCCAAAAAATTTCTTACCTACAATTATCATCAAAAAACAACCAATAAAGATGAGCCACCAGGGGGCGTTTATTGGCAACATAAAGGCAAGCAGTAAGGCTAGACTGACGCTGCTCCAATTTGAGGTGAGGTCCCGTGAAGGTGCAAACTTTTCAGATAGTAGGTCTAAGACGACACAAAAGAGGACACAGAGACTAAAAACGCGAAGGGCGGGGAGTCCAAAATAATAAAAGCTTGCTAAGATTGCGGGAAAAAGAGCTATAATCCAACGTTGATAGATTGCTGCCAGCCCTGTTCCTATTCGGTAATGTGGCCCAACAGCTACATCAAGCATACCTGTGTCTGATCCGGTTGATGGTTGGAAAGGCTTTAGCTGTTTCATGAAGAACCTCCTGTAGCCCAGGTGTATCTCTCACCATGAACCATCTCATGATTACAGAAGTGCAAGAGTTGAACGATTGGTCGCTGGGCAGGACAAACACCAGCGCATAAACCGCATTCATAGCATGCTTCGGGATGTAGTTCTCTTGCTGACTCAAGCTCTCCGAACTCTATCATTCTATTTACCAGATGCACCTGGATGTCGACGGGGCATATTCTTGCACAACGACCACAATTGATACAAGGTGCAATATTATCAAAAGGTGCAGTTTCATCAGCAATGAGATGAATGCCACTGTTATAGGTAAGTGGTGTAGTTTCAGAATATTGAGCAAAGCCCTTCATCGCCCCTCCAACTACAGAACGTTTGTAGTCAGAGAGTTTTAGGCCCTGGCTATCAAGCACATGTTGAATGGAGCTACCCATTGGAAAGCGAACAGTTACAGCAGTATCAATGTTGGTGCCGCTTATGGTGAGACATTTCTGTAAAAAGGGAGACTTGCCATCAAGTGCATCCACCATGGCCAGCAGGTATTCAACATCCAGTACAGCTATACCATGGTAGCGATAACTTTCTCGGCTTGGAATGCGATGACCCGTTATCTGTGTGACAAGTTCACGTTCTATCCGGCCTATATAGTGCTCGGGAAGGGGGTTTACCTCAGCAAGATCCTTAAATATAGGCTGAGCCCATGAGTGAATTTTTTCCGAAACTGTGAGATAGAGGCGAGCTGCTGGGAGCAGTGTCTGTATTCGTTTTATTCCCTCTATAACTTTATCGTTATTTTGTTCAAGTAGCAGCTGTGAAGTTAGCTGGGTTGTTTCTACACGGGTGCCCATTATTATCACAGTCTCAATGGGAGGCAAATCAGCGATTTCACTTTCACTGTTCCCATAACCACGACCGGATAAACTCCAGGGTGGTCGAACGCCTGCTAATCGTAATCTATCTATTGCTGCTTTTAGGTTATCGCTTCCAACAGGACCGGCAAAAATTTCATCCGGTGCCATAGATTGATCACCCTGTTTCTCTATGACAATAGCAGGAGAATGAAAACTTTGAGCAGTCCAGACTGTAGTGATGTCCTTAACTGTTCCGCCAATTGTTGCGCAGACACAGTTTCCTATTTTAGATTTTCCAATAACTTGACCTTTACGAACAGAGTCACCAATTGCAACAGTGGGTAGATAACGGACACGCCGTTGGTAATCAAGAGGAATGACCACTCGATCCGGATCTTCAACCTGTTGTATCACCTGATCATATTCTTTTATATGAGGGGTGAGTGGTTTTTTTATAAATAAATCTAATAATCCCTGCATAACAACGTCCTTATCGTAAGTGGCATGCCCCACACGACACATCACCATCGTTTGTGGCGAATCTGTCCGGGAGGGTCTCCAAATGGCAGTTTGTGCAGTTTATATGGTATGAATCAGATAGAGCTCTTGGTGTATGACAACCTAAACATGTATGATCCTCTATTTCTGTGTATTCATCGTGATCCATTATTTCTGGGAAGTAACTGTCATCGTGGCATTCAGAACATTTATTTGTAAGATTATCGTTACTTGGAGTAGCGGAATGGCACTCTCTACATGATGTGGCCTGTCGGTTGTCGGCTGCCTGCTCGTGACATGTTGCACAGTCAAAGACGTGGATTTCTTTGAGTTCAGAATGTTCATAGTCACTGCCAAAATATCCATCATCATGACATTCAGAGCAAGATGTAGCTTGTCTTGCAGAATAAAGATCATGATGACATTCTAGACAGGAGTCAGCAGTGGTTTTGTGTTTGTTGTGATCAAATAGCACAGCCCCGGCACTGCTTTGGAGGTATAGTCGATCTGTCTTCTTATCAGATTTACTTGGCAATGAACCTATAAGAACTCCAATTAATGCAACCAGTACGACGACTGTTAATGATCTCGTCCAGTTTCGACGATTTTGGTTCTTACCACTCATGGCTATCCCTTAAAATGAGTAGTTCGTTATCCTCTTTGCTCATCTCGTACCAGCGGCATGTGCGACGAATGCAAACAGTAAGTTTGAGTTTCCCAGAATTTGAGATTGAGATGTTGAAATCCATAAGCTTACAATCATCAATTTTACAGAGTCGATTCGGTACTATGAGAGAAATCTCGCAATGTGGGCATTTAACGTCGGCAAGTTCCTCATCATCATCAACATGCATAGTGCTTTCACGATCCAGGACATTGAGGTATGGAGAAAGTCGACTGATGCCAACCTCTCCCTGATTATTAACGATTTGAAAAACAGCCTTGTCACCTTCATTCAACTCTTTGTCACAATGAGGGCAAAAGCAATTTAAATACGTATCACCATTGATGTGAGCACGTTCCATCAAAGATTTAGTGCCCCATGCCTCTTTCTCCCAGCGACCTTTTACATTTGACTCTTTGTCTTTCATTGCTGACTCCGTAAAAGTGTTACCATTATGCCCTTAACATCGGGTAGAAAACACAAAGGTTGTTTTAAGTTATAAAATTACTCCTCCCATCCTATCCACGACTCATCATGTAGACGAACATCGGGGTAACCTAAATAGCGAAGCATGTATTGCGCTCCAGCCCCCCACCAACCGGTATTACACGATACTATGATGGTCTTTTCTGGTCGTATGTTTCTCTCCCATAGCATCCATAGCAACTCTTCAGGGCTCTTTAGATAGGAGTGATCCATATACAAACCTGTTATAGGAAAAAGAGTTGAGCCAGGTATACGTCCAGGTCTTTTGGCAAGGGGATGCTTGAGAACGCCTAATGATTGTTGAAGTATTCTCACATCAACGATTGTGACAGCAGGGTTATCAAGGTTCGCCTTTACATAATCATTATCGACCACACGTTCTCTTCGTGGTTTAATGACAAAGGTTTTAGCTTCTGGTTCAACTGTTTCTTTTGATAAGGCTAAACCAGCTTTTTTCCAGGCTGCAATCCCACCGTTGAGAAGAGAGAGCTTGCTGGCGCCTGCATAATCGAGAATTGAAAGAATAAAACCAGCATCTTGACCAACATTGCTGTAGGCAATGATGTGTGAGTCAACAGTCATCCCATGTTTACTAAGTGTATCTGCAAGTATTTGGTCTTCTTCGAGCATCATTGGTGCATCAGATTTTGCAGATTTACGTAAACCTTGAGGCATTGATGGATTAAAGTGAATAGCACCTGGAATATGACCACTTTTATAGGCAGCCTCACCACGTATATCGAGTATAACGATATTAGGATCAGACATCTTTTCATCTAACCAAGCTACATCTACAACCATAGACTGATCTACTTTAGAAGTATCAATATTCAGTTCTTTTGTGTTTTTTCTTGCTTTAGGTAGAGCCTCGTCGCTTACAATGACACCAGCATTAGCTTTTTTCTCATAATCAAGCAGGTCATCTTCTGATAAAAAGAGATCCCTCTGGCCATGACAATTATTGCAGTTAGCATTCTGCCATGTCCGACGCTGAATATTATGGGGCGAAGTCTTTTTCCAAGTAGGTTCACTATCAAAATTTGGCAAGCCATCTTCTATGTAAAATTCGAATAGTTCTTCGTCGACCGGTACATGCCTAAGTAGGGCATATTTGCTGCTGTCCCGGTCGGTTCTGTCAGGATTAAGGCCAATCTTCATACCTTCAAAATCGTCGTTGGTAACAAAGTAAGGTATATTTTTATCATCGGTGCCAGTGTGACAGCTATAGCAGTTTGTGTAACTTTGTGAGTGACATACCTGACATTGAACCTTGTTTTTATGAATTTTGTGATCAAGCACAGAGCCGTACTCCAAGCCGTCATGGCAGTCTTTACAGCTTGCAGCCTCTTCCAAGTGATACCTGTTTTCTATGTCATCAGGGGCTGCTGCATGCATTTCTTCAGCCTTATGGCAGTCTTTGCATGTCATTGTATATTTTCGAAGGTGTACATCCCCTTGGCCACGGTTTCCTGTGAACTCGTTGCCAATACGACTGCCGTGACAAGCCATACATTGATTGATCGGATCTGGACTTGCTCTAAACATGTGACCATCAATAAAACCATCACCAACATATTGAGGGCGGCTAACATGGCAGGAGCCACAGGTTGCATGACAAGATGCACAATGTTTTTGTTGACCATGTTCAATCTTTCCCCAGGTTTCTGGGGAGGATCTTTTTTCTAAAAACTTTGTGAAAGTGGAGAGGGTCGCATGTAATGATTTTGGCGCCGTTTCTGTGATTTCGTCATGGCATTCGCCACATGATTCAACAGGACTATTAATAGATGGGTAAGGTTCATATCCTTCATGTGCCGTGGCCTTGTCTAGGGCTTCAGCATTTCCACCATGACAGTCGGTACAGTCAAGTTCGCCGTGGACAGAGTCGAGAAACTCTTCAGAAACCAGAACTTTTTGTTGCGGCTCCAACGGAGCTACAGAACCACCTCAGCCAGGTCCTGATTGGAGAGAGGACTTTTCCTTGTCATCCTTACCCAGGTTGCTTATGAGCATTTCTTCATCAGTATGACAGGTAATACAGGAATCTTCAGCTAGAGTAAGTGAACATTGAAGTAGAATAAACAGAAGAGAAAATAGAGTATAAGCTGTAATTCGTATCAAGGAACCAGTCCTGATATCAAACATCATCAATCTCCTTTTGTAAGAAAGTCCTCATTGAATAGTTCAAGGAGAACCATGGTCATTTAGCGCACTAAAATATTGAAAGTCAGTCGAATATTTGACGTGTAATCGATGTTGCTCAGACTAGCTAATAGTAAAAAACAAATCGAAAACCCTCAATATCAACCTGCTTATTTGCTAACTTTGTATATCAATCAATCTTACATAAAAAAGATTCTACATTAGATTTATTGCTTCTGCCAACAATTAAATGGTTAGGTATATAGCAACAATACAATTTTTCCCTTCTATGTTTTATTAGTATGCCTCAATACAACAGGGACGATTTGATAAAAACTGAAGAGGCATACTAATATAATAAAAGAAACTGTTAATGGTTTGAGTCGACACTGATTGATACATCATTCTTCATTTGCTCTTACCATTAATACAGGAACGGTTCCCCCTCGCATGACTTTTTCAGCGATACTACCAATGACAAACCGTGAAAATCCACTTCTTCCGTGGGTAGACATAGCGACAAGATCTGCACCTACTTCTTCTTCGACTTCTATTATAGCAGTTGCCGGGGTTTCACTCACTGCAACCTTATAGTTGACTGAGACATTATCATTTTCTAGGGCTTTACCGACTGTTTTGAGATAATCCAGCGCCTCTTCTTTCATCTTCCCAAGTTCATCTTCAGTGTATGGAATCGACATCGCTGTTCCACCTTGTAAGCCAACATGATGTCTTACAACCGTAATGACATGAAATAGTGTTATAGTAACTGCTTGTTTTACAGAAAATTTCCCTACCAAGTCCTTAACATAAGAAATTGCCTCTTCACCTAATGACGAGCCATCTAATGGTATAAGTATTTTTTGTGACATGGGCTTCCTCCTTTATAGAATTGGTGTTCTTATACGCATATGATTGCATTCTAATTATAGAATTGCATTGATTTATTATTTAGCAGGAAACTCCCTACATTAAATTATAGCATTCTAACAAATTGCAATTCAAGTTTAAGCTCCTTATGCTGGTTATCAAGTTGAGCGATAATAATCATTATCTCCTTGAATAATAAGAATCCTGCCCATATACTAAAAAAGATGTAGTATCGTTGAGATAGATCAACAAACCTATAAAGGAGGAAGTTATGAACAAAATCGGTATTCTAAGCGTAGCTGGTATTTTTGCTTTGTCTACTTCTGCAATTGCAGCTGATCAAACTCTTACTAGTACTAAAGCTTCATCACCCATTGTTCTAGATGGAATGGCTGACAAAGCTTGGGATAGCGCAAAAGCTATTACCGTAACAGTTGATGAACTTCCTTATGAGCCTGACAATGGTTATGAAGGAATGCAGGAGACTGATGTTAGCATCAAATCACTCTACGATGATAAGAGTGTCTATTTTCTCATTACTTATAAAGATCCAACACAAAGTCTTGAAAGATTTCCTTGGGTGAAGCAAAAAGACGGTAGCTGGAAAAAATTAGCAAACAAAGATCAAACAAAGCACGAAAACACCTATTACGAAGATAAGTTTGCAATGTACTGGAATATCAGTACAAAAGGATTTGATGAAGAAGGTTGTATGATCTCTTGTCACCTCGATGAGGAAGGCGATACATCAGCTGGTCGTAAGTATACAGCCTCAGAAGGTGAAACTATTGATATGTGGCACGCTAAGTATGTTCGCTCTATGCCAATGGGAATGTTTGATGATCAATATGTAGATAACAATACTGACCCTAAAGAAAATAAAGGCTGGGGAAGAAAAGGTGACACTGGAAAGGGCGGTTACAAAAATAACGATAGTGCTGATAAGTCGCACCCAGCATACATGAATCTTAATCCAACAAAAGATGAAATGTACTATGTGCTTCCTAGTAAAAAGATACCTTTTGTTGACACCTTTAAACCAGGTGATGTAGTACCAGGAATTAGTATTGCACCAATGATGGGTGGTCGAGCAGATATTCTTGCCAGAAGCAAGTATGCAAATGGTACATGGACATTAGAGGTTATGCGTCACTTGCAAACAACAGGTGAAGATGCTGAAACTCAAGATGTTCAATTTACTGATAAGTCTAAGAGCTATCCTTTTGGTGTTGCTGTATTTGATAACGCTCAAATCAATCATATCTTCCACACCGAAACGCTTGAATTAAGATTTAAATAATGGATGAAGGTTTGTAGGACTAAGAGACAATTTTTATTATTTGAGGTTTTTATGCGAAGAACAACACTTGCTACCTGTATTGTGTCGCTTTTTTTAGTATGCGGAGCTATCTCTTATGTTTTTGCTGCTGATCCTGGGCCTGAGCAGATTACACTAGCTAATGAAGGTGCCAAAAAGCCAAAACCAGCTATTTTCCCACATAAACTACACCAAGATGCAGGTTTAAGTTGTGCTGAATGTCATCATGGTATGGTCGATGGAAAACAAGTTGCTTATACAGAAGAACAAGAAATAGGTAAGTGTGCTTCCTGTCATAATAGCGAGGTGCTTGCTGGTAGTTTGTCTGGTAAAAATAAACTGGATACTATGAAGGGAGCAGGTCATGGCAATTGTCTGTCATGCCATAAGCAAGTTGCAAAAGACACAGGTAATAAAGCGTTGAAAAAATGTTCTACCTGTCATCCAAAGAAAAAATAGGTATTAGCATCGTGAGTAATTCCTGAAGTGTGGAACTTGAGAGTAGTTTCATTTGCAGGAACTAATAGAAACAGCCATTTAGATAAAATCTAGATGGCTGTTTTTTGTTGTGTAAATTATGTGAGGTAGATTTTGAAAATTATTTATATTCTGTTGGTTCAATATCATATTTCTTCAATTTATAATGAATTGATCGCCTACTTATATCGAGTAGCTCAGCTGCAGCGGTAACAACTCCATCTGTTTTTTGAAGTGCACGAATAATTGCCTCTTTTTCACTATGATCTAAGGAAAAGTCATTGAGGCCTGATTCTGAAGAAGTGCTAATTGAATCTTGTCTGCTTGTATACTCCACCTGTAAGTCGCTAATGGTGAGCTCATCGTTTTTACACAATACAACACCTGCTTCTAACGCATTTTTAAGCTCACGAACATTTCCAGGCCAATCATATTCTTGCATCCATTGAATAGTTTCTTCAGGTATCTTGATAGATTTAAGATTGTATTCTTTTATATGCTTATTAATAAAAAGAAGTGCAAGTTTAGAAATGTCTTCCTTTCTTTTTCGAAGTGGTGGGATGTCTAAGGCGACAACTCTTAGTCGGTAATATAAATCCTGTCTAAATTTCCCTTCTTCAATATCTTTAACAAGGTCAGCATTAGTTGCAGCTAGAATTCTACAGTCTATCCCTTTTTCTTTAACCGAACCAACTTTCCTGATCTTTTTGTCCTCTAAAAACCGTAACAATCTATGTTGCATATCAGATGAAATGTTGCCAATTTCATCGAGGAAGAGGGTGCCACCATCGGCTGCCTCAATGAGGCCAATTTTGTCGTTAATTGCATTGGTAAATGCGCCTTTTGTATGACCAAAAAGTTCACTTTCAAGGATTCCAGGTGGAGTAGAGCCGCAGTCTACAACAATAAGAGGCCCTTTTTTTCTAGAGCTGTTGTTGTGGATAGTTTTGGCAATACATTCTTTGCCTACTCCACTTTCACCAAGAATAAGAGTATTCACATTGCTACTTGCAATTCTTTCGACCATGTCCATCAGGGATTTCATGGCTGGAGATACGCCCCAATAAAAACCGTTGTCATCGAAATTAATGCTATCTGTAGAATTAACTTGAGGGGGCTGAGTGAAATAGTCTTTTACTTTTTGAACAAGGGATTTACCATCAAAGGGTTTAGTAAGATAGTCAATAGCGCCTTCCTGGACAGCATATACCGCCTCAGGGATAGAGCCATAGGCTGTAAGAAAAATGACGGGCATCCCAGATTGAATAGACTGAATTTCAGAGTATAGCTCAAGTCCACTCATAAACGGCATCTTTATATCTGATATAACCATATCAATCTGTTGCTGAGCAATAATATCTAAAGCAATTTTGCCCTCACTAGCTTTTAATACTCTAAACCCTGCAGCATTAAATCTTGCCTCTAAAACTTCTAGGATATTCTGATCGTCATCCACCAACAATAAGGAATATATGTTTTTCATAATGGCTTTTTCTTTTCTTGTAACTCAAGATCAATAGTCTCAAGCTCAATTATTTGCCTTTGTAGTTTATCTATATCTGATTGTTTTTTATCGAGTTTGTCTGAAAATTGTTTTTCTTTATTTGAAAGCACCTGCTTGAGTAATCGTTGTTGTTTTTTCAACGCCTGAATTGAAAGCATTGGGTTTTCTTCGTACAAGAATTGAGAGCCAGAAAAGTTCCATTTTTCAAACAATTTAATGGCATCATAAAGGTCTGCCTCAGACTCAGAGAGCATGATGCGTGTACATGCTAAATTGTATAAGGCAATATTTCTAATTTCTGGTTTTTGAGTTTCATCAGCAATTTCTTTAAAGATGTTTTTAGCAGTTTCATAGTTTTTTAAAGAGAATTGGTGCTCTCCGTCATTGAGCTTTTCTAAATTGGAATCATGTGATACTACAATTCGAATTACACTACAGCCTGTGGTTGTAGCCATAATCAGAAGGATAAGTAGAAGATAAATTGTTGTACAATTTTTTATTTTCATAACCCAAGTCATTTTTTGTGTTGTTATAGTTGTTTAGAGGTTGGTAGTGAAATAGTAAAGGTACAACCAGAATGAGGATTATTCTGTACGGTTAGTATACCTTGCATTTCCTGTATTAGCTTGTTGGATATGTACAATCCTAAGCCAACTCCATCCATATGCTTGCGAACAGATTTACTCCTATAGTACTTTTTAAAAACTAAACCTTCTTCCTGTTCACAAATTCCTGGCCCTTGGTCTTTAATAAGAAAATTAGTCTCGTCAGATGATCGTGCGCCAATAGAAATAGTTACTATACTTTTCATAGGTGAAAATTTAACAGCATTTCCTATTATATTAAAAAAGACTTGTTGCAGATCATGGTTTCTGCCAATTATTTTTGTTGTTTTATGAGGTAGATCGAATTGGATTTGAATGTCTTTTTTTTCAGCAGAAGATCGAAGACTGTCTATGCAATCTTGCAATAAAGGTATTGGATCAAGTTCTTCTATATTTTTCTTTTTACTGTTTACCTCTAAAAGTGAACTATTCATGAGCTGGTTGAGGAGCGCATTTATTCTAGTTAGTTCCTGACTTGCAATTGATAGAAATCTTTTTTGTCGTTCATTAATTTTGCCGGCTATCTCTTCTACCATAAGGTTGACTGATTCCTGAATAGATGAAAGAGGAGTGCGGATCTCATGACTTAAGGTTGCAATAAAATCGGAACGAAGATTTTCCTGCTCTTTGAGTTCTCGACTCATATCATTATAGGCTGTTGCAAGGTCTTGAAACTCATCTTTAGAATTAACTTCAATTTCAACACTACCATACCCTTTAGAGAGATCACGCATTCCCTGAGTTAAGCGTCGTAACGGAATTATGATGGAATTGGAAATAAACCAGACACCAAAAAGAGAGAGAAAAATTGAAATAATAAAACCAAAAATACCGGTTCGTTCGCTCATAATTGAGTGGTTATGGATTAA
>PPCM01000467.1_pt1 | contig 37236 bp, 31 predicted proteins | sample 1555541 | NCBI WGS metagenome assembly PPCM01 (sample SAMN05284479, study PRJNA326546) | Marine sediment metagenome, whole genome shotgun sequencing project. | isolation source: marine sediment | place: Germany: Wadden Sea | collected 2012-09-05
CAGGACCGGGGAGATGATGGTGTATGGCGCAAGCGCTTGGTGTGGCTGGGGGCGGCGGGGGGGCAGTGGGAGAACCGTTTGCCGGGTACGGATTTTTTACAACCCACGACAACCTTTCCATTCGGTATGCCCATAAGCATTCCGGTGCCGGGGAAAAGAGGGGAAGCGTGGTACTCCTTGGCGGCAGGAAGGAGTTTATCGAAAAATATGAGGAAACGGCCGGGGAGCTGAACCTTCGGGGGTATGACGTTTATGCCGTCGACTGGCGCGGCCAGGGCCTCTCCTCCCGGATGCTGGAAAACCGGCACAAGGGGCATGTGGAAGACTATGGCGATTACATTCGGGACCTCAGGCACTATTACCGCGCCCATGTGAAACCTTTTGCAAAAGGTCCGATTCACCTGATGGCCCACTCCATGGGCGGACATATCTCACTGAGGTATCTCAGGGAACACCCCGGTGATTTTCAATGCGCCGTGCTCACGGCACCCATGGTGGATATCGAAACCTTTCCCCCCCTGCCGGGGAAAGTTGCACGGTTCATCACCGCCAGGGGGGTCAAGGGGGACGGGAGGGTCAGTTATGCGGTGGGGTTTGGTGATTACAACCCGGAGCGGGTCCGCTTTGCCGGAAACAGGCTCACATCCGATCCGGGGCGGTTTCGTGACGAGATCACGAAAATTCGGGAGAATCCGGACCTTGCCCTTGGAGGTGTCACATACGGCTGGCTGGATGCGAGTTTCAGGTCCATCGATATCCTGACAAACCCCGATTATGTCCAAAAAATCGAGACACCCGTGCTCATGTGCAGCGCGGAAAAGGACAAGGTTGTTGACAACAGGGCCCAGAAAAGGCTCTGCCGGGACCTGCCGAAGGCACGATTTGTGTCCATAAAAGGCGCCCGTCATGAAATATTAAAGGAAAAAGACCACATCAGGAGAGATTTCTGGGATGCGTTCGACGGCTTCATCCCCGGGGTCTCAAAGCGTTGAAAACGACAGGAGAGAAGGAATCATGGAGATCGTAAGGGAGTTTGTCATTCAGATGTCCATCTGGATGCGGCCGTATCTGAGCGAGATCGCAACGGCGTTCGTGATCGCTTTTTTCGTGCTCACGGGGGACCTGCTCAACCGCTTGATAAAGAAGGCGGTGGGACATATGAACATACTTGTTCGCTTAATCGTCTTTATCATCGTATGTTTCACGGTTTACGGAATGGCCACGGCCTATGCCGTTCCCGTGCTCTACAAGTTTCTGCTTCATATGAGATCCCTTTACATCGCCCCGTTAATCATCTTTTCCTTTGTCATGCTGGGAGTGGTTGCGGAGCGAAAAAAAATGATCTGAGGGTTATGCCCACTGAATCCACTATTCCAACAATTCATCTCGGGTGAGGCGGTGAGCTCGTGTATTGACGATGGAAATTGGGTAAGGCGGTTTTTGTGGAAAACTATCTTTCCAGATGCCTGAAACGCCATGGGCTATAGGGATCTGACGACCCTGAACCCGATGTTGTTTCTCACGGCCTTGGGCCTGAAGTAACTCCGGTTCGCGGAGCGTGAGTACCTTGCGCTGGTGTTCCAGCTCCCCCCCCTGAAGATTTTACGGTCCCCCTTTCGGCTCAAGGGGTTTTCGATATTGTCCCGGTAGGTGTCGGTGATCACGCCGACCCGCCCCTTGAGGAGGGAGCGCCATTTACAGGAATCCTGCACCCATTCCTGGACGTTACCGTTCATGTCGTGGATGCCCCAGGCATTGGGGGTTTTGCGGGCCACCGGGTGGGGTTTTTTGTTCCCCACGGGGTTCCTCTCGCCGGAGTTCCCGCAATACCAGCCGATCCTGTCAAGTGCCCTGTCGATCCCGCAGTGGATTTCGGTAATGTCCCCCGAGGGAAAGGCGGTTCTGCTGCCGGCCCTTGCCGCATACTCCCATTCCGCCTCGGTGGGAAGCCGGTACTTGGCGGTCTGCTCCCGCCTGTTGAGTTTCTTAATAAACAGCTTGCAATCGTACCATGAGACATTGTCCACCGGACAGTCGAGCCCGCACTCCGGAAAGGAGCTGGGGTTATCCCCCATGATCTTGATCCACTGGTCCTGGGTGACCTCCGTCACCGAAATATAGAAACCCTTGGTAAGCTTCACCCTGTGAAGCTTTTCATCCCGTTCCCTTCCCTTTTCCGAGGCAGGGCTGCCCATGAGGAATGTCCCGGGCAGAATCTTGACAAACCGCATCCCGATTCTGTTTTCAAATGCATTGCAGTCCGTTGCCGACGAAAGGAGCAATAAAAGGGGCAACAACAATACGGCCGGTACGTGCATGAAACGGTTCATCTTCCCGCCTTCCTGAAATGGTTTCCCCGGTTTGGGGCGTAACTGAAATATCCTGTAATATTGATGTATTTCCTTATCATCGCCTTTGCGAACAGGTCAAATGCAATTTCGTTTATCCGGTCGCCGGCGAGGGATTTTTTCGTGAAGTCCATCAGTTGCCGGGTTTATCCGGTCGCCGGCGAGGGATTTTTTCGTGAAGTCCATCAGTCGCCGGGTTGATCCGGGAGAAGCGGCGGATTCCGTGCTTCCACGACAATTCATGGAATGGAGGGCGGCGCGCAAGGCGGGGCGAACGAACTGCATAACTTTAAAAAGGTTGATATCCGTGCCGGTTTTTGATTATCTGTATGCGAAATTCCATATGGGCGTGTATGAACACAATTCCGCTCCATGGGTACGTTCAGTTTTAACCGTAATTGTTTTGGGGAAAGACTATGAAATGGCAAACCGGTTCGGTGGATGACAACGGGGAAAACGACGAGGGGGTTAAAGTGACGCTGGGAACTGATTATTCAGGAAAGCTTGATCCTTCACCTAAAAAGAAAAACGTGAAAGTCGCGAAGAAGGCGGCTCTTTTTAAAAAGGCGGAAGTGCCGCTCATCATACTCGGTGCCGCCGTGCTCGCGTTCATTGTTTTCTTTCTGTTTTTCAAACCCGTGAAGAATCAGGGGCCTGAAAAACTGCCCGTTGAAAACGTGGCGCAGGATCCCGTTCAGGAGAGGATCATGATGCTGGAGGAACGCATCGCCTTGATGGAAGGGCAGGCAAAAGAGTCTGAAGTACTGAAAAAAAGGTACGACCAGATGGAAGCCTCCCTGTTCATGAAGATCGACCTGCTCACGAAAAAGATGGAAAAACTCGAGGCGCGGAATAAAAAAATCCTTGCCGCGAAAGCCGCCGTTCGACCGGCTCCGGTAAAAACCGTCGCCAAAAAGAAAACACCGCCTTCCGCCGGGAAAAAGAAAACCGTTTCTTCCACGACCGCCAAGTCCGTGGCTAAAAAGAAGGTGGTGGTAAAAAAGGTTGCGAAGCCCAAAGCAAAATCGCCCTCCGTCCACCACACGGTCAAGAAAGGGGAAAACCTCTATCGAATCGGTATTAAATACGGTCTCAAGATGGATGAGTTGCGAAAGCTGAACAAGCTTGGGCCCGATACGTCCATCTACCCCGGCCAGAAACTCCGTGTAAAACCATAAGTCGATGCCTGCGGGCGGAAAATGTCAAGATGGCCTGCTCATTGTGTTTGCGTAAAGAATTTGAACAGTTCGGCGTAAAAACGGTCGGGACTCTCATCCATGGGAAAATGACCGCTGCCTGGAATTTCGATTCTTAGGGCGTCCCCTGGCAGGGCGGGAAAAGGCAGGTCCCTGGAGCGATCGCCGTAAAAATAGGCTTTCCTGAACTCCGCTGCTTTGAACTTTTCGGGAAGACGGCCGCTGTCGGACCATGAAACAAGGGAGGCGGCCGACCGGTAAAATGCCTCCGGGGATGTTTTGGCCGGCGAGAAATAACGGTATTCACTGTTCGCGACCGGGGATGTGAATTCCCGGAATTTCGATTCCCTGAAATCTTCATAACTCATTGACGCGGAATGCCTGCTCAACTTGCCGCAGTCGGTGGAGACGAGGTTTCCTTCAATATTGGCAAAGGCCTCGGTTTTTTTGATGACCCTGTCCGGCAGAAGCAGCCCGATCGCCCCTCCCATGCTGTGGGCGGCGATATACAGCCGTTCAAAGGCAATCGCCTCGATAATCGTTGCGCATATCTCGGCATGGTCTTCCAGGGTGTAGGAAAACTCCAGGGGCCTTGCGGAGTCTCCAAAGCCCGGTAGATCGAGGGCGAGGAGTGAAAAATCTCCGAAATCCTCTTGCTGTAATATCTTGTTGAATGAATCCCGTGAACAACCGAGACCATGTAGAAAAACAATCAGATCCGCTGAGGCCTGTCTGTAACCCACGGAGATATCGTGGCGGATGGAATTATGGTGCAGGGGGATGATGTGATTCTCCATAAAGTTGCTCCTTTCATAAAACAGTGAACTGCTCATTCCAACGTAGATTTCTGTAAAACCATTATGATCAGGGCAACAACGCTTGCGGACGGTGCGCCGATGCATGAGCGTCAATTGACGCCGGTTCATGGAGATAAGCTCGCCCGTGCCCGGAAAACATTTCCGTGACAGCCGTGTGTCAATTAGCCGATCAGGTTGCGGTCAACATGGTAACCGCATTCGATCTATATAACACGACTTTTTACAGGCGCATTAAACCTGATACCGGTAAAAAAGTCCAAGGTAGATTTTTCGATCCCACCATGGTGTGCCGAGCACGATTCGGAACACCAACATGCTGTAGTCGTTTTTTGCGCGTCCGACTTTTTACGAGTTCATCAAACCTGATGCCCATGTAATAAGTCTGAATCCGGATTTTTGGACACACTATGAGGCATACGCTATGTATGGCGAGCACGCCGTGTCGTGGCATGAATTGCGGCCACCGACTTTTTACGGGTTCATCAAACCTGATTTAGATGGAATTAAGAAATGCAATCAGGTGTTCTCAATGCGTTGTCCCATAAGGGCAATCGCATGTAGATTTTCAGTTCCGGTAATTCATGTCGTTACAAATTGACAGCCGTTAATTTCAGCGATACGAGCCGCAGCCGGCGGGCGTGCCGAAGTTACTTGCGTTTACCCTGGTTGTCCCATAATGGGGGCTTGACTCCGATGTCCGGTAAAAATATAATCTTTCGGTTTATATGGATTGAAAAAATGGCGGAAACTTTTCAAAAGAGAGGAATTGATATGAAAAAGGTCGTTTTGGGGATAATGGCGGTACTGATGCTGGCGAGCCCGTCTTTCGGCGGGGAAAAAACATACCGCGTGTCCGTGAGTCAGTTTGTTGAGCATCCGGCCCTTGACGCGGTTTTAAAGGGGTTTCAGGATTACATGATGGAGCAGAGCCATGCCGTGGATTACAATGTCCATATCGCCCAGGCAAACATGGCCACCGCCGGCCAGATCGCCCATCAGATCATGGGGGAAAGCCCGGACCTTGTCCTTGCCATCGCCACCCCCACCGCCCAGGCATGCGCCCAGGCCCTTAAAAAGGCCGGCCACATGCGGGAGACCCCGCTTCTGTTCACGGCCGTGACCGATCCCCTGAGCGCCGGGCTCGTCAAGAACCTTGCGCGCCCGGGAAAAAACATCACCGGTGTTTCCGACCTTCTTCCCATCGACAAGCATATGGCGATGGTAACGACCTTTTTCCCGGAGATGAAGACCCTCGGGGTGATCTACAACTCCGGTGAAGCCAACTCCAAGAAGACCGTGGGGCAGATCAAGGCCGAGGGAAAAAAGCAGGGCTTTTCCGTGATCGAGGCCACGGTTTCCAAGTCCAGCGATGTTTACCAGGCGGCCAAGAGCCTTGTGGGAAGGGTGGATGCGGTCTTTATCCCCACGGACAACACCGTTGTTTCGGCACTGGAGTCGGCCATCAAGGTCTGCATGCAGGGCAAAACGGCCCTGTTCTGTGCCGATGTGGACTCCGTGAAAAGGGGCGCCGTGGCGGCAATGGGATTCGACTACTATAAGCACGGTCGTCAGACGGGGGCCATGGCGGTGAAGCTCTTTTCGGGCCAGAAACCGGGGGAAACGCCGGTGGAGTTTCAGAAATCCCTGAGCCTCCATATAAATGAAAAATATGCGAAACTTATGGGTGTTAAAATTCCCGAAAAACTGTTAAAGAGTGCGGACAAAATTTACAGATAATTCCCCGTTGCCCACCCGGTGATCGGGGCAACTGTGAATAAACGATGATGAAAATGTAAAAATCGGTTTCCCCTGTTCGGCATCGGCCCTTGGGCTAAACGATGCGGGGCAGGGGAGCGCTGTTTTATCAGGTTTCATTCATCGGGGCGACAGGTCCGGTTTTATGTTTCGTCCCCTTCCTTTTCCGCTTGCGGGCGTATTGTCCGTGGCCGGGGATCGGGGCGCGGAGATCCCAAGCGGGATAAAACGGCCCGGCTCGGTTTTGCCGAGGGGCGCGGGAAATTATACAGATGTCTTTGTACGCTTTTGTCGGGGCCCTTGAACAGGGGCTTCTTTACGGCCTGATGGTTCTCGGGGTATATATCACCTTTCGCATCCTGGATTTCCCGGACCTTACGGTTGACGGGAGTCTGCCCCTGGGCGCATCGGTTTCGGCCGTTGCCGTGGGCAGCGGAATCAACCCCTTCCTCTCCCTTCTTCTTGCCATGGGGGCAGGATTCCTGGCGGGAATGGTCACGGCGCTCCTCAACACAAAGCTCAAGATCCTTCACCTCCTGGCCTCCATTCTCACCATGATCGCCCTCTACTCCATCAATATCCGCATCATGGGCGGGCCCAACACGGCGCTTCTGGGCATGGACACCATCGTCGATCCCCTGATCTCCATGGGGATTTCGCCGCTCTACGCTTCGCCCATCCTGTTCGGGGGCATCTCCGTGCTCGTGGTGATACTGATCATCTGGTTTCTTCACACGGAGCTGGGGCTGGCCATGCTGGCCACCGGCGACAATCCGAGGATGATCACCAGCCAGGGGGTCAACACCCACAACATCATCATCATCGGGGTGGGGCTCTCCAACGCGCTGGTGGCGCTTTGCGGCGCCATGGTGGCGCAGAACCAGGGGGCCGCCGATGTGAACATGGGGGTGGGGACCATTATCGCGGGGCTTGCCTCGGTGATCGTCGGGGAAACGGTTTTCGGAAACAGGAGCATCCCGAGGGCCTGCTTTGCCGCCCTGTTCGGATCGGTGCTCTACCGCGTTGCCATCGGCCTTGCCCTGGGATTGAAGCTCGGTCGTTTCTCCGTGACCCCCAGCGATCTGAACCTGATCACGGCGATCCTGGTGGTGTTCGCACTTGTCATGCCCCGGATCAAGAAAAGGGCCAAAGCGGGGTTTGGAAAAAAATGATCTATGTAAAAGAACTGGTAAAGTATTTCAACCTGGGAAGTGTCAACCAGGTGACGGCCCTCAAGGGCATCGACCTTACGGTGGACAGGGGGGATTTCATCACCGTTATCGGGTCAAACGGCGCCGGAAAGTCGACCCTTCTCAACTGCCTGGCGGGTACCTACTCCTTTGAACGGGGCAGCCTCTGCTTAGACGACACGGATATCACCTCCTGGCCCGAGCATCAAAGGGCACGGTATATCGGCCGGGTGTTCCAGGACCCCCTCATGGGAACCTGCGGTAGCCTCAGCATCGAGCAGAACCTTGCCATGGCGAGCAGGAGAGGCGAGGCAAGGGGATTTTCCATCGGCGTGAAATCACGGGACCGGGACCGGTTCAGGCGGGAGCTTGAAAAGCTCAAACTGGGCCTGGAGGATCGGCTTGGGGACGCGGTGGGCCTACTTTCCGGTGGACAGCGCCAGGCGTTGACCCTGCTCATGGCGACCCTTGTGCACCCCGAGATACTGCTCCTGGACGAGCACACGGCGGCCCTGGATCCCAAGACCGCCCACCGCATTCTCACCCTCACCGAGGAGATGATCGGCGAGGGGAATCTCACCACCCTGATGGTGACCCACAATATGAAGCAGGCCCTTTCCCTTGGAAACCGCCTGATCATGCTCCACGGCGGCAGGGTCATCCTGGACGTCAAGGGAGAGGAGAAGCGGAGCCTCACCGTGGACGATCTTCTGGCCAAGTTCTATGAGTCCAGCGGCGAGGACCTTGCCTCCGACAGGATGCTGCTTGGATGATCAGCGGTCGGTCCGATGGAGACGACCATTTAATCAGCATCCCGGACCGACTTAGCGGCACAATTCAAAGTAGCTGCTTTTCCGGCGCAATCGATCCCTGCCAGGGAAGTTCTTGGATCGTGGCGGCCGATTTTCGGAAACCTTGGCGTGAGGCCGTTTATCCGGTATTTTATCCCGGCCGATGTCCGTTAGTCGTAAAATATAATTGGGAAAACCCTACCCGGACAAACCGGAACCGAAATGTTATGATATAAAAGCGCAAGATTTCGACGGTAATGTATAATTTAGCCCTTCAACCGGGGAGCCGGATTGATACCGGTGTTAATCATTTCGACATGCAGGCTTTGTAAATGAAACGGCAAGGGTAAAATTGCCGAGGGTTTTCCATATAATCCAGTTAACCGTTTTTAACATGGCCCCTGCTGGGGCCGTCGCGGATTTATGCGAGTCCATCACGATTAAGGAGAAAAAATGCGTTTTCGTCCCTGTATCGATCTGCACCAGGGGGTGGTGAAACAGATCGTAGGCTCAACACTCACCGATGACAAGGGGGATTCCCCGGAAACAAACTTTCAGGCTGAAAAACCGGCGGAGTGGTTTGCCGAACTGTACCGCAAGGACGGGCTCACCGGCGGGCATATCATCCAGCTGGGTCCCGGCAACACGGAGGCGGCTGCCTCGGCTGTTTCGGCATGGCCGGGCGGGATGCAGATCGGCGGCGGCATCAATCTGGAAAACGCAGGGGAGTGGATCGATAGAGGCGCTTCGGGGGTGATCGTTACCTCATGGGTCTTTCACGACGGCAAGGTGGATTACGACAGGCTCACCCGCCTGTCCAATGCAATCGGAAAGGAGCGCCTGATCCTCGATCTCTCCTGCAGGAAAAGGGAGGACGGGTACTGGATCGTTACCGACAGATGGCAGACCTTTACCGAGGAAAAGGTAACCCTGGATCTCCTGGACCGCCTTTCGAGCTACTGCTGCGAGTATCTGATCCATGCCGTTGACGTGGAAGGAAAATGTCGGGGCATCGAGATCCCGCTGGTGGAATTATTGGGAAAATGGGGCGGGATTCCCGTCACCTATGCCGGCGGTATCAGCTCCATGGAGGATATCCGGGCCATCGGCGAAATCGGAAATGGAAAAATCGACTTTACGGTGGGCAGCGCCCTCGACATCTTCGGCGGCAGCGGACTCACCTATGCCGAATTGGCGGCGGCATATTCCGACGGTCGGGCTTAGTCTAATTTGACGGTTACGCGGTCCGCTTTCCCGTGATCAAGGGTGATTTCAGAGCCGTCCGGCAATACCGCGACCCAGAGTTTTCCCTGCTCTCTCCTTTTGCCGATTCCGATCCGCAATCCCTCCCGAAGACCCAAATCCGAATCTCCAGGGGACTGGACGATGCCCGTGCGTCCTTCCCTCAGCATGGAGATCGGCACGATGCTCCCCGCCTGAAAGAGGAGGGCGTGCTGGGGGATCTCCTTGCCGTGGGGATCCGTGACGGGATGACCGAGCAGGTCGTCCAGGTAATCCAGAGCGCTGTTGTCCCGGAGATGTTCCAGGTTTTCCGCCCGGGGGTGGATCTCGGCTTCAGGGGTTCCCATATGATGGAGGTAGGTTTCCCAGATGCGGTGGGAGCGTTGAACGGCGAGGGCCTCTTTCTTTCCGGAAGGCGTGAGGCGCACAAAGCCCCCGTCCAGCTCCAGGAGGCCTTGGCGTACAAGGTTCCCCACGGCGCGCCCCGCGCGCTTGTGCCGCTTCAGATCCTGCTTGAGTTCCGAGATCTTCATGCGGTGGTCCCCCTTCCGGATGATGCTGCCAAGGATGTCCTCCAGCAACTGCTGGGGCACAAGGCGATACAGCTGGAGCTGCCGGGCAAGGAGTCCGTACCTCGGGGCAAAAATAAGAACAAGGATGAACTGGGCCGTTGAAAAGAGCATGACGGCCCCGCCCCCCGACGAATCGAGCCAGAAGCAGAGGTAGAGTCCGCCCACCACGCTGGAGAAGCCGAAGCCGGCCGCCGTGAACATCATCCTGTCCAGTCGGTCGCAGAGGAGGTAAGCGGTTGCCGCCGGCGTGATCAGGAGCCCCACCACCAGTATGACCCCCACCATGCTCACGGCGCTCACCACCACGAGGGAGACGCAGGTGGTGAGCAGGTAATCGATGAAAACCACGGGAAGACCAATGGAAACCGCCATCACCGGATCGAAGCTGGTGATCTGGAAATGCCTGAAAAAGAGGATAATAATGGTGAGCACCAGGGAGGAGGCAATGGCGGCGACCCAGAGGTCGGCATCGGCAACTCCCAGCACGTCGCCCATGATGAAATGCATGAGATCGATATGGATGTAGTTCCGGAAGATGGAGACCAGTACCACCCCCCCGGCGAACACCCCCGTGTACATGATCCCGATGGCCGTGTCCTCCTTGACCCTTGATGCCCTGGAAACAAAGCCGATGAGGGCCACGGTGATCACCGCCGCGATCAGCGAGCCAAGGAGCATGGCCGGTGCATGGGCCTCGACCCCGAAGAGGAGTTTCATGAAGAGGTAGCCCCCGGCAACCCCGGCGATCATGGCATGGGAGAGGGCATCCCCGAGAAAGGCCATGCGCCTCAGGATCACCAGGCATCCCACCACCCCGCAGACCGCAGCAACCATGCTTCCCCCCAGCAACGCCTTCTGGAAGAAGGTTTCGCCAAGGGGGGCCGCGACAAGTCGATAGATATGGTTCATCCGTTTTTCCCCTCCCCCTTGAAAATGTTGGAAAACGCCCGCAGTCGCCCCTCGTAAACCTCGCTCATGAGGTCCTCCCTGAGGACCGCCTCGGGTGGACCGTAGGCAAAGAGGCGCTGTTTGATCAGGACGATCCGGTCGAAATATTCCGCTGCGGTGGTGAGGTCGTGGTGGACCACCACAAGGGTGAGCCCAGCCTGCCGTGCCCTGGTAAGAACATCGAGGATCGCCCGCTCCGTTGCCGCGTCCACCCCCGCGAAGGGCTCGTCCAGCAGAAGGATCTTTGAACCCTGGGCCAATGCCCTTGCCATGAAGACCCGCTGCTGCTGGCCCCCGGAAAGTTGACCGATCTGGCGATCCCTGAACGCCTCCAGGCGAACCATGGAGAGGGAACGATCCACGATCTCCCGGTCCTCCCTGGAAGGGTCGCGGTACCACGGAATATGACCGTATCTTCCCATGAGCACCACCTCCTTCACGGTGATGGGAAAATCCCAGTCAACCGCGCCCCGCTGGGGTACGTATGCCACGAGCCCCTTGGACTTTTCGGCGGGCATGCCCATGATCCGCACTTCCCCCACATCCCGCTTTACAAAGCCGAGGATCGCCTTGATAAAGGTTGATTTGCCGGAACCGTTGGGGCCGATGATCCCCACCAGGAGCCCCTTTTCGATGGAAAGGGAGATGTCCAGGAGGGCGGGCCTCGGGCCGTAGCTCACCGTGAGGTTGCGGGTTTCGATGGCGGGGGGGCCCGGGGCGTCAGTGGTGATCATGGTCTTCCTCCGTTTTCTTTTCGGCGGCGGTAAAGCGGAGTACCCCGCTGATTCCCTCTCCGGGGGCGGACCAGAGGGTTTTTTCGGATAAAGGGGCGGCTCCCTTGAAAATCCGCAACCTGAGGGCATGGTGCCCTCCGCCCGCCGAGGAAGGCGGGGTCGCTTCCACATAGAGTTCATTTACGCCGGCAACGATACCCTCCAGGGGATCGAGGATAATGGGAACCCCGTCCTCCACGCCTGACGCCATTGCCAGGAGTTCCCGCCCGCCGAGCCTTGCCGTGAGCACGGGAACGGGCCGCTCATCTTCGCTCGCAAGGGCAAAGGGGTCCGGCATGGCGGTAAATCCGGGGGTCACCTCCAGTGAATAACCTGCTTCCGTTGGGGGTTCCGCATATGGGGACCCGGAAACCGTTTCAATCTTGTCGCGGCTTGCCAAATGCAGGAGCAGGCCGCCGATAAAAAGAACCCAGATAAAAACCGACAGCAGTATTCGCATCACCGGTCCCTTTCTTTTAATGAAAATGACGGATACGTAAAAAAATCATTGGGGGTTTTGTTCCGACAGGGCGCGTACAATGGTTAGGGTGTTTTCCCTCATCATGCCGATATAGCTGTCTCCGGCGGTTCCTGTTTCCCCCATGGAATCCGAGTACAGCAGCCCCCCGATGGAAACACCGGCCTCCCGGGCGATCTCGCGAATTAATTTGGGATTAACGCTGGTTTCCACGAAAACAGCCGGTGCTCCAAAGCTCCTGATGGAGTCCACGACCCTGGAAAAACGCCCCGGGGTCATGCCTGCCCCAACTTCGCTTCCCGTTGACCAGCCCACCGGCGCAAGGCTCAGGTAATCATTGCCGGCATTAAAGCGATATTCCCTGCAGAAATAGTTGAAGGCGTCGTGACTGGTGACCAGAAGCCTTCGGTGGGGAGGGATCAGGTTGACCTGTTCCCTGATCCAGTTGTCCAGCCCCCTGAGAAGGGAAAGGTAGAGCTTGGCCCTGGCCCTGTAGGCCGGGGCGTTGGGCGGATCCAGGCGGATGACCGCCTTGAGGATATTGTTCACGTAAACGGCGGCGTTTTTTGCGCTGAACCATGAGTGGGGATCCGAGATGGATTGGCCCTCGGCGGATATGGCGATGGGCTTTATTCCCGAAGCACAGGTCACCAGGGGTTTTCCGGCGTCGCGTGCAAGGGTGCCCATCCAGTTTTTACCCTCGAGGTGGAGTCCGTTTTCGAGGGCCAGGTCCGAGGCGAGAACGGTCCCGGCATCCCTTGGCGTGGGCATATAGGTGTGGGGATCGGCCCCGGGAGCAAGGATCGTTTTGACAACGCAACTGTCTCCGACGATCTGCCGGGTGAAATCTGCGATCTGGGTGGTGGAACAGACGATCACCGGTCTGTTTCGCTTTTGCTCAAGGACCCATGCCGCATGGGGAAAAGAGAATAATAAAATCAGAATATAATAAATTGAAATTCTCATAGTTGTCTCCTGGGTGGATATTGGACTTCATTCAAGGAAAAACGACTCCTCGGAATAACTTGTGGATATCCACTTGCTTTGTCCATGTTTCATAATGTGCTCTGAAAAACAGATTTGGACTAATCACGAGTGCATCCGGGATAAATGGTAAGGAAAGTTGCGGCACTTTCCATGGAGGCCGGGAATGGGCTCGCAACTTGCCGGGTCAAATAAAGAGGGCACCGGAACTTCCTTGATGCCCTCGTAAAAAGTCCCAAGCGGACTTTTTTGACCACGGCATGCAGTACTCCAAGCGTGCGATAAGCGGGGCATGTTGTGGCCGATTTTTTCAAGTTCGACTTTTTACAGGCCCATCTTCCTTGTTCCGGTAAAAGGATCGAAAAGCGGAGCTTCGCATAAACGAATTCCACGCCTGTTGTTTCCCGGACATCACGGGCGGGTATCCAGGGAAAATGATGATGGGGCCATGAAACTGGAAATGAAACAGTCGGTAATTATTACCAGGCTGAAAGGGCGGCGGTGCTCTCGGCAAAAGCCCCAACGGCACATGGGCCGGTTACGAATCGGCGCCGTTAACCGGCGTTCCGGTTACAGGGCCCGGCCTTGGAATCCGGCCCGGTTTGCCTGATCTTTTAGTAAATAATATCAGGATTCGCGGTTTGAGTCAAAATTTCAGGCATCTCCCTTGATACGGCTTGGACGGTAAGTGTGCCATGGGAAGTCGATTATTAAACTTTTTGTTCAGTGTGTAATTTCTACTGGAGGGATTCCCAATCGGAAAGAGGGGCGGTCAATTTTCATTGACCGGCAAAACACGGCAAATCAAATGAAAATAATGGGGCCGGATTAGGCGATCCTGATCGCTGTCGCCCATTTATGAACCGGGATCGAAAATATTAATCCGGCAGCTGAACACGCTAACCCGGCGCGGAACCATCTGTTTGTTTTTCATGACGCATTGCTGTTCTTAACTGCCGGGTAAATATCTTCTGTTTATTGTAAACAATTTGTATCCCTTAATTGTTTTCAAAAAAAATGGGATGAGCCGTGTGGAAACGATTGAATCGGGCAAACTGCCTGGAATGGACGGGGAGGAGAAAGCGGGTAGGAAAACGCCGGGGGGACCGGCACGGGCCGGTCAATACGGCCCGTGCACGGAAAGTTGCCTACTTTTTCTTGATATGGCATTTGGCGCACTTGATTGGACCGTGCGCTTTTTTGGCTTTCTTCAATTTTTTGTGGCATCTGACGCATTTGGTGTTCATCACCTGCTTGTTTTTCAAAGCCCCTTCCTTTTCAAGTCTGGTGATGCTTCCCTTTTTCTTGTCAAAGATGTCGTGGCAAGCCATGCAGTCGTCTTCCAGGGCAATCTGGTGCATGCGGTGGGGAAAGGGAACCTCTCCTTTTTTACCGCCCTCGAGCACCATATCCTCCGCTCCCTTGTCCTCGACGGCACCGGAAAAACCGGGAATTAGAATCATTGAAATCATCAGAATAGTCGCAATTACCGCTCTCATGTGCTCCCCCTTGGAATAAAATGGTTTCGGCCGGAAACGGATTCCGATCCTCCGTACCGCAACGTCTAAGTTCAATACTTATCGGATTTACAATTCATACCCACGACAATATATATGGATTGCATCCGGATGCCAATAGTGATTTCCTCTTTCTGTTTTCCAATAGGGATTGACGAGATCCCGGAATATGCCCGATGCCGATGCCGCTTCCGCACCTTGGCCGGCCGCTATCACGATCTGCTTGAACCCCCCCGAGACATCGCCCGCCGTGTATATCCCGGGAACCGTTGTCCTGTAGTTTTCCTGCTGAATATATCCTTCATCCGTGAGGGTCAGGCCCGCCTTGCGGGCAAGTTCCACGGCCGGGTTGTAGCCGATGGCAAGGAAAACCCCCTGGACGTCAAGGGTGGTGCGCTCCTTTGTGCGGTTGTTCATGAGGAGCACCTCTTCGACGCTGTGTTTTCCCCTGATCTCCATCACTTCGGTGTTGTAGAGGATGGGAATGTTGTTCTGGTGCAACTGCTGCACCAGTACATCCTGTGCCTTGAGGGAGTCTTTCCTGTGAACCACGGTGACATCCACATCGATGTTGTTCAGGTGGAGGGCCTCGGTGGCGGCGCTGTCCCCGCCGCCGATCATGATCACCTTCTGTCCCCTGAAAAAGAAACCGTCGCAGGTGCTGCAATAACTCACGCCCCTTCCGCCGAGTCGGGATTCACCAGGCACGTCGAGGCGCTTGTTCACGGCGCCGGTGGCAAGGAGCACGGCATTGGCCTTGAAGCTGCGCCTGTCCGTGCGGACGGTCAATGGGGGGCCCGGAAGCACCTCGATCACCTCTTCTCCCTGAAAAATCCGGACATACTCCTGTGCATGCATGACCATGATGTCCACCAGCGCCTGACCGCCGATCTGTTTCATGCCGGGATAGTTTTCCACCACCGGCGTGGTGGCGACCTGACCCCCCAGAACCCCCTTTTCCAGGACAACGGTGCCGAGGCCGCTTCTCGCCGCGTAGATCCCGGCACTGAGCCCCGCCGGCCCGGCCCCGACGATGACAAGATCCGTGTCCACCTCGGATTCCCCCTTTTCGGGCAGGGACGATGTCTGCTGTGACTTCTTTTCAACCGAGAGCAGGAACAGCTCTTCGGGCTGGGCGCCCTTGGCGATGAGAAGGTCGTCAACGTAGGTTCTGGGAACAGAATGGGCCTTATACCTTGCGGCAAGTTTCTGGTTTGCCTTGGTGTCGATGATCGACAGGGAGATCAGCTCGGGCTTGTGGATGGCGGCCTTGAGGGCATTGAGTGCCTGCTGGGGACAGTAGAGGCACGATCCGCTTACAAATACCTTCAGGTTTCGGGGGGTCTGGATTCGGTCCAGGATCCTTGCGGCTTCCCGGTCATAAAGACCGTTGCCGTTCCCCAGGAGTACAAGGGTTTCGATAATGATCCGCCACTCTTCCCCGAGTGGTGCGCCGATCCATTTGATGCGATACCGTTCCGGGTGGAAAAGGAGGGTGGGGGAGTGCACGACATTCCATTTTTCAGCCGAAGGGTCGTTCAGGCCGTGTTCATGGACCGTGATCATCTCCGTAACACTCGAGAGAACGGATAGGGCGCTTCTTGCCTCCTCCGAGAAAACATCGTTCACGCCCGCTTCGCTGTACAGGTAGATGGGAATCTTGCGGGACAGTCCCTTGAGCTGCTTTGCAATTTGCTTCAGGTCATGCTCGTTTTGTGTCTCCGTTGACTTTTTCATGGGACGGACTCCTTGATTATGGTGAAACGGCGTTGTGGGTGCTAAATTGATTGTTAAGGAACGAAAATCAAATTACTTGAACATAAGTTATTCAGGGCCCTTTGAGGTGGGCATCCCTTATGGCGCGGAACCGGTAATAAATTGCGTTTTAGCGAATGAGATTATAATCCCGGGCAATCGTCGAATATGGGATGGGCCTCGGCCGGCATAAGGCCTAGGCGCCCCTCGGAGCCGTTTTGCTTTATGAATTCAACTTTCGGGATTCGAGTTTTTTCCTCGAAACACCATAGACAATATGTTTCAGACTTTAATGTTACCTAAAATCTGCAATTGAAATCGTTTAAGGTCCAATATTACTCAGTATCTCAAGGCTGCGCAGGTATTCCCGAAGAAATGCAATGCCTTGAAATGAATGAATCGCACATCTGTGATGAATTGATCAAAAGTGCACAATAACAACTCCTTACGGGCTTGGTCGAAATCGTGATTGCAAGATTTAGGTGTTACACGAAACAGCAGACGTTTCCGTGAATAAACGCTTGTGCGCCGTGAAAGGCGAAAGTTGAGTTACGAGGTTGACACCCGCTAAACCAAATCCCGGATTAAAACTCTAAAACCCATGGGCCTGCTGTTCCGGCTCGGCGGGGAAACAGTTTTGTCTTATGATACAAATTGCTCCGGTTGTGGGCGGCCGCTTGCAGTTTACGTGTTGAAAAAAAAGGGCCAATGATATAAATTGACAGTTGATCCGGCAAATGCGGCGGAGTGCCGAAGGTTCGACTTATACGGCGCTGAGCGCGTAATATACGACCAGTTTATCCATGCCCGGTTAAAAAATCAATCCGGAAAATTACACTCCGATTCATGTTCATGACAGCGCATCGGGTTGTATCCGATCGATATTGCTCATCGGCATGGATATTGCTTTTGCTCAGGGTGCGTCCAGGGGGGCCGGCAATGGGAATGACGAATTTGAATTTTGATATTAAAGGCGATTCGAACAAAATCCCGGCGCCGATCAAGCGTCGCCGCACGGCTCCGAGCGAAATTGAACCAGAGGAGAAGTTATTGAAAAAGCAAGTAACAAATACCATCGGGCAAGGTGAGCAATGATTCCAATAAACGTTGAAAAGGGAATCGGGTTGAACATGGCGGGAAAACCCTCTTCCGAGCTGATCAGGAAAGAAAAGCCGTCCCGTGTTGCATTGCTGCCCGAGCGGATTCCTTTCGTGAAACCGAGGCTGAAAGTCAAGTGCGGGGAGAAGGTGAAAATCGGCTCCGCCTTGTTCGAGGATAAACGAAACCCGGATATCAGATTCCTTTCCCCCGGGGGCGGGGAGGTGGTGGAGATCGACTACGGCCCGCGCCGGGTTGTCCGGAAGATCGTTGTTCGCCTTGAAGGCGAAGAGGAATTTGAGGATTTTTCCCACCTCACCGAAGGAGCCCCCCTTAAAACGAGCAGGGAGGGCCTTGTCGAGGCGATGACCTTGGGAGGTGTCTGGCCCTTTTTCCGTGAGCTGCCGTTCCGGGACATTCCATCCCCGGATACCGTGCCGCCTGCCGTCTTCGTGACCCTTGGCGCCGAGGAACCCTTTCAGCCGGAGCCGTCGGTTTACCTGGAAGGGGAGGGGGCACTTTTCGAATTCGGCATTCAGATATTGAAGAAGCTCACCCCGAATGTCCATGTGGTGAGCGCCGCTGCGGGATCGGCCGATCTGCCCCAGGGGCTTGTCACCATGGCATACAAGGGCAATTACCCGGCGGACGACGCCGGTGTGCATCTATATCACACCAAAAAATCACCCGACGAGAACAGGGCGTGGTTTCTCGACGGACAGGCGCTCCTCTGCCTTGCGCGGTTCTTCAAAACGGGCCGGTATCCCGTGAAGCGGATCGTTGCGGTGGGTGGAAGCTCCGCCGGCGAAAGAGTCCATGTGTCAACCCGTCAGGGAGTGCCGGTTGCCCATATCTCCAGAGACGCTTCCGGAGAGCCGGACACCCGGTATATTGTCGGCGGTGTCCTGAGGGGGTACGAAGTCTCAAGGGAAGGGTTTCTCGGGTTCGGCGAGAACGCACTGGCGCTGCTTCCTTCGGGGGACAGGCCCGAGACCTTTGGGTTTGCAAGGCCGGGCTACGACAAACCCACCCATTCGAGAGCCTTTCTATCCGTTTTCAACCGCTCGCCCCTGACCTTTGATTGCAGCGTCCACGGTGAAACAAGGGCATGCGTCAACTGCGGATACTGCGCCGGGGTCTGCCCGGTGGAGATCCTTCCCCAGTTCACCATGAAGGCCGTTGTCGCCGACGAGGTGGAGGAGGCGCTCTCCCACGGGCTCCTGGACTGCGTGGAGTGCGGGCTCTGCACCTATGTCTGCCCGTCAAAAATAGAACTGGCCCGGACGCTGATAAACGCCAAGGCATCTTATTACAGGGAATCTGTCTGATGAAGCTGGTCAAGAAAATATTCGACGATAGTCGTCGCCATTTTACCGGGGGGGGGAAACTCGCCTCCCTGCATCCCCTTTTCGAGGCCATGGAGACGTTGTTTTTTATCCCGGCAAACGTTGCTGCGGGAACACCCCACGTGCGCGACAGCCTCGATCTCAAACGGTTCATGAGCCTCGTGCTCGTGGCGCTTATCCCGCCGTTTCTTTTCGGCATCTACAACACTGGGTACCAGGCCCACCTGTTCGGCGGAAGGCCCCTTGATTTTATCCCCGTTGTCATGACGGGCCTGACGGCCGTGCTGCCCATCGTCGCGGTTTCCTATGGCGTGGGGCTCTTCTGGGAGCTGCTCTTTGCATCCGTGCGAAAGCACAATATCAGCGAGGGGTTCCTGGTAACGGGCCTCCTCTTTCCCCTGACCCTTCCGCCCACCGTTCCCCTCTGGCAGGTTGCCGTGGGGATCTCCTTCGGGGTGGTGATCGGCAAGGAGATTTTCGGGGGCACGGGCCGGAACATCCTCAATCCGGCGCTCACGGCAAGGGCCTTCATGTTCTTCGCATTTCCCGGAAAGATGTCCGGGGACGCGGTATGGGTCGCGGCGGCAAGGGGCAAGGAGGCGGCGGTGGACGCCGTCACCGCGGCAACCCCCCTCGCGGTTTCGGCAACGATCTCCGCCGGGGAATCCACGGGAGTTGCCCTTGAAAAGGCGGGATATACCTTTTCAAATATCTTTATGGGGTTTATTCCGGGAAGCATCGGTGAAACCTCGGCGTTGATGAGTATCATTGGAGCGGGCCTGTTGATCCTCCTCGGCATTGCAAACTACAGGATCATCGCGGGCGGCGTGATCGGCATGCTGGCCGTATCCTGGCCCGGTTACATCATCGGCATGTTTTCCGATCTTTCGGCCTTTCCCCTGTTTACCCTGCATCCCCTTCAAAACCTTGCCATGGGAGGGTTTGCATTCGGAATCGCCTACATGGCAACGGACCCGGTCACCGGCCCCGGGACGAACAGGGCAAGATGGGTTTACGGGTTTTTCATCGGCGCCCTCACCGCCCTGATCCGGGGATTCAACCCCGCCTACACCGAAGGGGTGATGCTGGCGATCCTCTTCATGAACCTGTTTTCCCCCCTGCTGGATCATATCGTTATAAAAACCGCATTGCGAAAAAGGGTGCCCAATGTCTGATAAACTTCGCTCCATACTCTTTGCAACGGCAACGGCATTGCTCTGCAGTGTCCTTATCACCTGCGCCTCGGCGGGACTCAAGGGGTTCAAGCTCCGGAACGTTGCCGTGGACAAGCAGAAGAACATCCTGAAATCCGTGGGGCTTATAGAACCCGATACCCGTTACACCCACGAAGAAATCGATGCCCTGTTTTCCAGGAGCATAAAGAAAGCCTGGCTGGACCCTTCGGGAGAGCTCCTTTACATCGAGGATGGAAAGGAAAACTGCATGTGCGTCTGGCTCTATATGAAAGAGGATCGCATCGTCTCCTATATCATCCCCATCAATACACGGGGACTGTGGGGAAAGATCTACGGGTACCTTGCCCTTGGGCGAGACGGCTCCACCATCGACGGCTTCACGGTGTATCGACATGCCGAAACTCCGGGGCTCGGCGGCGAGATCGAAAAACGCTGGTTCCAGAAAAACTTCGTGGGAAAGAAGATCGTGGACAGGGGCGGAGACTTTGTTTCGGTCTCCATTGCCAAGGGAAAGGTCGAGGAGAAGGTACCCGAGAACCTTCGGGCAAACTACGTGGACGGGATCAGCGGCGCCACCCTGACCGGAAACTTTCTCACCTCGGGTTTCAGGGAGACCCTGGAAGGGTATGAGCCCATCTCCCTGACCTTCAGGCGGAACAGGGGAGCGCTTGCGCCCCGATGAGAGGAGACCTTCCACTTCAACAAAACAGGACAAGCGAAAGCGGCATAACTTATGAAGACAACTAAAGGAATACAGATAGCGACCCTGAAGGATCCCCTCACCACGACCAACCCCATCACCGTGCAATCCCTCGGGATCTGTTCGGCGCTGGCGGTGACCGTTCAGATGAAGACCGCCGTGGTCATGGGTCTTTCCCTCACCTTTGTGCTGACATTTTCCAACGTGATCGTCTCCCTGCTCAGGAACGTGATCCCCAGGAACATCCGGATGATCGTGGAGCTTTGCATCATCGCCACCCTGGTGATCCTGGCCGACGAGTTTCTCCAGGCCTTTTTCTACGATATCAGCAAGCAGCTCTCGGTTTTCGTTGGGCTGATCATCACCAACTGTATCGTCATGGGCCGGGCGGAGACCTTTGCCCTGGGCAATCCGCCTTCCGCCTCCCTTCTGGACGGAATCGGCAACGGGGCCGGTTACAGCGTGATTCTCGTTATCGTGGCCGCCGTCAGGGAGCTTTTCGGCAGCGGCAAGCTCATGGGGTTTCAGGTGGTACCGGACGCCTTATACGGCGCGGGTTACGAGGACATGGGGTTCATGCTCCTTGCCCCGGCGGCGTTTATCATCATCGGGCTTCTGGTTTGGCTTCAGAACGCCGTCATCGGGATGCGGGAGCGGCGAAACGGGTAATCGCTTCTCCCGCCCGGGCAAGGGGCCCGTTGCCCGGGCGGCATCTATGTGATCATACAGACGAAAAAGGTATCAAATGGAAAACTTATTCGGCATTTTTCTGAATTCTGTTTTTGTGGGCAATATACTATTGTCCTATTTTCTGGGCATGTGCTCCTTCGTGGCGGTATCAAAGAACATGGACACGGCCCTGGGCCTCGGGCTCGCGGTGGTTTTTGTCCTCACCATCACGGCGCCGGTGAACTGGGCGGTATATCGCTTCCTGCTGGCCCCCGGCGCCCTTGAATGGGCCGGTTTTGCCGGGGTGGACCTGAGCTTTCTCAAGCTCATCACCTTTATCGCGGTCATCGCCGCCATGGTTCAGGCCGTGGAGATGGTTATCGACCGGTTTTCCCCGGCCCTCTACAGCGCCCTCGGCGTGTTTCTGCCCCTCATATCCGTGAACTGCGCCATCCTCGGAACCTCCCTGTTCATGGTGGAGCGCAATTACACCCTTTCCGAATCCGTGGTCTTCGGGTTCGGCTCGGGCGTGGGGTGGATGCTGGCCATCGTTTCCATGTCCGCGATCCGCACGAAGCTGCGTTACGCGGACCTTCCCGAGGGCCTCGAGGGTTACGGCATCACCATGATCGTCACAGGGCTCATGGCCATGGGGTTTATGCTCTTTTCCGGCATCACCATGTAACACGCAGCGACAAACAGGAGTCTTGAATTGATTTATATTCTCGGTATCTCAATATTTACCATCGTCATCCTCTTTCTTGTGGGCCTTCTCATGATGGTGGAGGCAAAGGTCGTCAAGACGGGGGACAGCCGCATCGTCATCAACGACGACGACGAAAACGGCATCCAGGCCTCGGGCGGCGAGACACTGCTCTCTGCCCTCTCCTCCAGCGGCATCTTCATCCCCTCCGCCTGCGGCGGCGGCGGTTCCTGCGGGATGTGCAAGTGCAAGGTGGAGGAGGGATCAAGGGGGCCGCTTCCGACCGAGGTGGTCCACCTGAACCGCAAGGAGAAAAACGACAATATCCGTCTGGCCTGTCAGCTCAAGGTCAAGGAGGATCTCAAGATCCAGCTTCCCCCGGATATCCTCGATGTGAAGAAGTACAGCGGAACCGTGGTTTCCAACAGGAACGTGGCGACCTTTATCAAGGAGCTGATCGTGGAGACCGATCCCGCCGACTCCCTGGACTTCAAGGCGGGTGCCTATATCCAGATCGACATACCCGAGTATGAGCTCTCCTTTTCCCAGTTCAGGGCCAGGGTGGGGGCGGCCTTCAGGCCCGAATGGGACCGTTTCGACCTCTGGGGCCTCCGGGCGAGAACCGAGGAACCCATCTTCAGGGCATACTCCCTTGCAAACCCCCCTTCGGAGAAAAACCAACTCCGGTTCACCGTCCGCATCGCGACCCCGCCCCCCAATGTAAAGGAGGCGCCGCCGGGACTCGGCTCCACCTTTATTTTCAATATGAAGAAGGGGGACAAGCTCACCTTCAGCGGCCCCTACGGGGATTTCTTCGTACAGGATACGGATCGCGAGATCTGCTTCGTGGGGGGAGGCGCCGGCATGGCCCCCATGAGAAGCCACATCCTGCACCTGCTGAACACCCTGGGCACCAAGCGAAGGATCACCTTCTGGTACGGGGCGCGTTCAAAACGGGAGCTCTTCTATTACGATGTGTTCAAGGAGCTCGAGGAGAAGTACGATAATTTCACCTATTACGTTGCCATGTCCGATCCCCTTCCGGAGGACGAATGGGAGGGCATGACGGGCTTTATCCACCAGCAGCTCCATGATGCCTATCTTGCGGATCACGAGGACCCCACCGAGATCGAGTACTATCTCTGCGGCCCCCCCATGATGATCGATGCGGTGGTGGATATGCTCGACGATCAGGGTGTTGAACCCGATATGATCGCCTACGACAAGTTCTGACAAGGGCCGACGCCGGGATCGGTTCAAAATCCCGTGAAAATGACCCGTTTACGGTTATGGGCCAATTCAGCCGCCGAAAGGCAGGTTACAACGATACAGCAAGGTATTTGCGACCTTGTTGAAAAAATCAAACCCTTTGCATGCGGTTCATCCCGCCTGTTGAAGGGTTTGTTTTTTTCAGGACGGGGAGAGTGTCAGAGGGGATGGTCGGCTGCCGCCTCAAAATTTTTGACGCCGGCTTCCCAAGGTGAAAAATGACTTTCCCAATCGGGGTAAATCTGGTATCGAATCGTTCTTCACGGGGCTGCTCCCCGGGAGGCCCTTAGTTTTGTTCATGGAGTTCATTTTTCGGTGAGATGCCGGGCCGGCGTTTGCCGTGACCGGAAACAGGGGAGGCGACTCTTGCAACAACTCCGACATGGATGTAAAAAATGAAACATGCCCGGGGCCGACCAGTTTTCGAATTTGATTCGGTGTCACTGGGCATGAGAAGTGGGGGACGATGAACGGCGTACGGATTTCCCGTGATTTTTCCGGGGCGTAGCGGAGGAATAAAATGAGTATCAAACCCGAAAGATTCGGTGGCGGAGGAATGTATTTTTCCATCTCCCCCGGCGCGATCAGGCCCGGAACCCTCGGCAATTTCAGGATGTTCCTGCGACAGGAAACCGTAAACGATTACAATAAAAAGACTTTTAAATACATAAAGCTTACGGACCACGGTGAGCACCTTTCACAGGATGTTTTCGACAGGCTGCAGCGGAATGTGAACGAAGTCTTCGTCAAAACCAGTGAAAAGGTGAAGTACGAGGATTATCTCGAGGAAAACCTGGACTTTGTGCTGGCCAATGAGGAGATCGATCTTCAGGAACGAGCCGGTTGCTTTGCCAACGTGTCCGTCAGGATCATCAAGGAGTGCTTCGAATCCACCTTGGGCTCCGGTGCGCTGGACCGGGAGGCCGTCGGTAAGGTCAGGGCGCTGGTATGTAAAACACTGAAATTTATTTCCGATACAAAGTCCCTGGAGGGTTTGTCGGGAATGATCGGCCACGATTATGAGACTTACAAGCACAGCATGCAGGTGTTCTGGACCCTCTCCTCCCTGCTGAATGCCTGTACCCATCTGTTGCCCCCCATGTCCCCCGAGCAATTGGACGACTATCTAATCCAGTGCGGCGTCGCGGCCCTGCTCCATGATATCGGGAAAAACAAGATCATGCCCGATATCCTCAATAAAAACGGGAAGCTGACGGATATGGAGTTCAGCCTTATTCAATCCCATACGGCATATTCCGTAGCCATACTGCACGACGCCGATCTCCCGGATTTTGTTAAACAGGGGATCCTGTTTCACCATGAAGATTACAACGGCAATGGATATCCCTGCGGATTAACCGGGGAAAAGATACCCTTTCTGGCCAGGGCGCTCAGGATTGTGGACGTGTTCGATGCAATAACGAGCAAGAGACCGTACAAGCCGGCAAAGATGCCCATCGAAGCGCTGAAAATCATGGTTGGAGAAGATATCGAGATCGATACGGACGAGGATGTGGATAAAAGGGATCTTGGAATGAGGCACTGTTTCGACATCGATCTGCTCAAGATATTCATAGGGCTTCTGGCAAAGGCAAAACTCTGCTGACTAGCGTGATGGAAAGGCGAAATATTTCCGATTGGAACCGGGGACGGTGATTACGCCGGCTTATTTCCGGAACGCACCGCAGCAATGGCAGTTCTCGCGGGGAGCCGTTTCCGGTGGAGGGAAGCCGTTCGATCGTATAGCATATAACTGCTTGTGGCGAAATGAAACGATTCCGGAGCATGCAGGACCAACATAACGGTATTGAACTTGCTGCATCGACCTTGTCCGGCATACAGCGTTCTCGCATATATGGAAAACAGGTGTAATGTTGAGCCGCACGGTGGAAAATCGGAATAAAGGTGGCCGGAATGAAGCCGGCGGGGTAAGGTCGGAACACGTGGAGGAAGAGGGGAAATGGTATAAAAAAGGTCACACCGTTTGGAAAACGGTGTGACCGGGTATGCTTAGTCGCCCTGCTCGGCCATATAATCGTCGTATACGGTCTCGAAGTAGCTCTTGTGCTTGGCCTCTTCCTGGCAAAGGAGTTTGAAGAGGTTGATGCATGCATCGTCTTCGGTTTTCGTGGCGAGTTCGTTGTACATCTTCAGGGCATTTTCTTCCCTCTTCATCGCAATGCGAAGAATGTCGGGGTAGCTCATTCCCGGCTCGTACTCCATCTCTGTGAGGTAGTCGCTGCGTTTCATGTCGGGAATCCACTTGTAAGTGTAGCCGGCGAGGGTTTCCTTCTTTGCGGAAAATTCCTCAAGCATCGTCTGATGCTTTTTTTCCTCTTTAGCAAACTCAAGGAGAGCTTCCTTGATTGCCGCGAAATTCTCGGTCCCGGCTAGTTCCGTATAAAACTCGACAGCCTGTTTTTCAGCATTAATAGCAAAAGTAAAGATTTCATCGATTGAATTGAAATTCATTTTTTCTCCTTTTTCCAAATAATCTTTATGCCGAACTTTATTCCCTGTCTGAACTGATTAAATTATCCGGCAGCAATTCAAAACGGAATTGTGGCGGCGTTAAACCCTGCAAATTCGTTTGTCAAACTGCGTGATAGCTAAAGGCAAAAGTCGTGCCAAAAACTGAGCGAGCCGAGGGTTCCCGTTATTCCCTCTCCACAACATGTATCGGAACCCAAAAAAGGATAGTAATAGAAAAATATCGTGTATGTCAATGCAAATGCGCCGTTGGGATGGAAAAATCCAATGGACTAAAGTCAGGTGTGTGAATTATGTCGGCAACCGGCATTTCGCCGGTTGCCGGTTTGTCCAAACATAATGGATTATTTCTTGAAAGGAACGACTAAGCGGATATTCCTGGAAATGATCGGCGTGCCGCGTTCGGGTATTCAGATGGAACCCCCCTTTGTCGGCTGCGCTAGGTTGTTGCGTACGCAAATCGCGTTGTAACACAGCCGCTCGCTGTATTGTTGGAGAGCAGGCGCAATGAATTGGGGGATTCGCTTTGAAATTAAAAGGCCAATACCAATGTTCGGATGCTGATAACCGAATTCCTTTGTTGTTGAACGTTGAATTACGCTGCCATGGATCGTTGAGCGGATCGTGAGGGCTTCCATCGATCGGAATTCAGTTCATTTTTTGCAGGTTCATTGCCGGCAGGCGTAATGGTGATGAATTAAAAAACGCAAAAAACTGTTTTTGTGAGTCATGTCTGTCTCGTGCCAAGAGCGATGAGACATTGTCGAGGAGATAATAATCGGGATCTGGATAATATCTGTTGATGAAATCTCGTTCTCCGGCCGTGCGAACCTTATTGGGCCGCCCGATCCACGAGCGAAGACTCACTCCGTTGCCCGTTGTGCAGGGAAACGATTCTCCCGTGATTAATCCTGCGGCTGCGGCTTGAAAATTCGTCGCGGTGTCCTCCTTTCAGATGGGTCTCCTTCCGGGATCGGGATGCTGTTATCGGAAAAAGCGGTTTTAACACCTTCGATAAACCTTATCACCCTGGAGATATCCTTTCTCCCGGGGGTGCTTTCAACGCCGGAACTCACATCCACCGCATCAGGAAATGCATCCCGAACCGCTTTTCCCACATTTTCGGGAGAAAGGCCCCCTGCAATGATAAGGGGGTGGGTTTCTCCGAAAGTTCCGGCTCTTTTGAAATTCCAGCTCAGGGCGTTTCCTCCGGGAAGTACGCCTTTTGCACATTCCACAAGAAAGGCGGCTGCGGGATATTGATCCGCTTCCGAGATATAGGGGCTGTTTTCCAGGTAGAGCCCCTTTATTACCGAAAGACCCATTTTATTGAGATCGGTTACGAACCCGGGAGATTCCTTTCCGTGAAGTTGAACAAAATCCAGACCGCAGGATTCAACGCGTTCCTTGATAAACTCCAGGGAGGCGTTGACAAACACCCCCACCGAAGCCGTATGACCCGGAAGGGCCCGGCTGATCTCCCCAGCCTGTTCAACGGTAACATTTCTCGGACTTCTTTCAAAAAATACCAGCCCGATTGCATCGGCACCGGCCTTAGCCGATGCAACGGCCTCGTCCACCCTTGTCAGGCCGCAGATCTTGATTTCCGGAATACCCGCGATCCGTTCAGACATGATCAGCTCCCGATTTTCGAAAGGGATTTTAGAAAAGCAACCGTGTCGGAGGCACGCACCAGACTTTCGCCGATGAGAAAGTTGTGGATGCCGGCCTTAAGGTTACGTTCGATATCGGCCGGTCCCGCGATGCCGCTTGCTGCAACAGCCACCTGCTCGGGAGAGAGAAGTGCCGAAAGATCCACGGCGTTGGAAAGGTCGGTCTCAAAGGAGCTGAGGTTCCGGTTGTTGATTCCGACAAGGGTTGCCCCCGCGAAGTTCGCGGCTTCAAGATCCGATTCCGAGTGTATCTCCACGAGGGCATCCATTCCAAGTTCAGAAGAAAGCGCAAGGTAATCCTTCATCTCCTCTTTCTCGAGAATGCGTGCAATAAGGAGGACGGCATCCGCGCCAAGGAGAAAGGACTCGTATACCTGGTAAGATGAAATCAGAAAATCCTTGCGCAGCATTCCGAGCCCGGCCCCTTTTCTTGCGGCCCTGAAATCATCCGTGCTTCCCTTGAAATACTTTGCGTCGGTGAGTACCGATATTGCGGCCGCGCCCCCCTTTTCGTATTCTCCGGCAAGGCTTGCGGGGTCGAGGTCCGGGCAGATATCCCCCTTCGAGGGAGAGGCCCGCTTGATCTCGGCAATGATGTTCACGGTCGATTTGCCCGGCCCGGGTTTTAATGCGTCGAAAAAAGGTCGTTTTTCCCTGACGTCCACCTGCGCCTCGGCCTGTTTCCGAATATCGGTTTCGGAAATCGCGGCCCTTGCTGATTCAACCTCGGTTTTCTTATGTTCCACGATCGTGCTTAAAAAGTCTTTTCCCATTTTTCAGTGTTTCCTGTGCGTCTGAATTTGAAGCGAAGTTGATGTTTCGCGGGCATACCCCTTGGATAATCGACCCATACGGTTTGCCGCATACGTCCGATTTACCCTATGCTGTTCTCCCATGGGACGGCGTGCTCCGCAGAGTTTGATTACCGCTCACTATCGTATTAAAACGGTACATGGTCCAGATGGTTTCATCGTCAATCAATACCGGGTAATTATCGTATTTTTCAGCATGTGAAGATGATCATATCGGCTCGCGTTGTGAACGGCATGGATATACAGAACGAGTGTCGTATGGGAATACCGGGGGATCATTGGTTGTGATCCCCCCGTGCATGGGCTACCCGTTCTCCTGGGTGTATTCGGCAAGGGCCGCCAGTTTTTCCGACGCGCTTCCAGAGTCCAGGGACGCTTCGGCAAGGTTGATTCCTTCCCGCAGATCTTCCGCCTTTCCGGCCGCGACAAGGGCGGCGGCGGCATTGAGCACAACGATGTTGCGGCGGGGACCCTTTTCGCCGGCCAGAATGCGTTTCGTGATGTCGACGTTTTGATCGATATCCCCGCCCACGAGGTCCGCCGGGTCGGCAAGGCTTCCAAAGAACATTTCCGGATTGATATCGTATGTCCTGACGGCATCGTCCTTGAGTTCCGACACCCGGGTGGGGGCACAGATGGAGATCTCGTCCAGCCCGTCGTGACCGTGCACCACAAAGGCCCTTTTAACGCCAAGGGAGCGAAGGGCGGATGCAAACATCTCCGTGAGCTCCGGCGCGTAAACCCCGAGAAGCTGGCAGTCGGCGGCGGCCGGGTTTGAAAGGGGACCGATCATGTTGAAGATGCTCCTGATCCCCACCTCTTTTCTTGCCTTCGCGGCAAAGCGCATGGCACTGTGGTAAACCGGCGCGAAGAGAAAGCCGATGCCGATCTCGCCGATGGCCTCCTCCACGATCTCGGGGTCGGTATCGAGCTTGACCCCAAGGGCCTCGAGCACATCGGCACTGCCGCACTTGCTGGAAACGCTGCGGTTTCCGTGCTTTGCCACGGTGACGCCGCAACCGGCCACCACAAAGGCCGTGGTGGTTGAAATGTTGAAGGTGTTAAGCCCGTCTCCGCCGGTTCCGCAGGTGTCCACCACGCTGCCGGCGGGGGTCTGGATGCGAATCGCCTTCTTGCGCATGGCAACGGCGGCACCGGCAAGCTCCTCGTAAGTTTCCCCCTTGGCGGCAAGGGCGGCCATGAATGCGGCAATGCAGGTGTCGGGTACATTGCCTTCTAGGATTTCAAGAATCATGGACGACATTTGCGCTTCGGTCAGATTTTCACCACGGATGATCCGGTTGAGATTTTCACCAAACATCAGCTGTTCTCCTTACGATTACTGGGTTTTCTTTATAAAGTTTCTGAGAAGGCGTTTTCCCACCGGTGTCATGATCGATTCCGGATGGAACTGGATCCCCTCGATATCGTGTTCCTTGTGACGAAGCCCCATGATCTCGCCGTCGTCCGATTCCGAGGTAACGGTCAGGCAGCCTGGAAGGGTGTTCCTTTCAACGGCAAGGGAGTGATATCGCATGGCCTCGAACGGTTTCTTGATGCCGGTGTAAACTCCCTTGCCGTCGGCATGTATAAGGGAGGTCTTGCCGTGCATGAGTTTTTTGGCCGATACGATGTTGCCGCCGAACACCTCGGCGATGCTCTGGTGACCCAGGCACACCCCGAGAATGGGGAGTTTGCCCGTGAATTCGCGGATCACCTCCATGGAGATCCCCGCCTCGCCTGGCCTTCCAGGGCCGGGAGAGATGACGATGCCGGAAGGAGAGAGGGCTTTGAGGGCATCCACGTCGGTCTCGTCGTTTCTCAGTACCGTTACCTCGGAGCCGATCATTCTCATATACTGTACCAGGTTGTAGGTAAAAGAGTCGTAGTTGTCGATCATCACAATCATTTTCATATCTCCTTGGCGCCTTCGTGGTTGACGCTGTGAAGGAGCCCGAGGGCCCTCTGGATGGCCATGGCCTTGTTCACGCATTCAATGCGTTCCTTTTCCGGGTCGCTGTCCGCGACAATTCCTGCGCCAGCCCGGACCGTGAGCTTTCCCTCCTCGATACAGGCGGTGCGGATGGTGATGGCAAGATCCATGTTTCCATTGAACGAGAAGTATCCGACGGCGCCGCCGTAGGGGCCCCTGGGTTCCTCCTCCATCTCCGAGATGATCTCCATGGCCCTGACCTTGGGGGCGCCGGAAAGGGTTCCGGCGGGGAAGGTGGCCCGCAGGAGGTCGAAGGCATCCGCCGAAGGAGAAAGATCGCAGTTGATGTTGGACACCAGGTGCATCACGTGGGAATACCTTTCAACGATCATGAGGTCCGTGACCTGAACGCTGCCGGTTTCCGCCACCCGCCCAAGATCGTTTCGCCCGAGGTCCACGAGCATGAGATGCTCGGCCCGCTCCTTTTCATCGGAGAGAAGGTCGTCGGCAAGGGCCCTGTCCTCCCTTTCCGTTTTCCCCCTGTGCCGTGTTCCCGCAATGGGGCGAAGGGAAGCCGTGCCGTTTTCCAGGCGGACCATGGTCTCGGGCGAGGAGCCCACGAGGGTTGTTCCGTCGAGCTGCATGAAGTAGAGGTAAGGAGACGGGTTCACATAGCGCTGGGCCCGGTAGAGTTCCAGGACATCCTCGGGCGCGTCGCATTCAAAGGGCTGGGAGATGACCGCCTGGATAATGTCCCCCTTCATGATATGCTCCTTTACCTTTCGAACCTTATCCCGGTAGAGGGAAGGATCGCAGAGCACCTCGGGTACCAGGGGGGCCGTCGAAACGGAAGGCTCGGTCTGTGAGAGGCATGTTTCGATCCTTGCCTTCAAGCCCCCCACCCGCTTCGTCGCATCAAGGAAAGCGGCTTCCGCGCTCTCGTGACGATCGGTAAACGCGATGGCAACGGCCATAAGGGTATTCTGAACATTGTCGAAGATCAGAAGCTCGTCGCAGATGATAAAATGGGCAATGGGTTTTTCCGGGGGCAGGCAGTGGGGAATCTTCTCGAAAAACGAGACCATCTCATAGGTCATATAGCCCACCATCCCCCCCCAGAACCTGGGTAGTTCGGGCATCACGGCGGGATCGTATTCCTCCATAATCCCCTTTAGAACGGCCAGGGGATCACCGTCGTGGGGAATCCACTCGGAGTCGATGCCCCGGCGAATCTCCACATCGTCCGAGAAGACCATGATGTGTTTTTTGGCGCTCGTGCCCAGAAAGCTGTAACGCCCCCATCTTTCGCCGCCCTCGACACTTTCGAACAGGAAGATCGGTTCCTTTTCGTTGTGGAATTTTTTCAAGAGGGATACCGGGGTATCGGTATCGGCAAGAATTTCGACACAAACCGGAATCACATTGTGTTTTTCAGAAAGGCTTAAAAAATTATCTTTGTCCGGAAATCGATTGAGCAGCATTGGGGTTCCTTTACTGATATTTTGTTCGAAACGGTTATTATCCGGTGCTTCTCGTCAAAAAAAAAAGGGGGGTGGATCTTTCCACGCCCCTGAAATGAAAAAGGACCGCGGCAGTGAGGCTGCTCGCGGTCCCTTGTTTTATCATACTCGATGGAGATGGGTCATAAAAGGTTCCGACGGCAAGCCCTGTTCTGGGACCACCACCACCAGTATCCGGAATCTCTTTTTGTAATATAACAACAATTAAACATTTGCATTCATCTCCATGTAATTTTTGCGTTACTATACATAGAAACATCGGGGTGGTCAAGTAAAAATATTGGATATTTTTTGCCTTTTATGCAATTAGATCGTTGTTTGGATGAAGTCGGTATTACACGTCATGGGAACGGCGGATTCAGGGATCGCACCGTCATCATATGGGAATCATTGATATTGGGCATGGGCGGCGGGGCGCCTTCCTCCCTGGAGCTACCCGTCGGTTGTTTAATCACGCCAACGTGATCGGCGAAATAGAGTGGGCGAACCTCGGTGCATGGGCCGTCCAGTGTGACCCGACGTTTCTACGGGCATGGGGCCGGCCAAGGCGATCCGACGTTTCTACGGGCATGGGGCCGGCCAAGGCGATCCGACATTCCTCCGGGCATGGGCCCGGCCAAGGTGGACGATCGACCCATCGGGCATGGTACGGACGGATATGACGCATGAATTAATGGAGACATACTAAGATGAGAGTGGAAATTCTATCAACGGGTGATGAACTCACATCCGGAGCCGTAATCGACAGCAACTCGGGGTATATAGCAAGAAAAATTGAAGAGAGGGGATATTCGGTAAGTCGTCATACATGCGTGGCGGACAACCTGGGCGATCTTTCCTATCTGATCGGTGAAATTGCCCAAAGGGCGGACCTGGCATTGGTAACCGGTGGGCTCGGGCCCACTGCGGACGATATCACCGCAAATGCCGCTGCCGCCGCGGCAGGTTCAGAACTTTCCTTTAACAAGGAGGCAAAAGAGAACGTCGAACATTTTTTCAAGAAGCGCAGCCTTCCCTATAATGACCTGAACGACAAGCAGGCCATGCTGCCGGAGGGCGCCGTGCCGATCTTCAATCCAGTGGGAACCGCACCGGGGTTTTACCTTACAATAAAGGGGTGTACCTTTATATTCCTGCCGGGGGTTCCACACGAGATGAAGGCGATGATGGAAAAGGGCGTTCCCGAGGTCGTGGAAGGGCTTCTCGCAGGTGAGAAGCGGGTCAACCTGACGGTTACCATATCGACTTTTGGATTACCCGAATCGGTTGTGGGGGGCAAGGTCGCGTCGGTGGAAGAACATTTTCCCCCCATAAGGCTCGGAATGAGGGCCAAGTTTCCAGAGATACAGATAAAGCTCTATGCCGCCGGTACCCGCGAGGAGGGTCTTTCACGGGAACTATCACGGGCCTCCGCATGGGTGGTGGAACAGTTCGGAAGCAAGGTTTTTTCCACCGAGGGGTTGTCCATGGAAGCCGAGGTGGGAAGATTGTTGACCGGCAGGGGAGCGACGCTTGCTGCGGCTGAAAGCTGCACGGGGGGACTCATCGGTCACATGGCAACCGATGTTCCCGGAAGTTCGGATTTTTTTCTGTTCTCAGGGGTTACCTATTCCAATGAGGCAAAGATCAATATTCTTGGCGTGAACAAGGCGACCATCGTAAAGCATGGCGCGGTTCACGAAAATACCGCAATGGAGATGGCGGAGGGAGCCCGGAGAGTGTCCGGGGCCACATATGCAATTTCAACCACCGGGATCGCGGGCCCCGACGGCGGAACGGCTGAAAAACCGGTGGGAACGGTGTGCATCGGAATTGCCGGGCCGGGTTTTGCCAGGGCAAAAAAATTCCGTTTCAAGACATTCGATCGTCTTCTGAACAAGAGAATTTTTGCCGTGACGGCACTGGACATGCTGAGGCGGGAACTTCTGTCGAGCTAAACCTCCGGTGTTTGATTTTTGATTTGCCATTGTCCTTCAGCCAATCTCACGGATGGTATGCCGTTGTTATGGTGTGAAAATCGATGTTTTGCAGGCCTGCCTGCCGGCTCTTTGCAAACTCGGATTATCTACTCCCCCAGCGACAAAGTCCCCTGTAAAAGGTTCGCTTGCAATCCCGAGAATAGAGTCGGCTGATTATCACTGGAAACCGTATATTTGATTGACCGTTGGGGAAGGGGAATCAAGGATGCCTGAAAAGGGTGTCAGGTTCTCTCTTCCTCCAGAAAAGACTTGAGCAATGCCGCAAGGCAAAGGTAAAGGGGGGTAGTTGCCTTTTCCTCGATCTTTTCCAGGCATTTTTCGCACCACGGAAAGATGTGGTCCTTCAGAAAACAATTCTGCTTTTCAATAAATGCTTCCGCAGTTTCCACCTCGTCCTTGTCATATGCGCGGGCCACCTTGTTGCAGAGGAAGGCCATGAATTCAAGCTCGATCCCCAGATGGTCCGGATGATGGGAGAAACTCTTTTGGGGACTCAGGTTTTCAGAGCGGTAAATCCGGAAAACCTCCAGGGCGCTGGGACCAAAGAGGGTGCATCCCGAACCGTTGTTGCCGGAAAAACGATTGTCCCGATATACGGATTCAATGGGATTGATGTTGGTACTGCCGGGATTTACAAATAAAGCGTCGTAGTCAACTATAAAATCATCCTCCAACATATCACCGGAACGAAATTTTTTAACCATATCCCTGAATCCCGGAAGATTCGGGTGAAAGGGAAACAGGGTTTCCAGAATACTGATACCCCGGTATGACAGTAATCCGTCCAGCATTTCCCTTGTGGGGCGGTTCAGAATCAGGGCGGAGAAAAATGAATAGATATTTGCCCTTGCCCTTGCCGTTTCCGCCTTAATCCTGCTTGTCGTCGTCATTCCGGGGGTCATTTTTGTCTCCGGGGCTTTTTGCCCTTATATTAAATAAAATCGTTATTTCGGCTGAATTGATTCGAGAAGGAGAGCCGGGGTCGTGGTGTTGGATATGGGGGCAATGTATTTCAGGACACGAACAGGTAAACAGATCCGATGTTCCTTCTTTATTATTTCATAATGATCCTTTTTTTCGGAATTGCAATTGAAACCGCCATTTTTAAGGAGCAATTTGAAGGTTCCAAACCGACGGCTCCAAACGTATCTTCTCAACGGGCGGGAAGGGTAAACATCGAAAGCAAAACGCCTTTTGAATATGGTGCAAAATACTTGTTTATAAATGGAATTCGTAAGAAAAGAGATGGCGGTCACCTCGAACGGGAAAAGAAGTTGACGATCTGTCTCGACTTTTTCATCATTTGAGCCATGGTGTCGTTAATCGATGCATTATGCGGCGATTATGATACAATAAGTAAAGCGGTTCCGGATTGTTTTTTTGTGGCTCGGTTGTTATTTTTCTTAAAAATGTTGTGCTCATTTCCCGGGGACGGTTCCACACCGGGCCACCAGGGGAGGATAATCCTACCCGTGAGCGGGAATGAAAGGAACAGTGCCCGCGCGAAGTTGAGCGATCCGAAAACAATTTAGGACCGTAATGAAAAGGTACTCCTTGAGTCCGGCTTAATTTTTCCAATAAACTTGAAAAGTGATTGGCGGAGCGATGGACCAAATTCAACACCTGATAATCGAAACCCTCTCCTCCTTGGAATATTTTCAAAAATCCGTGGGAGATGTCATGGAAAGCTCGGAGTCGGACTTTGTTCAACTCGGCGAAATGCTCCAGAAAGTTTATGCGGAGGCCGACCAGCTTGCGGGAAAAGCGATGAATTCCACCGAGGAGATGTCCCATGAACAGGGTGAGCGTATCGAGGCCGTGGTCAAAAAATCCATTGATGATTTACAATCATGCAGGGGGGGCATCGAAATACATCTGAACAATGTTTCGGGGACGGCGAGTTCCCTTGGAAAACTTAAAAATGTCAGTGACTTGATAAGTGCAAACGCAAGGTACCTCAATATTGTCGGGATGAACATCATGATTGAAAGCTCGCGGTCGTCCGAGGCAACGGCGCTTTTCTCGGATTTCGGAGAGGACATTAAGCGGCTTTCATCCGATATTTCCAAAATATCACGAGATATTCTCGGTGATGCGGTTCTTGCATATGAACAGCAGCAGGCGACGGCGGGCGAGATACTTTCGGGGCTGGGACAACTGAAGGAACTTGCCGATACTTCCGAAGCGGCCGTGAAGGTATCAACGGCCGAGATCAAGTCGTTGCTTGATCTTGCGGGACGGATGTTCGAGGAAACCGGCTTGCATTCCAGGGAGATTTCCAGTCAGGTCGGAGAGATCGTGATGGCGATCCAATTTCATGATATTGTTCGCCAGCAGATCGAACATGTGATTTCGGCATTGGAAGATGTGTCCCTTATGTTGACACAAAAAAAAGACGGGGCCGGGCTTCCTGCCGATGTTCCGGGATCGGATGAGCTTGCCGGGGCACACGACGTCCTGTTTCTCCAGTATAAGCAGATGAAGTTCATTATTTCCGAAGTTGAAGAGGCTTATGAAAAGATTCAAACCTCATTCGGCGTCATCAGCCGGAAGGTGGGAATGATCTCCGGCCGTACCGGCGAAAGCGACGGGAGTTATAATGGGAAAGAGGATGTCGGCACTCAATTCAAGGGATTGATTCAGGGACTGCGGAATCTGAGAGAAATTCTCGTAAAATCAACGGAGCTCGGTGACAGGATGAATCACAGCATGGGGCAGGCGTCCCATACGGTGAAAAAACTCTCCGATTTCGCGGCAGGAGTCACCGATGTCAGCAACAACCTGAAACTCAAGGCCCTCAATGCCGTTATCATGACTTCAAATCTCGGTGATCGGGGAAAAACATTGGCCGTTCTGGCCGATGAGGTGGGAGCGGTTTCGGGACGATCAACGAACTCCGCTTCGGATGTCATGGAGATTCTGGAGGAGATTGGTGAAAGTCAAGGTGGAGAGGAAAAATCCGCCGGGGAGTTTGACAGCGATAAAAACATGCTGGACTCCCTGGACAAGGGGATCGAACGGGTGTCCGATGCCCTTGCCCGCTATTTGGAAGATTCCGAAGAAATTGAAAGGGGAGCCGAGCTGCTCCAGAATGATATCGACGGAATCAAGGCCGGCCTGGTTTTTTTTCCTGAACTGATTAGAAGTTTCGCCGCCGAGAATGAAAAACTTCTGAAAACGGTTCAGTCTCTTGAACCCTGGGCGGCCGGCGGTAAAGGCATCCTCACCACCGAGGGTGAAAAGGCACTCGGACGATACACCATGGAAAGTGAAAGGATGATTCATCGTCAGGCCATGATGGAAAAAAATAAGGGCAACACATTGGCCGATGCCGGCGGAGATCCGGAGCCGGGGACGGACCCCGATATAGAGCTCTTCGGAGGGGAGGAGGAAGGTAACGTGGAACTCTTCGATGAAGCTGACGTGGGAAACGTTGAACTCTTCGATGACGGTGACGTGGGAAACGTGGAGCTTTTCGATG
>PPCM01000468.1_pt1 | contig 37211 bp, 27 predicted proteins | sample 1555541 | NCBI WGS metagenome assembly PPCM01 (sample SAMN05284479, study PRJNA326546) | Marine sediment metagenome, whole genome shotgun sequencing project. | isolation source: marine sediment | place: Germany: Wadden Sea | collected 2012-09-05
GCAAGGAACACCACACCCTTGGAGGGCACGTAGTAGTCATCGTTGATGTAGTAACGGTTCTTGAACGTCTCGAAGTTCGTCGCGTCAAAATGATCGAGAACCATGTCCACCCACTTGGCGGGGTACGTGCTTTCCACAGCGGAGGCAAAGGACGGAGGGCGCGACAGAGCGCACACAACCGCCACAAGAGCGATCAAAGCAAGAACCTTCATTCGATGCTTCTTCTTTGTTTGTGGTTTTATTGGCAAAAAAATATCATTAAGAGCCAGTGCAACCTGTCGAGCTCATGCTCCAAACGCAGCTCACCCCCATATTTCTTGAATTCTTTTCCCCAACGACCTCGCCTGACCTCGCTCGATCACGCGTCCACCTGCCGCCGATGTCCCATCCGACCCAGCGATCCAGTTATCTCCCCTCCCAACACTCACTCCAGCGCCATCGTCTCCAGCCCGTCCCCGAACGTCGATTCCAGGAAGGCCTGGAGCCCCCGACCCGCCGCCTTGACGCCCGCAGCGTCCCCCGCAGCGTCAGCCCGGGCCAGTGGGACGTAGTGCTGGCGGATGGCCTGCTCCAGTAGAAGCGCGACGTGCTTCCGTGCGATGAACTCTTTGAGTTCCGCCAGTAAGGGCCGAGAGTCGCGCTCAAGTGACACCACCTGGCCCTGGATCTCGTCCACACGCTGTCTGACCACCGCAGACGTGTCGCACACGCTCTCTAGCTTGGTGTACGCGTCGTTGACCTTCTGGACGCGCAGGGACAGCTCGCTCAGCCTCTTGTGCCCGGCCCCAAGCATGGCCTTGGTCCGCATCAGCATCTCGTTCCGCGTCTCCAGGTCGTTACGGTCCTGAAAGAACCTGTCCGACATTTGGCCGCGCGATGTGCCGCGGAGGACGGCCTGCTCGAGCGCTGAGACAAAGACGGCCGCGTCAAACGCGTCGTGGGGCTTGTCCAGCTGAGCTACAGCCTGTTTGAGATTTGATGTGCGTTCTTTGGCCAATTGGAAGTAGTCAGACTTCTTGAGTAGTTCCTTCAGCTGCGATGAGACCATTTCTCTGCGTTCAGTTTTTTTTTGCACTCCACTGCCGAGACAATTATGAGGTGCCCCGACCAGTGGCGTGGGCGGGCAGCAGCAGCAAGGAGGCTACCGCCATCCATTGTTTGGACGTTCTCGGAGGCCTCGTGATCCCCATTTTTTTTTAATTCGGCGACAAGCCATATATATAAATGTACGACGGGGGCATTACTGCCGGTTATGCACCGGGTTGCTGCGAAAACTAAAGGATTTGAAAATCTTCAAAGCAATAGTTCAACAAAGCAGCTGAAGATGACGGAATTTTTTGTCCAACACAGGAAAAGTGGACGATAGTCCGCCCTACCATACATACAACCATGAAACACACTAATCTGGTACTATTTCTCTTCATATCACTTTGTGCGGCGGCTACGTACAACGGCAGCATTCAGGACGGCAAGATGGTCATCACTTTGCTCGATTTGACGGCAGATACGACAGAGATCCCCATTCTGCACAAAGACGACATCGTTGACGGCAGCAAGCTGTACAACCTGAACGAGGACATCGTGATTCTTCAGTTCGTCGAGAACCGGGGCATCGCGCTGGCCAGGGTCGGGACGTTCCAGGATGCGTACGTCGACGTCCAGGACACCCCATGCACGTGTAACGTCGCCGGTACATGCACCAACCCTGTGCTCGCCCACCGGGCCGGGACTTACTCGTACTACCAACTGGCGGGGTTCAGCGGCGTAACGTCGTACCCCGCGATAAAAGGAGGCGTAGCCCTCGACACCAAGGTGACCGCGATGGCGACGTCCGTGTACGATGACCACATGATCGTCGTCAGTGAGGACGGGGCCTCCATCCACGCCGTCCCGAAGGAGTACTTCTCAGATGCAGCCAACTCACTTGGCATCACAGCGTCCGCCTTCTTGTCCGCCCGGTCATGCGAGGCCCCCACTGCTGCCGTCACCGTCGCTGGCGGGGGGACCACGAGCCAGCTATCCGCCTTCCCGGCGACCATCCCCGCCTCCGACGTCGATCTCTCCGGCCCGTCCATCACCGATGCCGACGTCAAGGTGACCGTCACCATCGCGCTCGATGCCATCCACTTCACCCTGCAGGCCGTGGCGGTGTCCCCAGCATACGTGGGGGGCACCTTCATTGTGACCCCACTCTACCTGGTGTCGCCGGCCACCAACTCGCCACCGATCGTGAAGGTGGCCGTGCAGGACACCGCCGCAACGTTCACCACACAGATCAGCGCGGACAGCAAGATCACCTGCACCGACGGCCAGACGACCGCCCGAGGCGGGCTACTGGCGACGGCGTCACGGACGTTGCATCCGGACCGCCATGTTTATTATGAGTACAGCCTGCCGCTCGGGGCCAACGCCATGACATCGTGCACCCTGGTCCTCGTCAAGGATGGAGTCGAGTCGACGGTCGACGTCCATATGACGGCCACGGAGTCGGCTCCGGCGGTGACGTGCTGGACGTACCCATCCCAGCCGACCGCCTCGTGCGACAGACCGACCGTGCTGGAGACCAACCCCATGGTCGTTGAGTGCGGTCCATTCTTTATCGACAGCCCGGACGAGACGGCCTGTCAATGTGATCCGCACTCGGTGTTCACGTTGAACGTTTTGTGCCCCAAGACTGGTGATAGGCTGTACTGCCCCGCCAAGGAGACGGCGGCCGTCACGTTCGTCGCGGGCAGCAGCGTGGACGTCGGCACGCTGTGGACCCTGGCTCTGCAGCAGGACAGACGCATCATCATCGCCGTGGGTGCCGCGTCCGGGCTGCTGCTCGTCGGTCTCGCGCTCGTCGTGGTGCTCTTCTGTGCTGTCAGCCTGGCCATCTTCCGTCGGAATCGGAAGCGATCGTCGGAGATGGAGCAGTTGAAGACCTTCGTCAAGTCGTGCCAACAGAACTCCATGGTCAGACTGGAGGCGGAGCTGAGCGCCACCCACCCCCAGCTGGACATCAAGGAGGACGAGGCCGTCGGGCTATTCGAGTCGCTCCAATCCGCGTTCGAGCAAAGCCAGTGACGGCTGATAAATATCTGTTAGTTTATCTCCACTTTAATCCCTTCCCCTTACCGGAATGAGGGCCGACATGTTGAAGGCACGAGCAGGCAGCACGGCGAGGAGCAGGTAGGAGGTGTAGTCCTCCTTCTTCAGGCCGCGGAGGACGAACAGCACCGCCAAGGCCAGAGCCACGAAGCCCCCGAATGCCAGCAGGAAGAAGACAGGCAGAGCGAGTCGACCCGCGGTGGAGTCGAGGCCCGGCAGGGGCGTGGGGGCCGGGACGGACATCTGTTGCCAGGCCTGCTCCAGAAAGGCGTGGGCGGTGAGGATGGGGTGATCGATGAGGGTTGTGAGCGGCGCCTTTTGGTAGTTGACATTGACGACTGACCATAAGATATCAGCCCATTCATCCAGCACCCCGACCAAACTGATGGCGGCCGCGTCAGGCAGGAGGTATGCCATGGGAAGGGTACGGTCCACAGGCAGCACCTCGAGGAGATCCAACAGACCTGTGCCCTGCACTACACGCTGGGCAGCCAGCATCACGGAGACTTGCTGGGCCTGGACCAACTGGGCCTCGACCAGCGAGTTTCCCCCACGCTCGGTGGGGAAGGCAGGCCAGTCCGTCAGCCGGGCCTGTTGCCACATGGGGGCGATCAAGTCGATGGCCCAGCGGATGGCCGCACGACCGGCGGGGCGGGGGGCGGGCTCAGCGGTGAGGGTCAGGCGCTCGAGGGCCACACGGCAGTTAGCGGCCGATGCGAATCTATCATCGGCCACCAACGATCGTAGGGCCTGCAGGGTCACGTGCTGCATGTTAGACATGGTAGCCTCGAGGGCGACGGCGTCCTGCACCTCCGAGGCGGCGGAGGCGGACAGGCCGAGGAGGAGCACAGTGGGGGATGTCGTGACGCACACCATCAGGGCGAAGAGGCACAGGATGGTCGTCTTGACGCGCGGCACGGCCCTAATCCGGCCCTCCCGTGCCATCCCGGAGGCGGGGATGGGCCCATCCACCCGCACCCCGTCCAGCCTGCCCCTGGGCACCTGACCATCGAGAACGACTCCGGGGGTCGGGTCGGTGAGTCGGGAGTCGGTCGAGTCGGATCCAGACGACCCGACCGGCGAGTCGTGGCGGGTGTCATCGAGGGTCGGGGCTGACGTCGTGTAGGCCCCGAACCTGACCGTCACGGCCCGGTCCGCACGACCCAGGGCGATTCTGACCGTGGCCGCCGCGAAGGAGACCGTCGCGGCGAACAGGAGCCCGGCCACTGCGATGGTGACGCCGGTCGGGCTGGGTGGATGGAGGGCGGGGAGGAGGGGCTGTCTGATGGGGGGGGTGGGGAAGGGGCCGGCCAACTGCCCCACCTCAGCTGCCAAGGCCGAGGCGGTGACGAGAGCCTCCGATGCCAGTCGGGTACGGTCCGCGGCAGGCAGGTTGAGGTCGTCCGTAGCGGTGGTCAGTGCGAGGGCCGGGCAGGCGGTGAGGACGTCGCATCGAACCATCAGGGAGGCTGACAGTCGAGGCTCAGCAGGGGTGGACCAATCATATCCACATACAGAGGCAGCTACAGCAGACCCACAATGGCCGGGGATGGTCGAGCCCGCCAAACGGGCCGCTACCCGCAGCGTCCGGCCGAGCAGCACGATTCGGGCCCCGACCTCGGCGGCCACGTCCCCCAGGTCGGCGTCGAGGGCATCGAGGAGGAGGCTGACGGACGTCGGGGCGGCGGGGGCAGAGGCGGCGATGAAGGCGGCGTACGGACCGTCGGCGACGTCGGAGATATACTTGTGTTCGACCGGCGCGATGGAGGTCAGCCAGGCGTCGATGTCGACGATGAGGCCGCCCGACGGCTGCTGGGCGAAGGCTGCCACGCGTCCTACCCCCTCTACTAAGTGGGCAGTGATGGAGCTCATGAGGGCGGCCCCGGACCGGCCGGGGGTGGCTTCGACGGGGACGTCCACGAGGTGGTGGGACGCCACGACCAGTAGCGCGGCGATCACCAGGAGAAGGTAAGTCGAGGATAGGGCGGACGCCACCCTGCGATACGGTAGGGCGAGCGAGGGGGACCGGGTCGACCCGACGGTGGCACGACGCCGCTCCTCGACCGCCACGATCAACAGCAGGGTGAGGCCGACGAGGACGGACGCCACGATGCACGCCACCGCCAGAGGCCACCCCTGGGCCCGGGCCGTGTCGATGGTGGACACGACGTCCCAGAGGTCGGCCATCATGGCCCCGAGCCTCGCCTCCCCCACCCGGATGTACATCCGAGACACGATCGCCTGGGCCGCGGCACGTTTGGCGTCGTCCGTCATGGCCTGGTCCGCGATGAACGTCGTGTATCCTATGGGCTCGGTCAGGATGGGGGCCGACCCGTGGGCCAGGTCGACGTCGACGTCATAGTCACCACAGACGGCGTCCACCCGTCCGAAATGGACCTGCATGGCCAGACACACGGCGATGCGGGCCAGATGCCGCTGCCCGGCGATGACCTCGGCGACGTGGGGCACCGTGGGCAGCAGGGCGGGTCGACCGGCGGTGTGGATGGCGGTCACCAACGGCACCAACCCGACGTCCGGGGTGAGGAAGGCATTGACCACGCCCGCCCGGACATCCGACCCCGTCACGTGTCCCGCGGCAGACAGGAGGGCCGAGTGGACTGTAGTGAGGGCGACGAGCGTGGTCTCGGCCTCCAGACGGACGTTGGCGCGGGTAGCATCGATAGTCGAGTCGCCCACAGTCCAGACATGGGCAACAAGGGCCAGACCGGCGAGGACCAGCGGGCCAGCCATCACGGCCGACCCACAGGCGGCGAACGTCAGCTGGGACATCAGCCAGTGGGTCGCCCGGCGGATGGGGCCGGCGGGGGCGGGGTGGGGTGGGTGAGGGGATGGGGTGGGTGCCAGCCGGGTGAGGAATGACGATGGGGTGGGGCGGGGGTCGTCGCGGTCATCGTCGGCAGGCTTGGGAGCGATGGCACAGTGTGGGACGGAAGCGAAGAAGTTCAGGGCCACGTGACGCCTGGCCTGGATGAGGTCGGCGGTCTTGAGGAAGGGCCAGACCATGACGGCGGCGGCCAACGCCACTAGCGTGAGGAACATCCCGCCGTAGGCGAGGAGGGCGACGTTAAACCGCATGTCAGCGACCAGGGCCCGGGCGAGGGCATTGTCGGGCAGGGTGGGGTCGTGCGCGATGCCCTGCAGCACGGCGCCGACCTGGGCAGGGGTGAAGTCGCCGCCGGTGTCGAGACGGAGGAGGGCCTTGACCGACACTGCGGTGGACACTATAGCGGCCTCATACGGTGCTGCCCCGGCCCCGGAGTACTCCATGATGGCGTTAGAGGCGTGTGGGAAGGCCCACGACCCCGACACCGACGACACGTCCGTCCTGTATCTAGAGAGGACGTCGTCGACGCGGGCCTGGAGGACGACCTGCTGCAGCGCCTTGTCCGTGGCGGTGAACGTCAGTCCCAGGGCCGACAGGATGTACCGTTGAGTGTCGAGGGCGAGGGTGGACCTGGCGTGGACCGTCCCGACCATGGCCATGGCCGTGCCGTGGACGGAGTGGAGGTGGACGTCCGCCACCAGGGCGAAGGCGGCCGTCACCAAGAACGTGCCCCCCAGCCCCCCGAGGGCGGCCAGGTGCTGCCTGTCCCGCGCGAGGGCCCGGACGGCGGCGGCCAGGGTCGGGACGGGTGCGATCGGGGCCTGGGGCGCCACCGGGTCCGAGTCACGCCGGGCGCGGGAGTGGGGCGGGGTCGCCCCGTGCGCCACGCGCGTGACGGCGGCCCAGGCAGCACGTGTCTGGACCCGGGCGATCTGGAGGCGGATGGCCGTGAGGCGCTTCACGGCGTCCAGCACTCCATCCAGCTCCGGGAGGCGGGGCCCGAGGAGCCGGACCACCTCCTCCGCGTGGATGAACCGGGGACCGAGCTCCTCACACCGCGCGGCGACCGCACTGACGGCATCGGAGTGGACACTGCCCATTGAGGCCGCCACCTGCAGCATGTCGTCCACAGAGGCCCGCAGTGACCCGATGGCGTCTGTAGCCTGGGTTACTAATGCCCGGTCGCACCCATCCTTGTCGCACGCCCCGCCTGGTCGCCGCACCGCGTGGGCCATCGCTGTCAGGGCCTCAAACAGCACGGCGTCGGCCAGTCGCATGGATGGTGCCGTCCGGGCGAGGGTGCCCATGACGGCGGCGACGTCGTCCGGCACGACACGGGACTGCCCCTCGGTCAACGCTATCTCACACATCAACAGTACCAACTGGTGGAAGGGGTCTCCCGGCCGGTGGGCGGCATACCGGCCCAGGAGCTCCGTGACGGCCGCCATGGCGTGCCCCGACGCCTCCACACGCCGGTCGACCCGCTTCCCCACATCGGAGCCGGATAGGACGGGTCGTTGCTGACTCAGGGACTGCACGAACCACCGCACACCGATCGTCAGCTCCGTGGATGACAGCTCCCGGTGAGCGGCGGCCATCAGGTACGGTGCCGCGGTCTGTACGGCGGACCCGTGTCTCAGGAACGCCATGACGGCGAACACCAGCTGTCGGGGCCGGGCGGCGAGGTCCCCGAGGAGGTCGAGGACGGGCCCGGTGACGCGGTCCCGGCGGACGGAGAAGAGGCGGGGGTGGACGAGTTCCTTGGCATCGACACACACCATTCTACCCATTCTATGGCGATGCGTGACGGGGAACATGAAGGGGCGGGACTTACGGAGGGGCTCCATGAGACCGTAGGCCTTGAGGACCGCAGACCTGAAGACGAGGAAGGAGGCGCACGACCCGACGCCGTACAGGACGGGGAGGACGGCTATGTACAGCCCCAACACGGCCCACAGGGCGGGACGACGGACGGCTACCTCCTGGCACGCGGCCATCCCGCACGCCCCGCACGCCGTGAGGAGGAGCCCGGCCATCACACGGTTGGTGCCGGGACGGAAGAAGGGCTGTTGGACGACGATGACGACGGAGGCGTGCAGGGCGACGGCAGCTGTGGTGCAGTACAACGTGAGGGGGGAGTCTCGGAGGAGGGTGTCGACCGTGGTGATCAAGGTCAACCCGAAGACGTTATAGGACACGACGGACCCGGGGAGACGCGCCCAGACGTAGCGGGAGTCCAACATGAAGCGGCAATAAACATAGAAATAGAAAAAAGAGAACGTCACGAGTGTGGGCACCATGAGTGCGGCACAGACGCACGCCACGGCCGCGGGGATCGACGCGAAGACCGCCACCGTGTCGTCCAGGACCAGGCGGCCGTCCAGCCCCACCGCAGCCCACGGAATGTACAGTCGGAGGAGGTGGATGTAGCCGCACGTACAGAACACCGACAGGATCAGGCGGACTAGGGTCACGACGGCAGTCAGCTGGTGGGTCTTGGTGGTAGTGGTGATAATGCGGAGACACACCGTGCCGACGATGGCGATCGTAACGGTCACAGCGATCACTGTCGACGGGGCCGCAACAAAGTTAGGGTAGCTGAAGCGGAATGTGAGCAGCCCGGACAGCGGAAGAGAGGACAGAGGCGACGGATCGGTCGGTGATATGAACGGCACATACATCAGCACCGTTGCCGCAATCAGAATCACGTTGATGAACTGAGAAATGGGCTCAACGTGAATTTTGTTGAACGTGTAGAGCGTAAGGCCCAGAAACTTCATTGCCCGATCTACTCGGTTATGTAGAAGTCTGAATAAGCTGGGATGCAACGCGTAACGTACTTCATGGTGTCTATTCGCTCTCAACGGCTCCCTTGGCAATAATTATGTTCACGAAAATGTTCAATCAATCGCAGTAACAGAGTATTACATGCCACTTAACTGAACGAATTCATCCTATTATGTTTTGGTCCTTAAATCGAACCACGCGATTGCAAAATTTTCCAAATACCCCATGTTGGAGGCTCCGTCAGAGCAAATCGACTGGGCTTCAATTGAGGCGTTTAATGTAGAAGAGGTGTTCCGCGAAGGAGCCATGACAGATACCTCAGTTATTCAGAACGTGGTTGATGCGATTGCTTATGGAGATGTGAACCGATGTGGGGACTATCCTTTGCACCATCAGCTACAACTTATTGTCTCCTTCTGTCGTACGGCCCAATGCTGCGTCCAGTACCTCACACCGCTCGTGGACACCCTCTATCAGAGGAACGAGGAGCAAGAACAGCAGGTGAAGGCGCTGCAGAGGCGGGTAGACGAGCTGAGTGCCAAGAACGACCGGAAGAACAAGCAGCTAAAGCACCTCGTGGACCAGCGGGGCGAGTCACGCAAGCTGATCGCGCAGTACGAGAAGCTTGTCGAGAGTGGGAACTTCTCTGGGGCCCGCTGTGAGGTGTGCGGGAAGGTGTTCGAGGACCCCGATGAGACGGCGTCGTATCTTCTGTCCCATTGTGACCGGCACGGGGAGCGGGGGAACATGGCGAGGTATCGGGAGACGGAGGACGGGCGGGCGAGGCACGAGGAGTTCGGACGGACGGTGCGGGAGAGACTGAGGGCCAGGAACAAGGGGCCGTCCGTGGATGAGGGGACACAGGTGGGGGGCGATAACTTATACTCCCTGGACGATCTCCTGAAGCTCGAGACGGGCCGACCAGCCCAACTCAAGAAGACTGACAACACCAGGGAGCGACTCGAGCAACTCATCAAATCGCGGCCGGTGATCGAGACCCAGCACTTCGAGGGGTCCGCCGCGGTCACCACCCGCACGGTGCCTCCCGACCTCCGTCTCCCCGCGCCCCCCACCCCACCCTCACCCGCCCTTCTGGCCGGGTCACCCGTCGTGGCCCAACCCCCGGTGTCGTCAGCCATCATGGCCCCCGGTCCTGTTGCCGAGTCCCCGGGTCTGGCCGATGAGGAGGAGGACACCTTCGGGGAGCTGTCGGACGAGGAGACCGAGGACGAGCCGCCCGTCCAGGCCCCACCCCAACCCGACCCTGCAGAGCTGACGGGCGGCCCCCCAGCCCGGAAGCCGCTTTTCCCGCCCCAATTTGCCGCGCGCCTCAAGGGCCAGCCACTGGACCGGCCTGTGTCGCCGTTGATGACCATTCCACCTCTGTCGATCGGCCCCATCATCGGCGAGGCATCCCCACTGCAGGCATCCACAGCAGTCACCCCCAATGGGTCCGAAATGGGCGACTTTAGTCTCGACTCGCCCCCGGCCCGACCTGAGCCCCGACCGGAGCCCCTTCAGGCTAGCCCGGTCCACCCGGCCGAGTCCCCGCCCCGCCGCCCCGCACCCCACCCTGGGCTGGCGGAGGTGATCGGGTCACCCGCTGGGGGGCAGCAGGTGCCAACGAGTGGTCTGGCGGGGTCACCCGAGGGCGATCTAGACTATGATGACGAGGATTTCCTATCAGACACCGAGAGTGAGGACGGGGGCGTTGCTTTGTGAGGGAGGGGGGCTCGATGTTTACTTGACGGACCAACATAAATATTATCACCAACGCTGGACAGTATTTATCTTCTTCTGCCGGGACGGGCGGGACGTTTGAACCTCGGCTTGTATTCCATGGTCGCGTCCTCCTCGGGCTCGATGGCGGCCTTCACGGTCTCGTCGAAGTCCTCCGCGGCCCGGCAATCGACCTTGACGTCGATGGCGGCCCCCAGCCCCACCAGCTGATCCCGGAGGGGCTTGGCGCATGTGGTGAGCATGACCTTCTCCTTGACGGGTGTTGACTCGGGCATAAACATGATAAACACTAGCTTACCCTCCACACGGTGCAGCACAAAGGCCGCCCCGTCCAGCGCGGGCCGCTCATCCCCCGTCACACCCATCTCAACCTGCTCGGTGTCGGGATTGACCGTGAGCGTCATGAACGTCGACTCGCCCGCCAGGAAGGTCGCCACGCCGGCGGTCGCGGGTTCCGTCAGTTGGAACTGGATGGACGCGCTGCTCTGGACGGCGATCTCCCCCGCATTCCGCTCGGCAGCGAGCTGCTCCTTCTCGTGGTCCGCGAGGGCGTCGTCGGCCGACTCGAGCCGGTTCATCGCAACGAACGTCAATTCGTCGAGGTCGGTGGCAAAGAAGTCCTTCTTGAAGACAGACGGGTCCAGGCTGGCCTTGAGGGCCTTGCTGACAGACGACATCAGCATCTTGAGGCGGACAGGCGTCTCCTCGGGCACAAAGCTAACCAGAATCCACCGGTTGTCGCCGATGTTATACAGCACGTAGCAGCACTCGTTGATCTTGGCCTTGACGGCCTCGAAGTCCTCCTCGGGATCGGCACAGATCTCCATCGTGTCCTTGAGCAGCACCGCTTCGTCATCGATCGTCGCGTACAGCGCACGTGTAGACGTGCTCTCAAAGGCCGCCTTCAGCTCGGGAGAAACGTCAATAGCAGTCTGCATGCGTTATTGTGTTCAGTAGTTTTTTGTCAAGATAGGTTTTCACTTGAATAACAAGTGCATCCATACTGCGATGTTCATCTTCAGGAATGCAGAGCACTGCTGTTGTTTGGTGGACCCGCGTTGACCGATTTGCGAGATTGCGGTAAATCTGATACATGTCCTTGAGCGAAGTCCACTTACCTGCCATTATCACCACATGTTATTGCTTGACGAGGGGAGGCACGGACTAGAGCCGTCACTTCATCGATTTCTATAAACTCGAGGAAGTTAAGTCGAGTCGTTTTCTTGAGATGGCGAGCACTCAAGTTCACGCTAAGTCTACGTTACGTAGGGCCGAAGAGTACTTCGAGGATAAGAACTATGAGAAGGGTATCGAAGTTATGCACGATACTCTCTCTGGGGCCACCAGGCGTCACCGCAACCAGACTGTGAACTGGTACCCCGAGTATGGGGAGATTGCGGAGTGCTACGTGCGTTCAGTCATCATTATCCGTGATATTGATGCGCTTCGCGAGTGCTTCACGGTCTACAAGAGCCTGATCCAGACCACAAAGGTCCCCCCCGAATCTCTTGCCCGGATTGCCCGTGTTGCCATTGAGCTGACTGAGGAGGAGATCGGGTTGGCCTCCCTCGACGCTACCGCTGTCCACGACAAGCAGGCGATCGCTGGCTTCCAGCTGATGTGGCAGGTGTACCGCACCATCATCGACGTTCTCAAGTACTCGCCGACGTTTGAGTTTGTGCTGCGCGACTTCGTGTCCCAGGCGTGCGACTTCATTGTCGCGTACCGTCGTGTGGACGAGCTGCTCCACCTGGCCCACATCCTGGTCACGCTGCTCGCCTCTATGCGGAAGTACGGCCTCATGAACAACGATCACAGCATCCACTTCATCCCCACTCAGATCGCCCACATCAAGCTGCGCCTGGTGTTTGCCCGGGCCGCCACCCACCTGGACCAGTGGCAGACCGCGCGCCGGACGCTTGAGGACGCCTCGTGGCTCATGGAGGGCTGCCGGGTCGACCACGGCGAGACGGCCACTTACCTGAGACTCGCGGCTGACACCATGCTGCAGCTGGGTGAGCCCCTCCTTGCTGGTCTGGGCTACCTCCGCCTTCTGGAGCATTCCGGGATGCATTCCTTCACCATGCCCGAGACGCGCGACATCTCGACGCGTCTCCTCATAGCCGCCGCCACAGCATTCACCCGCCCCACACCACTCGACGCCGCTAACCTCGATGCCGCTCGTCGGGCCCACATGCAGGCCGGGCTCGCCCCCATGCGGGTTGCCCCCACCCCCGCCGGGCTTCGTGCCGCCGTCGACGAGTCCGTCGTCCACGCCTTCGCCACCCCCGAGGCCGTCGCCTTCCATGCCGCCGCCGCCCAGCACTCCGGCCCCCGTGCCATGGCCTCGCTGGTCTCCACCCTGCCCCAGGCTGTCCAGGCCGCCGCCTCTGCCGCCCTGACGGCTCAGGCTATGGTCGCCCTCCAGGTCACCGGGACTGTCACCCTCACCGACGCCGCCCGCTGCCTGGGCCTCGAGGATGACGTCTCTGCCGAGCGGGCCGTCCTCCGTGCCGTCCGTGCGGGCCTCGTGCGCGCCACCATCGATCAGGTAACCGAGACGGTCACCTTCACCCCCCCCACCCAAGCCCCGGGCGCCGCGTCGGGCCGTGCGGTGCGGCATGTCGCCGCCCCCCTGCCCTCCGCCCTACTGGCCACCCTCCGCATGTTCAACGCCTCGTGCATCGGCCGTCTCGTCGAGATTGAGGACGCCAAGGTCACCCGGGAGAAGGCTGCCCAGGCCGCCCGTCAGGCCGAGCAGGACGCCGAGGAGGCCCGTCGCGTGGAGGCCAAGCGTGCCGAGGAGGAGCAGCTCCAACGTGAGAGGGACGAGAGAGAGGCCGCCGTACAACGCGCCACAAACATCAAGCACCAACTCAGCATCGTGGCCGAGCGGGTCAAGGCCCACGGCCGCACCAACCCACCCCTGGAGAAGCATCTGGCCGCCATCGACTTCAAGAAGGAGGCCGAGGGCGACCCCGACAAGGTGCTGAAGGCCTTCAGTGACGCCGTCACCGCCTTCACCGAGCGCCAGGCCCTCAAGCTGCGCCAGAAGAACGCCGCCGAGCACCACAAGCTGTGGTACACGATCCGGTCGGAGCGGCCGGTCGACGTCGCTGCCCGTGCCCGTGCCGCCGAGGACGAGGCCTCCCAGGGCCGTATCCGCCACGAGGCGCGCGCCGCCAAGCATGTCGATGCCCGCCGTGCCGCGTGGCAGGAGAAGATCGACGCCAAGAACGCCATCCGTCGCTTCATCGGGGCTGGGGCCGAGTTCATGGACACCGTGCTCGCCCGTCGCGCCGTCGAGCGTGATACCCGCCTGGCCGAGCAGAGGGCGGCCATCGAGGCTGCCACACCCGCCGAGGTGGAGCGTCAGATCGTCGACCTGAAGGCTGCCCGTCGCGTGGCCATCGCCGCCGAGATCGACGAGGAGGAGGAGCGCCGTGCCGCCGAGGTGGCTCGTGCCGCCGAGATGGCGAAGGCCGAGGCCGCCCGCAAGGCCCAGGAGGCGGCCGACCGTGCCCGGGTGGTGGCCGAGTTCAAGACGCTCAAGACGTTCAAGATCAAGAAGATGTACCGTGAGGGTGCAGTGCCCGACTTCGTGATGGACCTGCCTAACGTCAAGACCGCGCTCTCTAAGCTCATTGGGACCGCCGATGCCCCGTCCGCTGGCGTGTACCGTCCGCCCGGATCCTCGATGGACATGGGCAGCTGGCGCGATAGGAGTTAGATAAGATAAACCGGATTGTAACTGAGGATGAGGGAGATTTATAGACGACCTTAAACTGCACAAAATTCAGCACTTGCTCCTGGACCCAGTGATGAGGCGGGAAGAACGAGCACGGCTCCTACGGCCCTCATCGGGTATTATGCTTACACAAGTTCCGAAATCGATGTCGATTCAGGGCTCAGCGATGGCACAGGGCCTGATTACCGGCGATAACCCGTCACCAGGGACCTCCTTGCGACGCTCACGGCTCACACCGTCCGCAGAGAAGTTCATCTCGCACGTGGGCACGGTTGAGAATGATACACTGGTCCTGAAACGGACGAGTGTGCAGCGGAACCTGTCCCCTGACAAGGTGAACCTGGATAGGCAGGACCTGGCGCGCGTGCCCGTGTTCCAGGGAGAGCAGACACTGCGGCTGCTGAATCTGCAGAACAACGCCATCGCGTGCATCGAGAACCTCCATCTACTGTCTTCGCTGATCTTTCTTGACTTGTATGGCAATAAGATCACCGAGATCGCCGGGCTCGAGGCCGTCCCCAACCTCCGCATCCTCATGCTCGGTCGGAACCAGATCACGACGATCGCCGGTCTGGACCATCTCCGTGAGCTGGACGTGCTGGACCTCCACAGCAACTCGATCGCCACCATGGAGGGCGTCGCCCAGCTCAGGCAGCTCAGGGTGCTGAACCTCGCCGATAACAGGATCTGCCAGGTGCGTGTGACGGGCGGGCTGTCGTCCCTGACCGAGCTGAACCTCCGCCGTAACTCGATCGGGCAGGTGGCGGGGTTCGGGCATCTCCGAGCCCTCCAGAGATTGTACCTCAGCAACAACGAGATCTCGACGCTCGACTCGATCGCGTCCGTGTTCGACGCGCCCCAACTGGTAGAGCTCTCGCTCGATAACAACCTTGTGTCCGACTCACCCAACTACCTCCCAGCCGTCATCGCCAGGTCCTCAAGACTGAAGCAGCTCGACCACACAAAGATATCCGACAAGATGCGGCAGGGGGCCCGGTCCGAGCGTCTGGCGTCGGCCACCCGGTCCATGCCCCCCGGGCCCATCCGTCAGTCACCCCTCAGGCCCAGGTCAGCCGTGCCCACCCACCTGCCCACGTCCGCCCAACCCAGCCCCCGAGCCACCAGCCGCCGCATGTCGGCCGATGACGGTCGCCCCACGCCCCGCTCTGGCCACGAGTTGACGCCCGACGGTGCCGTCCTCCGTGTGGTAGGGGCGGGGGTCGACGTCATCGAGGGGCGCCTCAACCCCGCATTCGAGTCCGTCGTCCGCCTCGAGGTCCATGACGCCCCCATCGCCCCCATCGACGTCACGGGGTGTCGCCTCCTGAACCGCATCTCCGCCCTGGCCCTCGTTCGGTGCGACATCCCCGACTTGGCGTCCCTGTCCCGATTCGCCGCCCTGCCCCGCCTGACCGACATGGAGATCGCCGATGCCGCCGTGGCCGGGTGTGCGCTGCTCTTCCCCTTCGTGGCCTTGATGTTCCCCCGTCTCCACACCTTCAATCGCCGTGACGTCGTCCCCGATGACCGGCACCACGCCAGGTCCCTCTTCGCCGGGTTGACCCAGGCCCTAGGAGGCTACACACCACGCCTGCTCCCACCCAGCTCCCTGGCGGACAGACAGCTACCCTTCATTGCCGCCCTGACCGGCACCAAGCTGGATCGTAAGGCCCCCCGTCGCCCCCGCCCTGGGACGTCGATGGCGAGACTGGTGGAGGCCGCCACAGAGAAGGCCACAAAGATAGCCGCCGTGGAGACCGAGTGGCCACACCTCATGAGCCAGGTCATAGGCCAGGCTGTCCAGGAGCACGGCGGGTAGCCGACACGGACCCATTCAACAGAAACCCACCAAACAGGAATTGCCTATAAATCAGATTATATAAAACGATGGGGACCAGTACGTCCGGGAGTCGACACGTTCCTGTGGCGTATTGCATGGGATATAGTCGTTGCTGCAATTTGGCAGCTACATTCTAACATCCCCTGATTTCATAAAACGCAAACAACAAAAATTGCCTGTATCTTTGATGTCCGGCACTCTCAGCCCGAGTGAGGAGCCTCGCCAGGTCGTAAAGTGGATTGGACTCATACCTCCACTAACGCGTGTCCTTGTACTGGTCCATGTCGCCGGTTATCTTCTTTCATTCATTCCCAACGCATCAACGCTTCTCGGTTTGCCTTCCTACTCCCCTCTAACCAAGGTTTAATCCCGTCAAACACAACTCACCGCTACATGCCGTGGAACCTGCTCACGGGCCCGCTCTACGAGACCCACATCATCGAGCTCATCATCAACGTGACCGTGCTGGCCGTCGTCGGGTCAACGCTCGAGCGGCTCTGGGGCTCCCTGGAGTTCCTGCGGTACTTCGTGGCGCTGTGGGTGTCGTGTGGCCTCGGCTGCTTCCTGCTGGCGGTTGTAGCCTTCATTGTGACGCTTGACTGGGATATCCTCAATAACGTCTACTGCGGGACGTCAGGCATCGCTATGGGCATGCTCGTCGCCCTCAAGACGACCCCAATCACGTCTCACACTGTCTCGCTTGGCCGTGTCACCCTCCGGGCCGACATCGCGCCCTTCGCCTACCTCGTGTTCTACACATTCCTAGGCCTGGTGTTCCGGCCCCGCCTGCCCATCATCGGGTTCGTGTACCTGGGCCTGGCCTTCGGTCTGGTCTATCTCCGCTGGTTCCAGGACCCCCGGTATGCGGCGGGGGGTGGGGGCGACGTCACCGTGCTGCCTGCCCGACTCCAGAACCCCGCCGACACTCTCCTCGGGACCGCGGCCCGACCTCTACAATGGGTGCTGTCCAGCATCGAGGCATGGTTCAGCCTGGACGAGGAGACGCGGGGCGGCCGTATTGTGAAGTCCCTCATCACGTATGACGTCCCTGATGCGCCATCCGAAGAGCTCAAGGAGTTGGGGGCAGACGAGAGGCGGGAAAGGGCACTCCGGAGCGTGGAGGAGCGCGTCCGGGCGAGACTCGCGGCGGACACTGAGGTGTGAGACGGGGGCAGGCGATGTAAATGATCCAACGGAGACGATGGGATTATCGGGTATTCCGGCTCAAATTAGTGACGGTAATCATAATTACATGATGGATTAGAAGATGGTGGTCTGAAGGGTAGCGGTTGGGCAGGGAACTAGCCCCGTGTGACTGGTGAAGGGCTGCTAGTGTTGGGTAGGAGCACAGTTTTTTTTATTAACTCTGGACAAGTGGGTCAACGGAATTCATCAAGGCTTTCATTCTTCCTGGGTCGACGCGTGCGTGATTCACTGAGAATGGAGTTTGAAGACAACTACAGTTATGGATCATTTTCAGAGATGCCATGTAAGTTTCCTTTCTCTTTTGTCTCATTACACAGGGTTTGTTTTTTCGCCGTTAATCGATCTTACAAAGGGTAACAGGTTTGTACGACGCAGATGGGCGCTAACACAGCATTTCTATCAGAACGTGGCAACGATATACTCTGCGAAGTGCCGGTTGAGTTCATTGAGGATTCATTTAACCTTACCGGCTTAGATCAACAAGTTCCTTATTACGACGACGCCTTAGACATTATCCTGGACGAGAGCGCGGTGGACAATGAGACTCTGCAAGAGTCAGCGCGGCTACTGTACGCGTTGATCCACCAGCGCTACGTCATCACGCCATACGGACTGTCGGACATGAAGAGGAAGTACAAGCGAGGCGAGTTCGGCAAGTGCCCCCGCGTGCTGTGCAACCACCAGCCGTCGGTCCCGGTTGCTGTGACCCAAAAGCCCGGCAAGGACTGCGTGCGGTTCTTCTGTCCCAAGTGCAAGGACATTTATTTTCCCAAATCCCGGTACCACGAGGGCGTGGACGGCGTGTTCTTCGGGACCACGTTCGCCCACCTCTTCTTCATGACTTACGGTGACCTGGTCCCCAAGGGCCCGCCCCACGAGTACGTGCCGCGCGTGTTTGGCTTCAGGATATTTGACCCCGAAGCCTACCAGAAGCGACACCAAAAAAGGCCCGAGAAGAAGGAGGCCGCTGGAGATGGCGAGGGCTAGGGAATGGGCATTAAATATAGGCGCACGAGGTGATTTGATGTAAGAGGGGGCAGAGAGCAGGTTTGGTGGGAAAGCGGTTTATTACGGAAAACAAAATGCTTTGGTGGAACAAGAGGGCTGAAGACGAGCTCGTGTATGGCACGTTTGATCTGTGTCACAAGGACGGGTCACTCACCGGGAAGAAGTTCCTTCTCAAGAGCCCCACGACGATCATAGGCCGCTCGTCGTCTTGCGATGTCCATATTGACAAGATGTCGGCGAGCCGGCTTCACGCCAGCCTTGTGTTTGATACCGAGACCCACCAGTTTACGATTCGCTGCCTCAGCGGCGACAACACGGTCGTTATCAACGGTGATGTCCTTAAGAACAGCGAGGAGGCTCCCGCCGCCGACCAGAGCGAGATCCTTGTCGGCGACACGCTCTTCAAGCTCGCCATCAACCCCGACTTCCAGCCTACCGCCGAGCCTACCGCCGAGGAGCCCCGTGAGGAGCCCCTTGAGGAGCCTGCAGAGGAGGAGAATGTCGAGATGACCCCCGCCCAGAGCCCCGCCGCCGCCCCCACCGAGGAGGTCGCCCCGCCCACCCTGATGACCCGGCTACTGGCGTCCGTCCGCCCCAAGCGGTCCCCCAAGCGTCTGGTGCCCACCGTCACCGGCCTGCCGCACAAGAGGGCCGACCGTAAGTCGTTCTTCAGGAGGGTGTACACCCGGGGCCAGGCTGACGACGAGGAGGAGAGCGAGGAGGACAGTGAGGAGGAGGTGGCCATCATGGACGCCTCCCCCGACCCGCCCATCGCCGAGGCCGAGGAGCCCGACGTCGAGATGACACTGGTCCGCCCCGCAGAGCCCGAGCAGGAGGAGGCCCAACCCGAGGAGGCTGAGGTGTCCCCGCCGGCGACCCCCCTGGCCCAGACCATCTCGGGCTACTCGGCGGTGGCTCTGAGATCTGTCACCCGGCAGCTGGGGCTCACCCCCAAGTCCATCAAGAAGGTTGACTGTATCGAGGCCCTGCAGACCGTCCCTGAGGCGGATGTCCGTGCCGCCCTCGAGGTCCAGACAGGGTCGCCCCGTCCCGCCCCCGCCCCTGTCCCCGCCACCCCCACCCGCCCGACCCCGGGGCGGGTGCCCCCGTCCTCCCGGGTGTTGAGGTCGGCCCGCCCCGCCCCCCGGGTGGAGGTGGTCCTTGAGGCCCCCGATGAGGAGGAGGAGGAGCCCATCGAGGGTGTCAAGGAGGACGTGGAGGAGGAACTCGAAGTCCCGGAGAAGGAGGAGGAGGAGGACAAGAGCCTCGACATGACCGTCGCCGAGCTCGAGAGCCTGCCGTGGGGCAGAATCCGGACCCTGGGCAAGGAGATGGGTGTCAAGGGCCGCAACAAGGTGGCGTACATCCAGCTGTTGGCACCGATGTGCACAGATTTCGAGGGACGATAAATGTTAATACGGAACTCAGGGGAGACTCGGCGAGAACCACCACATGCTAGGCAGATAGTGCCACCGGGGGGCGGGTGTCATTAATTATTCAGATTAAAAAACACAACAAAAATCCCAAGTATGGCAAAGAAAGGAAAGAAAGGAAAGAAGGGCAAGAAGGGAAAGAAGAAGGGACCGTCCGCCGAGGAGATCCGTCTTCAAATGAAGGCTGAGGAGTTTAATGTTTGTCTTTTTCCCCATCTCTCTCGCTGATTCAGGAAGTGTTCGACATGTACGACATCGATAGCGACGGTATCGTGTCCACACGGGAATTCCCTCACATTCTGAAGGCGATGGGCGTCAAGCCGAAGGACGACGAGGTCGCGCGCCTCATTTCCGAATTCGATCCCGAGTCCACCGGTAACGTTGACAAGGACACGCTGCTGCAGGTGTACCTCGGTCTGCGGGCTGCCCAGCACCCGTACTACGAGCTGATCGACTACCTGGAGACGCTGTCACCTGGCTACGAGCGGTGTGACGGCCGCATGGAGATGACGCAATGGATGGAGCTGCTCACCAAGGTCGGGGACGGTCTCGACGACGAGACGCTGGAGCCGTTCATGGAGGGCGTCCGGGCCGATCGCGAGGGCTTCCTAGACACAGCCAAGATCGTCCACGTGCTCGTCGACACGCTGGTGGCAAACCCGAAGAAGGGAAAGAAGGGGAAGAAAGGCAAGAAGGGCAAGAAGTAACGATATTGCTAACGGGTGTCCGGCAGCAAAACTATACTCAGTAACTATAAACAGATGCATATATTTAGACGCGCGGCATTGTTGTGAATGAAGTAGTAGTAGGGCAACAAGACCATCCGCCGGGTTTCCTCAGTTTTGATAGTCGGTTATAAATCATTTCCTGCTCAGCTCGCGTTATGGGATTACACTCAAAGAGAGGCAAGCACAACCGTACTGAGGTTCGGAAGCAGCTCATTGAGAACCAGGTGATGCCGGCTCTGGAGAAGAAGTACGAGGAGAACCTTGCAATCATCCGTGGCGACAATGTGGAGGTTGATATGTCTGCTGATGCTCCCGCCCAGCCGGAATCCGACTCTATCGCCGAGGAGGTGTCTGGTCGCTCGAAGCTGTCCCAGAAGGCGAAGCAGGAAGCCATCAAGAAGGCTGTGAGCAAGAAGAAGAAGACTCGCCTCCAGAAGAAGCGCCTGGCGGGCAAGAAGAAGAAATAGGGGGCGGGTGTGCGGATCTCCTCCCCTGGAGCAACACACTAGACTGCCATTAAACTCGGACGGATTGAATGGTTGTTTTTAAGTTTTTTGTGTTCCTTGCTTCAACACTTCACACGCAGCCTTTTGATAAAAACACGTGCATGTGGTCGCATGCAACACTCGATGCACCATACGTGGTCGGCTGTCTTTATCAGGGACAAAATATAATCCAACAACATGTCCTCGCGGCTAACGCAGAGTAGGTTCCTGCGGGCCGCCGGGCATACATACCAACTGCCTACTGCGATGGTGAATACCGAGGAGACGGGCGGAAAGTGGCGCATCGATCCCTCTGGCCTGAGTTGTCGCTATGTGTACCACGCCAGCAGCGACTCGGACGCGTACACGATCACTAGCGACCATCCGGTGCCGTACGTGATGGGCATCTACTATTTTGAGGTGCTCATGACGTCACAAGGCCAGGACGGTTTCGCTGGGGTCGGCATCTGTGGCCGTTCAGTGAACCGCAACAAACTGCCCGGCTGGGAGAGCAGGTCCATCGGGTACCACGCGGACGACGGGTCTCTGTACATGGGGAGCGGGTTCAGCCCCGACAACCTCGGCAGCGGCTACCACGCGGGCGATGCGGTCGGGGTGCTGATGAACAATTGTGAGGGGTACGTCCAGTTCACGCTCAACGGGGCCAAGCTCGACAAGCCCATCCCGGTGGACTTCGAGCAGCAGTTCGGGGGGCTGTGCTACCCGTGTTGCGGTGCACGGTCCCACAATGTCGGGTTCTCCTTCAACTTTGGCCGGACTTCATTCCTGTTTGATTTTGACGGCGAGGTCCAGGATGTCATTCGCACCATGCGACGTGAGATCGTCGATTGCCGCCTGCCTCTGCCCCGTGACCCTGATCGTCGGACCGGGCACCCCCTCACCGTCATCGAGCGCGCCTCGCCCCGCCCCCTGGCTGAGTCACGATTCCTGACCCATCTCAGTATGTCCCACGTGTTATACAGGTCATATCCCCGTACCGCGGAGAAGTTGGCCCGCCGCATGGGGTTCGACGGACTGGAGGACTTCAATCGACGGGAGGACGGGGCGGGGCGGTACCCAGGGATGGCCCCGTCCTTCAGGGCCATGATCGCGACCCTCCCAGACCGAGTCGTCATCAGAAACCAGGAACAGCTCGATAATCTGATTAGTTTGATTGATTCCGGCATTTTGCCAGATTACGACGCGGTTCTGACCAAGAAACTCCGGCGGCTCAAGCTGCAGGCCCAGTTCTACCTGCTCCTGACGCGCGGGGACCAGGAAGCGGCGTTCAGGTTCATCGTCGACCACGTGGTACCCGAATTTAAGGGCGATGACGACGCGGTCGACCGGATGGCCTACCAGCTAGCGGCCCGCCCCGAGGCCCGGCAATGTAATATGGGGCTGTGTGTTAAGGTCATCGTCGAGGAGGCCAACCGGGTGATGGTGCAGCAGGGCGGGGGGCGACGCAGCGTGCTGGAGGTGGCCCTGATGCAGCTCATACTGGTGCTATGGAGCTGTAACTCGCCTGTACTGGGCAGCAGTTACGGGGTACTGATGCAGATGCACATGAGTGGCTCCCGGACATTCGGAGTAACCCAGATACCCGTCGATCGCAAGGCCAAGTGAGGGGTGGGGTAAACAACGCAGCCAAGGGAGGTGATTTATGTGGTGCTCATTCGGCCCTCTCGCTTGCCAACTCGAGCCTCAGTGGGGTGCAATAAACGTCCATCCAGACCCCCAACCGCATGGGGCCGGGGGTGTCCATGATCCGCGTGCAGGTCTCCACGGCCGGTAGGAAGTGGTGTTGCTGGGAGATCCGGGATTGGAGTGCCGCGGGGTCCGAGCACACAGTCTTGGAGAACTGCAGCAGATCAGCCGTGACAGACACAATCAACGCTGGGAGAGGCGTGGTGGTGATGTCCGTCGCTCCTGAGGAGTGGAACGTCGCAGGGGCCGCCACCGGGGCCGAGAAGAAGGCCGGACGGACGTCATCGATCGATCCGAGCACTACCACATCCTTCAGAGGGCCGCAGTCCGCCATCAGGCCGTGCAGGGCGGTGGGGAACTCGTGGTATGTCTCTGTTGGGCTCTCAACGACGCCCACGACTATCTTCTGGTCGCCGACGATGATTCCGTGGCTCTCGCTGGGGAAAATATCACCCGCTGCCTCTGAGTAAGGTATGTCGGGTGGATAGCGTACCAATCGCGTTCGTGTCGCTGCTCTCATCTACCGTCCCGATGAACGTAAAGCGCGTTATGAATTCACTTCGGCCGTCTTGGTCCCATTTGGCAATTATCTTATCGTACACTGACTCTGTCGCTTCGCCTTGCTTTGTATCATCTGTCTCTTCTGGTTTTGTCTCTTGTTTTGGGTTCTTGGGCTCCTCGGGCATTTGAGAAAATTGTCAAGCTCGGATTTGAACTCAAGTATTAGGAGGTTTGTGAGGTTCATTCAGATCAACAGCGTTGATGTCCGTGGAGTATCTGCCTGGTTGACAATGCATTGCTTTATAAAAGAATCGTGAAACCCCCGGCTCGTCTTAGCGCGGCCCTCCCACGAGCGATGTGTACTTCCCGATGACCAGGGCTATCCGCGCCTCGACGTCCTTCTTGTCCTTGGTCACCGGCGCGTCCTTGGCCAGCTGTGCCTTAAGGTCGACGTCGCGTCGCACAGCGTGGGGGACCCCAATCGTACCGAGCGCTGCACCGGTCATGATAAGCCTCGGGACGTCGAGGGCCGGGCCGTCCTTCCGTACGGGCCCGGTGTGTGGCGGCTTGGCCTCGGCATCCCCGAGCATGTCGACCCACCCGCTGTTAACGTCACGGTGCCGGACGGGGACGGGGGGCATGGTGCCCCGGGGATGGGTGAGGCCCGGGGTGGGGGTGGGTCGGGGCGGCTCGGTGTATAGACTACGGGCGGAGGCACGGGAGTCGTGTGACTTGATGGTGGCGGACAGACCGCTGCTGGCGGGCAGCAGCAGCGTGTTGACGGGCTGCCCGGGGACGGCTGGCACGTCTGTCGGGCGTTTGAACATCCTACTCTGACTGAACAGTCTTGTGTGTGTGCTCGACAGCATATAGTGTTGAAGGGGCGGGAAAGGTGGCAGGAACGACGGCACGGACGCCGGATGCTCCTCATACAGCCCAACAGGCTCCGTGGTGTCACGGTGGATGGCGCGCTCCACAAGGATGGCCGGTGCGCGCTCCTTGAACCACTTGACCTTGTAGCTATTGAAGTACCTCAACAGCCGGAGGAGAGAGACATCCGAAATCTTCATGACGGTGGTGATATCGTGCACGCTGCCTGTCGTTCTGCCCGACGCCTCGGCTACCATACGAACTTTCCGGCCAAGGTCTCGCAACTCTGGTGTCAGATCTCGGTGAATAATACAAACTCTGCTCCATTATCTCAACTAACGCATTCATGGCACGCTGATCCACATGTTGATAGTTTGCTGTCTCCAGCAAGAGCGCCACAATCTCCCTAGAGCAGTGCGACCTCATTTTGGTGATGATGTGAGAAAAAAGTAATAATAACACCAGCCGACGGCGGTTTTATTGAATGCACTATCCAACAAGGACATGGTTTAACCTTCTTTTGTTAAACTGTAAAACACTATAAATCGAAGGGAATCCGGCGTCCCAGAACTGCGGCAATGCAGATCTTGAGTACACCTGGCTGGATCTCCCATGTGTTTTCAAAGCCAAAGGACCGATTGGCGTGCAATCCGTTTTTAGAGCTCCTTCCGTTATCCGAGACACCGATTGAATCACTAGATATGCCGGACCCGGAGTCGTTCGACCTTAGCTTTATCACCCCAGAGCTGATTCTCGGCAAATCAGCCCCTCTTGCGGCGCCATCGTCGCTCTTGCCGCGTCCTCCGTCACCGTTTGCGGACATGGAGCCCCTGACGCTCGCCTCGACCATCCTTGACGATGATATCGTGCCGACGCAGGATGACCCGGGGGACGTGCTGCCGGAGATCGAGACGGTGGACGTGGGGATGCAGGCCACCCCTGCCCCGCCCCCACCGCCGCCTGCTCCACCCGTTATGGTAGACGCCGGCATCCAGACCGTCATCCGGCCTTCATTCAAGCGGGACAGACCGACCCCGCCCGCCGTACCCCAGCCCAAGGCTCCTGTTAACGAGGACGAGCTGTTCAGTCTGACCGGTCCGGCCCCCACCACCAGGGCCGACCCCAAGGATCGCCCAGGAGGAGTGTTCCACACCGCAGCCGCCATCATCGGCCACAAGAGGCCCGAGCATGCCCCCGAGGGCGACGTCGACCGGCCGTTTGCCCAGCCCGTGCGATCCGCCAAGTCCCGTCGACGGTCCGGTGCCAAGGAGGGCGATGACGCGTCCCCCGAGGTCCAGGCGTTGATGGACGACCCCAGACTCAACGCCGTACCGCCCCACCTGGTGCAGCTGATCCTCGGGGAGGTGGCGGACGCTGTAGGGGATGTCGGGTGGGAGGACGTCGTGGGGCTGGGTGAGGCGAAGCGCGCAGTCACCGAGGCAGTGATCTGGCCCCTCAAGCGCCCCGACCTGTTCCAGGCGTTGGGCGGGCCGCGGGGCGTGCTGCTGTTCGGCCCGCCTGGTAACGGGAAGACCCTCATCGGCCGGGCCATCGCCAAGGAGGCGGGGGCGACGTTCTTCAACATCTCGGCGTCGTCGCTGATGTCCAAATGGGCCGGGGAGGGCGAGAAGCTGGTCCGCGCCCTGTTCGCTGTGGCTCGGATCAGGTCCCCGTCGATCGTGTTCATTGATGAGATCGACTCGATTCTTTCCCAACGTGGGGATGATGACGCCAACACTGGGTCCAGGAGAATGAAGACTGAGTTCCTCGTGCAGATCGACGGGGGGGCGTCGGGCAACGAGAACGTGATCCTGCTGGCGGCGACGAACCGTCCCAGCGACATCGATGAGGCTGCGCGACGGAGGTTCACCAAGAGGCTGTACGTCCCGCTGCCCGACGGGGAGGGCCGGCTAGCCATCGTGCGGGGCATGTTACGGTCCGTATCCATCACGGATGATGAGCGGGCCCAGCTGGTGGCGGACACCGAGCTATTCTCTGGGGCGGACCTCAAGACTCTCTGCCATGAAGCCGCCATGGGGCCCATACGGGAGGCGATGCTGGCAGACCAGGCCATGGGGACCAGCCAGGTGAGGGGAGTGGCCATGACTGACCTGCAGGCCGCGCTGAAGGTGGTCCGTCCGTCCGTCGACAAGACTCAGCTGGGCTACTTTGAAGAGTGGAACGATCGCTTTGGGTCGGGGTGAGTGGGTTTATTGGCTATCTGGCGGTATGACCGGCAGCATCTCTCTGTGGTTCATTCTAAATGGCGCTTACTCGGCCTTGTCAGTCTTTTTCGGCATTTCAGATTCAGGGACGGTTGTCCGAAGGAAAAAGAAGAGGAAGATGGCGATAACAACACCTACGGCCAGGTAAGACACCATCTGGAACAGCTGCTTGTCGTTGATCATGAGAAACAAGGGGAGAAAAAGTTGACAGATTTAAAGTTCGCGCGCCGCAGCAGGATCTCCAGCACGCGATGCATCATTACACATTACAGACTGAGGCACCACAATGGTCATCATGACGGCTCTGGTACCGGTCGTCCTGTCACATGCTGGCGGCCTCGAGCATCTCCTTGACGACGTCCCGGGACAGCCCACGGTGGGTGTCGCCCGGCACATCCACGCCCCTTTCCCCCAACACCAAGTCTACCTGTTTCCAGACGTCGTCGTCGGTTAACCCATCCCCGTTGAAGATCCGCAGCATGTAGTACAGTTCGCCACGATTCAGGATGCCGTCGTCATCACAATCCCACAGAGAGAACAGAAAGTCGGTCTTATCATCACCCGTAGCTCCCACATACCGGTCGACGGCACCCATCAGCTGCCCAAAGTCCACCGGTGACTCGGCTGGGGTCGTCGCGCCCGTCAGCTGGGCGAACTTGCCGATGACGTGGTGCATGATGGAGCCGGACGGCAGGTCGGGCAGCCGGTCGAAGTCTGAGACCTTCACAATGTCGTCATCGGTGCTGGACACCGTCAGGTAGCGCTTGTAGGCCTTCTTCACCACCTTAGATGGGACGTTACTCTGCTCTTTGGCAATTTTGTTCAGTTCTGAGGACGTTAGCTTCGCCATGTCGTCCGGTATCGTGTTGTTTTGTTTTTGCAGTTTTTTGTGAACTATGATACATATTCCTCTAAACAAATACCTTCGGTGTTTGCTGTCATATGGCGTCAGCATGAACAACGACAAACTTTCGGATAGCTATAAACAGAAGTTTGCTTTAGGGTAACGTCCTGTATCTCGGTATTGCATCATGTCAGACGACGGTATGGACAATGAAGGATTGTTTGCCGAGCCGGATAACTACTACAAAGAGAGAAACCCGGGTTCTGCCGTCGTGGAGCGCGAGAAGGGCGATATTATGCTTGAACTGGCGGCGGAGCACCCCCTGTGGGGCCATGTCCTGTGGAACGCATCCCGTGTGCTGTTGAATAAGATTGATGCTGGTGAATTATCTGTGCAGGGCAAGCGTGTGCTAGAACTCGGTGCTGGAGCGGGTCTAGCATCCATCGCCTGCTGCCTCAACGGTGCAGCGGCCGTCACGTCCACAGACTACCCGGACGCAGAGCTAATCGACCGTATTGCCCACAATGTAGGGACCAACTGCCCCGACTATGCTGGGGACCTCCGGGTTGAGGGGTATCTTTGGGGTAGTGATCCGTCGGGGGTCGTGGACAAAGGAAGATACGATATAGTCATCTTGTCGGACCTGTTGTTCAACCATAGCCAGCACGAGGCGCTCCTGCGGTCCTGTGCCCAGTGCCTGGCCCCGGGTGGTGTTGTCATCGTCGCTTTCTCTTCCCACCGGCCCTGGCTCCAACACAAGGATCTCGCGTTCTTCGACCTTGCCGTTGACCCCGTCGTGTGTGGAGGCCGGGCCTTCACGGTGCAGGAGATGCCATCGGTCCGGATGCCGGTTATGTTTGAGGCCGACCCCGGAGATGTTGAGATCAGATCGACGGTGCGCTACTACCACATGTCGCTGCAGGAGGAATAAACTCGCGGATAGACGGCGGCGGGGGCTGGCCGACAAATATCGAACGGACGCTGCCCACATATGGCTACTCGGCGCTTTCTGTAAATCGCAGAAATCCGATTTACAAATTAGACCAAGCGAAATGGGTGGAAAGGCCAAGCCTAAGAAGCACAGTATGTAAGACCGATGAATCTCGTTACTCAGCGGCGAAGGAGATTGCTGCCAAGACCAAGGCTGCTACGCAGAACGCTGGTGGCGGAAAATCTGGCAAGTCCGATCGTGCTGGCGGTAAGGTTGGTCACATCAAGTACCAGTGCTACGTGTGTGGCCAAAATGCCCCCGACCCCATCTCCATGTCCCAGCATTTCGAGTCCAAGCACAGCAAGATGACGTTTGAGCCTGAGCGTTGCCAGAACCTTCACGTCGCGACGGGTGGCGTGACGACGACCGGTGTGGCCAAGAAGGGCTCCATCAAGAAGAAGAAGTAACTGTCGCCGCGCGACAACGGAGTCCGGGGTGCGCCCGGCATCGATAAACGAGAGCTGCACGTGGATGGTATTGATTCATGCGTAATGGATGCCCATGTGTCCGCAGTATCGATCAACACACTGTCTTCCGCGCCTTGTTGGTTTATTGCTGCATTCCCCAGCCCTTCAGGCCATCTCCTGGATGCTCTCCAGGATCTCAATCAGGAGGGCCGGCAGACGGTCACCATCCTCGTCGCTGTACGTCCCCGACTGCAGCAGCTGCAGTTCCCGCTTCCCCTCGTCAAGGTTGAACTGCAATCGCTTGAATATCACATCGAGCGCCATCCAATTGGCGGCTCTGTGGGACTCCCCAGACTCGAAGGCCGAGGCGTCCAGGCTCCACCCCGAGTCTCGCAGCACGAGGAGCAGGGCGCGCGACACCACGAACCCGTCGACGAGTCTATCAATGGTCGCTAGGAACGACATTGAGGACGACACTGCATACCCCAGCCCATGGAGCCAGTCCACGACAGGGACCCAACGCGCCGGGAGCTTCTTCATCGTGTGCTGGGCCACCGCGGTGAACGACTTGACGGGCTCAATCACGCGCACCGGGGCGGGTGAGTTTGACCCTTGTCGGGCCCGGTGAGTGGATGGCTGTATAGCCCGGAGAGGGGCGGACGGACGAGGGTAGGGGATGGGCGGCAGACTGGGCGCGTTGCCGGCATACGGCGCGCTCTGTGTGCTGTGTGCGGCGCTCGTCACCCTTGGTGGGCGGGGCGGGTATGCTGAGATGCCCGAACGCGTTGAACGGGTCACTGTGGACTCGGGACGGCGAGCGGGAGCACTGCGGGCCGAAAGCTGGCGTACAAGGTCTTGTTTTTGCCGCCTCGTACTCCGTATTGCCCCCAGCTTGATATCTAGCTGCGCCAGGTCCGCAAGAAGCTCCATTTCTGTCCTTTTCAGACGTGTATCTCTTTCCTTAAATTGCTGCTTCGTTTTGTAAGCATTCATACTGCTGTGGTTCTGTCCGTAAGAGCTTACGCCCATTTTGGCCGAATATTTGAGAAATATTTCGCCGTTGAAAAACCACAATAAATCGCCTGCCACATACATCTCACATTCTTCCATTTAGTATACAAATTAACAGGGCTTACTCCCGGCCGATGCGCTCGATGATGGCCTCCCGGACGGCGTCGGGGTCCCCGCTGCCGTACTCGCGGGTCACGTACTCCGGGTCAACTATGACCTCCTCGACGAGGGCCTGCAGGACGGCGAACTCACGCTCCCCGATGCGATGGGACGCCAGGGATGACAGGAGCACGGCCACGAAGGGGCACACCTCGGGGGTCAGAGCGTCGACCAGCACCGCAGGGAGTCCGGCCACCAGTCGCCCGACATCAGCCCGGACACCTGCCGACGGGGACGTCGCCATAGCGGCCAGCAGGGTGATGGTGCCGGGGTCGGCGGAGAGCTCCGGGGCCGGGGGCAGGGGGTCGCCCTCGGAGGCACAGAGATGCAGCCAGGCCAGACGGGCAGGGTCAGCAGGGGCGGGTTTTCCCTTGGCCTTGGGCTTCTTCCCCTTGGCGCCCTTCCCGGTGTCGGGTTCGACCCAATCGTCACCCATGGTGACGACTCCAATACGGGCATAATCAAGGGCCAGGCCTACTAACTCGGTCCGGATGTCGACATCGCCGGCAGTGACCGACTGGGCCGACACCAACGCCAGCGTGACCGGGGCCACCAACAGGGGCCCCACGGCAGCACACACGGCATGGGTACTAACGGCGGCGTCGGCGGGCAGCACTGGGCCGGGCAGGGGGTGGGTCTGGTCGATATCAGTCACGGCGGCGGGGGCGGGGGCACCGGTGTCCACGGCCAGGGTTCTGAGGGCCCGGAGGATGGGGGCGATGCGGGGGGCGGGCCAATCCACCAGACCCTGGGTGATGCGGGTGGTGAGTTGGGATACGACCGTCAGGCACCGGGCCTCGTCGTACGCCGTGAGGGCGATGACGCGTTGGATGTCGCGGGCCGACAGCTCGGCGAACGGGACCAGCGCCACCAATGCCCCCACCAGCTCCGGGATACACGGGTCGTTAGGATCCACGGTGGATAAACAAGCGATGGCCAGACGGGCGACGGGGGAGGCAGCGCCGGCCACAGCGGACGTCGGGCCGGCCCGGACCAGTGCCGCGCACATCAGGGTGACTCGGGCGAGGAACTGGGTCATGAAGCTGTCGGAGGGACGCCAGGCAGGCATGACGGCGGTGATGCGGGCCATCACGTCCAGGGCCTCGATGCAGGAGGCGTCCTCAGCCACGGCCAGGCCCAGCAGCTTGAGGACTCCGTTCTCGACCGGCCCCACCCCTGGCCCCCAGGCAGCGACGTCGGCCATCACCTGGACGGCCGCGGGACCGACGGAGGCGAGGACCGCGGCGACGGCGGGGGCGTCGTCGTCGGGCACGTCCGTCGGGGTGACGGGGGTGGGGGCCTTCTTGCCCTTCTTCGTCTTGCCCGACACTGTGGTAGTGCTGACGGTGCGGGCCTCCCCGATGAAGTTCCTCCACACCGCAGCCAGGGCGGCCCTGAAGGCAGCGGTGACGGGGGTAGCGGGGGCGGTCGGTCGGACTCTGTGGTCACCATACACGGCGGTCGAGTACAATGCCCCGACCCTCTCCAGCCACACCAACGCCCGACACTCAACATGATCCACATGGACCACGGGGGGCAACGAGTGCACCGTGAACACCGCCTCAACGACCGCCAGGCCCGCCACTGTCAAGCGACGGGGCAGGTCGGGGCGTTCTACCAACTGCACTACTGCCTCCAGCAGACCCTCGACGCCGGGCCCCATGTGGTCGGGGTCGGCCCGGGTCATGACCGCCAGACAGTCGAGCATGGCGACCGCCTCGGCGATCTCGGATGGCGTCGAGTTCTGAGTGATAGATTTGATGCAATCAATCATCAAATCGATCAAATCGCTGCACATTGGGACCGTCTCCGAGTCAGCGGCGGCGAGTCGGGCTATGCTGTCTATGATGCAGGCCATGAGCGGTCCGCGGAGTCTGTCGGCGGTCTCGATGAGCAGGGCGATCGTCTCGGCCATCTCGGGCGGCACACCGTGGCGTGCAGCCTGCTGGATGGTCAGAGTGATGGCGAGGGCCAGGCAGTTATCCTTGATGACGTCGGCGGCCTGGATGCTGTCCCGCACGCCGCGTGTGATGCCAAGCAAGACGTCAGGGGCGAGAGGCGGAAGGTGACGGGCACTACAGGCGAGACAGGTCTTGAGGATGGCCTGCTGGACGGCGGGCTCGGCGAGGGCGAACAATGCGGATGACGTCCATGCCAGGCACCCCGACATGTGTGGTCCCAGAGACCTGATGCCGGTGGCGGCGGCGGTACGGACGGCGACAGAGGGGTCAATGGTGGCCCGGAGGAGATAAACGAAGGCCAGGCCCAGGGGGGCGACGGCGGGGGGCGGCGGGTCGGGGGCCAGGAGCCGGAGGAGGGTGGGGACCGCGGTGGACCCTTCGAGACGTCTGGCGGGGGAGGCGGTCTCAAACCAGTAGACGACGGCCTGGTGCAGGAGCTCCGGGTCAGCCCCGACGAGGAGCCTCAGCAGGGCGGCGTCGACCTGGGACACGGCCCCTGCGACGCACCTCAGGAGTATGGGACGGAGGAGGTAGGGCTGGATGGAGCGGATGAGGGCGTCGGCGGTGGAGACAGGCCGGCGGACCGTTAGGGTCAAGAGGGCGGTGACGGCTACATCAGTCAGTGGGGACGGGGCAGACGACATGTGCAGCAGGAGGACGATGGCGGGGTGACCAACGTCGAGGGTGGCGTCGGGGGTGGCCGCCGTGGTGATCAGACGACAGAACACGGGGATGAGGGCGGCGTCGCGCGTGGCCTCGTAGTACCCCGCCAGTCCTGTCCACACCGGGGATAGTTGAGCTAGGGTGGACTCCTCAAGCTTGGCGACGTCGAGAAGCGTCGTCAACACAGGCACCGACAGCTGGGTACGGATGGCTGCCGCTACCTGGGTCAGGTCGAGCGGTGCCCCCGCCTCGACGGCCGCACGGAGCACCGCTATGGCCGAGGTCTGGTCGGCGTCGCCCACGGCCCGCATTAACCGGAACAGAGCGTCGTGGGCCAGGTCACCCGGGAGGCCGGACCCACGCATCGCGTCGATCAGGGCCGCGCGAGGGTCGGGGTGGGCCTCGGCAAGCCAATCGGCGATGACCTTGTGGAGGCCCTGGTGGAAGACGGCGATGCCCTGTGCGTCACGATACTTAATAAGGCCGACGAGCCGGTCAACGGGGCAAGTGAGTCCCACCAGTCCTATGATGAGCTCGGGGCTGGTCTTAGCCGTCCTCAATAGCCAAGGGTACACTGTATCGAGGTCGGCGTCCCTCGCCACTCCCATGATGGCCTCGGCGAGGAGGGGGAGATGCGGGGTGGGGGTCACTGGGTGGCACAGGACAGCAGACATGGCGGACGCGGTGTAGTCGGGCATACCGAGCATGAGGACGAGTGATCGCCGGTACAGGTTGTTCCTGAGACCATCGTTAAACGGGTTGGGGAGGGTGGCGACGTCACGGGCCAGAAGGAGGTCCAGCGCGGCGACAAGGTACGTCTCGGGGGGGCAGGATACGATGAGGGTCATGAGCTGGTCCAGGAACATGTCTTCGAATGTCTGGAGCAGGTCCACGATGGGGGCGAAAGCAGCGTCCCCCACAGACGTCCGCAGCAAGAGCGGGAAGCTCGCCTTCACCAGGAACTCGTCCATGTCGGGCATGATGCCCGTGGCGTTGTTGTAGTTCATCGCGGCGCCCACCCAGTTGGAGAAATGGCCATCGAAAGTAGTGATCTTTGACTTGCCCTTCTTCTTCTTCATTTCTGTCGGTACAATGAAGGCTCTAAAGTCCAACGCAGCCTGTTGCACCTTGGCTTCGAGCTTTGCTTCAGACATTTGAAGAGTTCTATGGAAATTTTTCGTGTGAGAGAAAATGGAAAACTCTATTAAACGTGGCCCTAACCGGCTGTGTAAGCACTGCTCATCTGATACCCACGTTATCTCCCGATATCAGAATTTATAAACTGTCGCTCTTTCTCATTCCCTCAGTCGACCAGCTCGACAACGCCCCTGCCCGGCTCCGCGACGACCAGGTCCGCCTCAGTGTGGCCCCCGTGGGTGATGGCGGCCGCTCCAAATCCCCCGAACGGTGCTGGTCTGCACGTCACGATCCCCAGAGCTGCGGGGAGACACCACTCAGCCTTGAGGTGTCCGTCAGGCCCGTGCCACCGGATGATGGGCGAGTCGTGGCATCCCATGAGGATGTCGCCGGTCGGCCCGTAGTAGGCTCGGGTTGGGGCCTGGTGCCGGACGGGGGCCTGGGGCACGCCCCGGAGGTTGGTCCGGGCAGACCCCGCCCGAAGGTCCCAGAGGGTCGCCCGACGCGCGCTGTTACTGATGAGGAGCTCGGTGTCGTCCGGTCTGGGTATGGCTGTGACGGGGAATGGCTGGGGAATGGTGGACACTGGGGCCGGGCCCGACCGGATGTCATGGATGGTCACACGGCCGTGCAGGACATCGGTGCAGACAAAGGTGTCGGTCGACTGGTTCATCCACTTGCACACGTTCCGGGACACGTCGTCGTCGTCCCCGTCGTCCGCGCGCCACGCCGCCGTCTCCAGTCTGTCGAATGGCCGGACCTCGATGCCCTTGTCATGGTTGACCACTAGCCATCGATCGTCGACACTGTGGTGGGCGGAGAGGAGGCCCAGGGTCGCGTGGGGGGGGATGGCCACGTCAATGGCCGTTACTGGCCGATACTCGCCGGGGTGGGACCGGATGACGTCCGTGTCGAACACGTTCACCCTACCACACGCTACGGTGGCCACGAGCAGGTTGGCATGGCGCCGCTGCCTGCAGTAACTGAGTGCGAACACGGTATCCATCCCCCGCCCCGTCTCCCCAGGGCGCAGGGCTGGGGACCAGGCGGTGGGCACGTCCCGCCCCGCCCGGAACACCAACGACGTCCTCGGGGACCGGGTGTCGAGCAGGCAGACGTTCCCGGTCTCCGTCCCGATCGCGATCTCACTCGGCCTGAACGTGCTGAACTCGAGTTGTCTGGGCGGACCTATGGTGTAGTGGATTGGTAGGGATGTCAAGTCCCGGTGGGCGATGGACCGCACCGTGGGTCGCCGGAGGAGCAGGGACTCGGTGAGCCTGGCCCCACGCGCGGCGGTGCTGATGGCTGATGGAGGGCGTGGGATCGGGTCGACCGTACGGCGGGCGGGGGCGGGGAGGGCGAAGTGGGCGGTGGTGGAGGCGGTGCAGGCGGCACGGATGGCTGGGGTTATCTCGATGTTATTAAACACCGCGAGACGGGGCAGCCGGGAGACGAGCAGGTCACCCAGCCCGGGGTAGCGACCTGTGGAGATCTCCCCTTCATCCCCGGTGTGATCATCCTCCTCCTCGTCGTCGTACTCGTCGTCTGTCCACTCCTCGCCGGGCATCAGTCCCTCATCCTCAACATCTTCATCGTCCATAGGGATCCGATGCCACTGCTCCTCCTCCATGGGCTCCATCGGGGGCGGGATGAAGGAGGGTCGCTCGGCCCCACGGTTGAACGGGTTGAGGCGCCGCATCCAGTCCAGCATGCGCCGCGCCCGGCCCGGCACAGGAGCATTGATCAACGCCAATAGATCGACAAGACGCTGGTTGTGGTCGTTAACCAGTCCGTTGGAGTCGCGGACGCCTGTGAGCTCTGCTTCGGGAAGTAGCAGCGATGTGAGGTTCGGGCAGCGCTCCTCGAGCAGCCTACAGAGCGCCAGAGACGTATATGACTCTATCATCGGAGGGAGCTCTAGGCCGCTGATGGTATCGTTCCCAGTGCACTCCCATGAGATGTGATGCACGAAATCAGAAACGGGAGCCGTGCACAGCGGACATTTCATCGGCTCTCGGCTTCTCTGTCGCTGCAAAAAGTTTTGGGATTGGGAAAGCCAATGTGATCTGACGCTACTATGCGTGTTAAGTACGGTAGCAGCGTGAATTAAGCTACACATTGTGCCCAACCTTTTTATGTGGCCCGTGTCACTGATCGTGTCACTGAAGAACCGCGAAACGACCACATGTCGGACCAAACGCAACTATCCGCACGTGAGACCAGGCGCACCAAATCCCGAGTTGGTAGGCCCATCTTTGACAGCCGAGCAGACTTGAGTCGATGCGACGATTTACAAACACATATGTCAGTGGTGGCCGTGACGTGAAGAATCACATGGCGGCCGCGGGTTTGCATTCAATCAAATAGTCAAACAGAATCCTTTGTCGATTTTTACTTTTGAAAGCAGGAAGCCACAATTGTGAAATGACGAAGTTTGCCACGATACTGGTTGCTATTGCTCTTTGTGCTGTTGTATTCTGTGATCCCGTGCCTCCCCTTCTCCCTGAGAAGCTCACTAGCGCCGTCTCCATCAAGTATTCGGTCATGAAGGAGAACGGCCACCTCTGGCTGGATTACTCCAAGGATCTGGCCGCCGCCAAGTCCGACCACTCCATCCCTGTGGTAGGCCGCGTTGAAGTGTACTGCGAGTTCAAGAATGGCGACCATCGCTGTTTCCAGTACTCCAAGAAGACGTTCCACAACCCCAAGTGCTCCGAGCTGCAGCACATCCCCACCCTGCCATCCCGTGACATCCTCCGTAAGGATGGGACCGCTTTCGCTGGTGTGACGGACGTCAACCACATCAAGTGCAACACGTGGAAATTCGCTGACCCCAGCGTGTCCACCAAGAACCAGGTCACCATCTACACCGAGGTCGGCACCGACCGTCTCGTCGCCATCAAGGACAAGAAGGCCATGATCACGGTCAAGAGCTGGTCTGAGACGTGCGACGCGTCGTGCCAGGCCGAGATGGTCCCCCGCAAGGAGTGCAAGATGTAAATCCCCACTGTGATGGGCGTGCGGCGATGTTGATGGGTTGTATTGTATCTCTGAGGGTATTGGGATCAACAAGCTCACATCGCCTTCAACAACGAATGTCTTGACAGAAAGATTTACCGGTGAGACGGTGTGCTGCTCTGGTCACTGTGGTGAGGTCATGTCAACTATTCACCCCGGCATCACCCCCCCTTGCCCCTGACCTCCTCGATGAATCGCCCTGCCTCGCCCTCCTCTAGCGCCTGGCCCTCGATGATCGGCAGCCCCCGCCCCTGCATCGTCCGCATAAGGAAACCCGGGCCGTGATCCACGATGGTGGCTGGGGTGGCGCCGTGGATTTTGACTGCCCCCCCGCACGACGGGCTCCTGCGACACCCTATAAACCCGACGACGTCCTCCATATCCGGGGAGGAGACGATGGCCGCTACCTCCGCCTGGAGAGCTGCTGTAACGTCCTTACCATCATCAACACAAATGACCTTGATATTTGCTACATCGTTATCGACTGCATGAAGGTTGATAGGGGGCCGAGGGCACCCAAATGCTTCTGTTTCAGGGCAAACTGCAACAATCGTTGCGTCTAATGCTTCGCAAACTTCATTAACTGCTGGAACTTCTTTGGTTTCTCCGTTATAGCGGCATTTGACGCCAAGTAGACACTTGGAAACCAAGATTTTCCGCATTTCGTATTCGGCACATTTAGGTTTGATTTACAGATCATTTCCCTCCGAGTCGCTTGATGCCACGTTTCCCCTTGACCACGGCCGGCCGGATCATCGCCATCACCATCGCCGTGATGGACGTTTTCCGCGGGAAGTAGGACCGCCC